>Ga0302188_10002077_pt1 | contig 14895 bp, 7 predicted proteins | sample II_Bog_E2_1_FD_198783 | JGI IMG/M metagenome (GOLD analysis project Ga0302188, IMG submission 198783) | Peat permafrost microbial communities from Stordalen Mire near Abisko, Sweden - II_Bog_E2_1 | ecosystem: Environmental > Terrestrial > Soil > Wetlands > Peat | place: Sweden: Abisko, Stordalen...
AACCCCAACCCCAACCCCAACCCCAACCCCAACCCCAACCCCAACCCCAACCCCAACCCCTATTTTTTATAAGATTTATAGCATCTTTCATGTTTCTTTGAATATTTAATTACTATATATGGGTTTGTAGTTTGATCAAAAAAATGAGCAACCTTAGGAAGTACCCAAAAATGAGGATGATAAGCATCCCAAAATACCTTCTTAATACTATCCATCCTATATGTAAAAAATGGCTCTTTATTTCAATCATGACAAGATGATTCTCAAACATAAGCTGGCAGAATATGAAATTTATCTGGATGAAAATTCAATGATTCATTAATAATTATCCATCAAAGAACATTACTCAACAGCACATGGCACAGTTGTCAAACTTTAAATTAATTTTGGAAACATCAAGGCTTTCATCACGATCCTAAATATATCAAGAGATAGCCCTTTACACAAATGTCGTTAAATGGAAGGTAACTGCAATTCAGTTTATTTTTGCGAATATGAAAGACAGCTTTTGTGTGTTAAATGCATGAGACTAAAAGAGAACATTGAATTTAATTTTTTGCAATTCGTAAGATAATTTATTTTATTAAAAATAGCCTCAGTTTTAGAAGTAGGGCCTCATTCGATAAATACTTTGGGATTTGATCTTGTCAAATACAAGAATTGTCTGTAATTTTGTCAATAAGAGTGCGATTTAACTAAAATTCCCTAAACTTAATAAGATAAAAATCAATTATATCAAAATTTAGCAATTCTTCACTCTTTAAACATTATTCATTTCGATATCAAGCCACAAAATATCTGCTTCAGTCCAACAAAAGCAAAATTTATTTTCATTGACTTTGGCCTAAGCAAGCAAATTAACTAACATTTAGGATTTAAGCATTATTGTGGTTTCTCAGGTAGTTTAGGATATTGCTACCCTGAAATACAAGCTTTGTTTAGCAATGGTGAATAGAAAGATGTAGATCTGTATTACAATGATATGTACGGACTGACCAAAACTTTACTATAATTTTCATTAGAATCCTATCAAACAAAAGCCTTCATTAAAGAAATTGGAAAGAATTCCTTTGATGGAATCACAAAAGATTAATTATCCATCAAAATTCGAGTAATCGTTAACTTTAAAGAGATTTCAATAAAATACTACTTATTCACAAATAATTTTAGCATGGTCAAGAGTTTTCTAAAAAGATAAATGGGTTCAAGACTGTAAACTGAAATGATCAAATTCGTAGCATAATTGGATTACAATTAATCCTTAGGAATGTTTTATTATTAATAGATATAACCAAAAGTATCGAATAGTAGCTAAATCGCTCCAATATTGCAGAAGAAATTTAAATTTGAGCCCAGTCCTTTTGTTAGAATTCTTAGGGATGGCGTTAAAAATTAAAATACTTGTTTTTACAATAATTTAACAATTTATCAGCTTTCTAATAATTCTGAAATGACTCGGTGTAACTAATATGCAACTTTTCTCAAACTCTTCCAATTTTTTACCAATTAAAATACAGAAATTAACAATGCATATTTTGAACAACTGATTGTGTTAATTAGTTTGTCATAAATTAAATATTTAATATCTAAAAATTAAAAAAATACCATTCTGCAATAAATAATAAGAAGGTTGAACCTACCTAAATTGGAGTCAAGGCCCCATATAGTTTTGAGTGAATAATTAAAAGAAATAAAATTATTAAAAATAATTATACCTTATTTATTGTCATAACTGATCGCCAAGAATTAATAGAAATTGCTTTAAAATATCCCTTATCTCATCTCCTACCGCAGAATTATTTATGGCTGGAATATTTTTGAAGATATTTGCCTGTTAAAAATCATGAGCAGATCTACTATCAATAAACAACAAAGATAGTTTTTTGTTTTTTAATTTATAAAGTCTTTTGCATGGATTAAATTCAAAGAATAATTCACTATGTGGGAACGAGAGGATATCGATAAATAGTTTAGTAACATTTTTTCGTTTATTGATTCTAATTTTAATTTAAATGCATCGATTATGTAATTGTATCGGCAGCTCTTCCATGAAATATTGCCAAAAGTCAATATTAAAACATGTAGAGATTAAAATTCTTAAAAATTATTCCTGATAATATAGAATTAGATATCTCAATGCTTGAGGGATAGTATTAAAACAGTTTTTTCATTTATTAATTGCACTAAATTTCCACTTAACCATAACATTCGTAACTTAAATAAAAAATTACTGGCAATATCTCAACCAAATACATCACAGTAAGAAAGAATACGATTTGATATTGAATTATTATGCTATCAATACGTTTACCAAGCCTCTTAAAACAATACTAAAAGTTACCAATTTTTAAATTATTTTGATCAACTTATCAATAACTAAGAGATAAGTAGAAGTTATTTTACAAATGCCAGGCTAAGATGTTACTCAGCAATCCAAAACAAATAGTAATTCAAAAAGCAAATCAAATTTTTATTGAGAACATAAACATATAGATTTTATAACTACCCCAAAGTATATGATTTAGTGCAGTACACCAATACCATCGAAAAGAATCAAGACCTTGCCTATCTCTCTAAGTTAGTTTAATCATTTTTTACATTATTTCTAAACAATATCAAGTCTCATTTAAGAGAAAGCTAAAAAAAAGGATCGCAATTGATAGAAAGATAAGTGTTTTATGTCATTTTTGTTTTTAAGGATAAAGAGTGCCGCAAAATGCAAATGACTGAAATACAAAGATATAGTATTTTAGCTAATTTTACTCACACATATATCTCACATTGTATAGATTAATCATCAAGACAGAGCTTGATGACTTTGTATAATTTGCTTAATAGAAATTACTATTATTACTTGGATTGTTATTCTTAAGCTCTCGAATAGATTTAAAAAAATTGTTAAAATCTCTAGCAAATTTTTGAGAGTGACCTTATTTGCTATAGTTTGAACAAATATCTGTTGCTATTGCTAAATTTAGATAAGAAGCAAACCTTTTTCACCATAATGAAGAAAATTTATGCGCAGTTTATCAAGAGTGAATATAATCTGTCTCTGTGCTTTTCGTTTCATATTATTTAGATCATATTTTATTACTTAATTGTCTGTAAAATGTGGAAATAATTGGTGAAACTGTTTGATAATTGCCATGATTTATTGAGGAAACATGCAAATAATAGAATGGTAAATCATTACACGAACATTTGGAAAAATCCTCTACTTCTATTGGAAAAAAGAAATATAAATGAAATGCTCTAGGCATGCATATCGATCTACAAAGGTGAAAAAATATGGAGGAATTGCTATTTTGCTATACCATTAGTATTTATTTTAGATTTGTTATAATTTACTTGCAAGGATAAGCAGTAGAGTAACAAGAATGATCATATTTTAACATTTATCTCGAAGTCATTGAATTATCTGCATCATTCTGCGAAGTCTATCATTTTACGTAAATATTATTTATTAATACGAGTCAATAAGAGAAATTTGAGGAAGAAGAAATTTGTTGATAAAAAGATATTGCATTATACTTTATAATACGATATGAAAAAATTTAAATGCTAGTTTAAGACATTTTGTAAAAAAGTGAAGTATCAACATAATGCCACTTCCTTCAAAGTTTGTTCTATAGTTGAGAATCATCTCAAGAGAATAAATCAATAAATTATTGTGAAATGGACAAAAAAATGAATGCAATCTTATTTTGATCTTTTGTAAAGCTTATTTTAATGAAGGAAAATCATTATCCATTGATTGAATTAATAAATAAGATAATTAGGAAATTTGTTATTTGAGAAGAATCATTCGAATGCTTATATTTATACTTGAACAGCAGGACCAACTTTAACACTTGCCATCTCAAAACCTGCAGGAGGAGGGGAATTATATTTGCCAGAAAACATAGATTCGTGATCAGCAACTTAATGATGTTCCTCGCCTCCGATATTTGCCATAATCGAGGCGTTTTTACTCTTTCTATAAATGTAGAATCCAACAAGAATAGCGACAACTTAATAAGAAATTAATTACTTGCGAAGAGAGGAAGTCCAATACTTAACCCAAGTATGAGGGGAAGGGAGTTGGTTGTTCCGTTGCTATCTGTTGACGAAACTGCAGTACCATAACCTACTACACTAGCTGAACTAATTGTAAATCCTCCTATAGCTACGCCTGTGCCTAAACTTGATGAAACGGCTGCAGAAGACATCCCTGTAATAGTGCCTGCTAGAATTGTTGACCCTGATGTGATAGAGGTAAAGGTAATATCACCAGTATTTGAGCTATTGCCGGATATGCCAGCCATTTGAGAATAAATAGCATCAATATTGTTCATAACAGAAGCTGCATCAGCATTTAAAACGAAGGTAAAACCAACATAGTTGTTGCTTTGACATTTCCATCCTATTTTGGTATAATTTGTAATGCAGGTTTGGCAGAAAGTAGAGCTGCCTAAACAAGTAGCGCAGGGGGAGGCACATTGAAGGCATAATCCTTGAGTTTGACCTTGAGTAAGAGTGTATCCTTGAGCACATCCAGTGCAGATACTCGAGCTAATACAAGAAATGCAGATATTTGAACAAATTGTACATCCATTAGAAGTATCGACGTAATATCCAGCGCTACAAATCGAGCACGTGCTTGTGTTGGAAGAGCTGCACTGTAGGCAATTAGTAATTGCTGGACACATTACGCATGTCGTTCCCACCAAAATATAGTTTAATCCCTGCCCGCAATCAGTGCAAGTACTGTTGGCATTGCAACTCAAATCCATTTGACAGTTACTGCCATTTAATGTTGAACCACTATAGCAGGATGTGCAAACTGTAGGTAAGTTGTCCTGGCAAGTTGCACAGAGAAGTTGACAGTTCAGGACACATATTCCATTAGTATTTGGTTGATAACCAGTAACGCAAGTTGCACATTGTCCATTATTGCAGGATATACAATTAATTGGACAAGAAACGCAAGCACTATTGATGAGTTCGAGTCCATTGGCGCAGGAAGTGCATTGAGTGATATTTGTAGAACTACAACTTGAGCAAGACATTGAGCATCCTCGGCATTTTCCATTTTTAGCAAGAACAAATCCGTTGTTGCAGGTAATACACTGAGAAAAACTTGAACAGTTAAAGCAATTTAAAGAACAGGGAGCACAGCTTGAACCAGAATAGTATTGTCCTGGGAGACACGTTTGGCAACTGCTGGCCGTACCGCTACAGGTGATGCAAGTCGGACTACAGGGCTGACAATTTGTTCCTGAAAGATAAGATCCATTTATGCAAGTTAAACATTGATTAGCGTTTGAACTGCTGCAAGTTAAGCAATTAGGGCCGCACCTGAGGCAAGTAGCCGAGTTGGAATTAAATATATATCCTGAGAAGCAACTTGTGCATGTTCCTGTTGCACATGAACTGCAGCCTGGAGAGCATAGCTGGATCAGTCCATTGACAATCATTCCTGCAATATTTTGATTGGAATTGGAATTGAGATTGGCTTGTTAAGATGTTACTTAAGTCTGGAAGACTTGAATTGTTTGGGTTGTATTACCAGAATCTAATTCAGTTAAGATAAAGCAGGTACCATTTGGCAATTACTGAATCATAGATTGTTTCCATTCAGAAACCTGTTGGATAGTAAGATTTGTTGAAAGTGCTAACTGAGGAAAGGCATGCTGGCTGAGGTAGAAGATAAATTATTGATTTGGGTTAGTAATGTTAGTGTTATTGTTAGAGTTATTGTTGGTGCTATTGCTATTACTATTTGGGTTTGGTAGCTGTCTGATATAAAAGAAGTTTTAAGAGAGGGCTATGAAGGTTGACTGAGGATTTATGACTGTTTGTATTGGGAAAGATATGTTTAAGAATGAGTTAGATGTGTAGTTTATGTGAAAAGCATCAATGTGAGGTTGACTATTGGCTGTATTGGTTGAATTGGATGGAAGGATAGGACCCATGACCGCCACTTTAGTAAATTTAGGAGAAATCATAATTTGAGGGAAATTGACAAAAGAATCAAACTCATAATGCAGGCAAATTGTTAAATGTCCATCATTATCATCAGAATAGGCAAAAACTTGTGCAGCAGTTTGATTAGATGATATAACGACTATGATATTTGGCATCGTGAATATTTGAGCATTTGGAAAATAATTAACAGAACTTTGGTAGTATTTTGTAAAACTGTTAGAAGATGTGTTCAATCTCCATATACTATTCCCAATAACTGCAGTAGTCATGTTATCATCAAGTGAATTAAAAGTTAAATTTGTCATATTGCTTATAATAGGAGTAAATTGGACAGAAGAATTTGACATATTGTTTTGAGTTCCATTTCCTGAACCATTGGTAAAGTTATTCGGTGGTGGGTTGTTTCCAGTTCCATTTCCTGACCCATTAGTAGAGTTATTCGGTGGTGGGTTGTTTCCAGTTCCATTTCCTGACCCATTAGTAGAGTTATTCGGTGGTGGGTTGTTTCCAGTTCCATTTCCTGACCCATTAGTAGAGTTATTCGGTGGTGGGTTGTTTCCAGTTCCATTTCCTGATCCATTATTGTTGGCGTTTCTAGAGCTATACATTTTTTCATTCATCATAATTATATCACATGATGTTGATAAACTCCAATTTTTTGCACTTTAGTTTACTGTTTAATTAGCTATTATAGAAGATAAATCTGCAAAATATTGATAAGTAGTATTTTATTGATTTAATTTCATTAGAGATATATTATTGCTTGGATTTTCATACAAAAGAAGGCATATATCGTTTTAAGCTAGAATAGTCCAGCTTCCACTTATATTAAACTTTATAGTATTTAAACCATTTTGAGGATTTGTTTTTAAAGAAAATATCGTAAAATTAGTTTCTGAGTTATTCACGCTATCAAGAAAAATCCATTAAAATGAAAAAGGAGATGAAGTTGATTAACTATGTTCTGGAATAATGAAACTAAATAGGGGTGGATTTTAATGAGAATTATTTTGATTGCTAGTTCCATTGCTAGGGCTTGATCCATTATTAGGAAGGTTTGACCCATTGTTTGGAGCGGATCCGTTGTTAGGGTTAGATCCATTATTAGGATTTGATCCATTATTAGGAGCAGATCCATTGGTAGGAGTTGACCCATTGTTAGGGTTAGATCCGTTATTAGGAGGGTTTGAACCATTGTTCGGAGCAGATCCATTGTTTGGAGCAGATCCATTGTTAGGGTTTGATCCATTATTAGGAGGGTTGGATCCATTGTTAGGAGCAGATCCATTGTTAGGATTTGATCCATTATTAGGAGGATTTGACCCATTGTTTGGAGCAGATCCATTGTTAGGGTTAGATCCATTATTAGGAGGGTTTGATCCATTGTTAGGAGCAGATCCATTGTTAGGAGTTGACCCATTGCTTGGAGCAGATCCATTGTTTGGAGAACTTCCATTGTTTTGAGTATCTCCATTGCTAGTGTTATTTGTAGTGCTGTTGGAGTCATCACAGTTAACCAAAGACACCAATAGCAAGAGTGCAAAACAAATAGAAAATATGTTTGCTGTTTTCATTATTTAAAATTATAATAGTTTAAAATTTTTTATCCGCATTAAATCTATCATTATCATTTAAGATGATAAAATCGATTAGATTTTAAATTTTACTAAAGTATTTGAACTAAATACAGACAAATTATGAAATATAATCAATGTTTGCCCACAATTGCGCTATATTCATTATTTTTTCATTATTTTTAATTTTAATTTGTTCCATTTTTTAAAATAATATCTTTTGAAGCATATCTTTTTTAAACAAAATCTATGAGTAATATCGAAATATGACTTTTTACTGCAAGAATACGCCTAGTAAAATGCATTTATTTTATTATTTTTACTTTTTCCTCATTTGCAAAATTTTGATAAAAACGGCGTTATGGCTGAATTCAAAATCTTTTGAAAAGATGAATCAAGAATATTTAAGCCATTGACTCAAATAATCAGTTTATAGTCTTAAAAAAATAAAGATATAACATTTTGATAATCTTGTTCTTTCCGCAAAGATAATAATAAAAATAATAATAAAATAATAATTCTATGAGTGTCCATCAGGTCGACTCATTTTTGAATATTGTTTTGAGTCATAAAAAATTATCTGAATTTGAAATACTTGTAAAGATTAAAAAATATATGATTTGTCAATTATGATAGCACGTTATCATTTCAGGTCAAATTTACTATAAAATTATTTTTTAAAGTCATAGTCTGCATCTTTAACAGTTATGCAGTGTTCTCCTTTAATCTTCTCGATTGTTATTTCATATCGTATGATGGGGTAGTAGTTCGTAATCGAAAATTAAAATTAAACTGAGTCTTTGCCAAAATAAATCAGCACTATAGCCTTGGTATAAGTAAAATGCTCGAAGTATTTTTATTTTTTTCCTCTGTCCACGTCATGCAACTTATAGAAGTCAAAACTTATTTAATAAAGAAGTACTGAGTGTTAAGGTAAAACGATTATTTTGATGCTATCGTTTTCACAACGCCGTCTTGGACAGATCTCGACTAGAGATTGATTCGAATTGTTCCTTATTCATTTCCTTTATAGACTACATCAAATAAGATCTGATCAGCTCCAATTATTATCTTGAAGTCATCGAAGAAAGTTCGCTTGGGTAATAATATCTTGTCAAGGATGCTGGCTTTGTTACAGAGAACCTATGGATTTGAGCAATATATGACAGGAGTATCAGATAAAATGATCTGCTGAAACACTCTCCATAGTTTGGGAAAGCGGAGATATAATTTTTCTCCCATTTCAAAACGAAATTGCTTAAATTATCCACAGTTAAGGCATTTCTTGGCATGAGCTGCCTTGCCTAAAACCTCCAGAATATGAATAATAAACCCACTATGAATGATAATCCTCTAATCCTCAGCAAATTATTGTAACTCCTCTTCCTAAAATTATTTGAACTGTATATAAATGGGGTGAGCTCCATTAATAATTGTCGATCGGTACTTTCCTAAAATAGAGACGGTGCTAATCAACATCTTTAGATAATATTTTTAATGCTGCAAATTGATGAATCTTTTGCTGGCCCTTCTGATGTTTTCTATCACCTTTGTCTCAAATAAATTGACTTGCTCCTTCAAACTGGATAAGTATTCAGGAATGTTACTCGCATCCTACTTTAATTGGGATATTTTTATACTCCCATCAGAAAGAGTTTCATACAACTCGTAATCGTAGTTAAAATTATAATCTTTGAAACCTTCAAAGAAACTGTATTACTTTTTATAACGATTTACGATACCACTATCGTGATAGAGATCATCCATATTGGTTGATATTCGAATCTAATTTTAGTCTAAAATGTAATCTCTTGATGAAAAGACAGTTACAATATCCTTTTATGAAAAACTAGAAGTGGCTTCGAATAATTCACTCAATGGGGCTGGATTTTAAGTGTAATCATTATTGACTTGATCTACTACATCCTTAATGAGAGGATTAGCCCAAGACATAATAGGGTACTCTCCCCTCACAGGTGGTTTATTTCTGAACATAATATAATCAAAGTAATTGTTGTACTACTTCAGTTGGTTAAGGTATCTCTTGACTTCAACTCCCTGATCTCTGTTTGATCGGGCTTTTAATTCATAAGAAAGATCGACCCAGCTGTGGAAGCAATAGAACATTAAGTTGGTAATGGAAAGATTGGCATCCGTCATGCAAAAGAAAAAATTATTGTGCATTGTGTTATGCGATCTTTCAAAACCAGTGGCACTGTCGTGTTTGGGACTCATAAACTCAGTCAATTTGCTAAAATATGTTTCATTGTAAAGAGCATATCCGAGCTGATAATAAGGAAGCATCTAATTATAGTTTACTGCTGCAATTCGATCAAGCGGAGACATTTTCCGCATTTCTTCAGTAGAAATATGATGCATGTTCTTCTTGAGAGCACTAAAATTAACCTGTAGTTATTCCTGCTTTAAGGAGCAAAGATGTAAATTAGTCTGTGTTTTGTTAAAGTATTCGAGGTTTCTCGCTGCTGTTTTTTTGAGGCATGATGGATTTATCTCACTGCTTTGGTTTGGGCTGCCGCCTATCTTGTTATATGTTATGTAATTTAAATAGACCTTAAAAAAGGCTGTCATATTGGTTCTGGGCGTAATCTTTCCTCTGATCATCATTTTTTATTCAGGGGAAAATTAAAAAGGAGGAGAGAAGTAGTTCAAATCTATCCCCTATAATTTTTTAATGAAATTCTTGCGAAATATCTCGAAACTATTTGTAGGATTAAACCATCTCTCCTTGACATTGATATCCCAAGGATATTGTTTTCGAGTTGAAAAATATAGCTCATCCATGACGTCCAATTAATGAGGAAACTCATTCGGATCTGCCACTTACAGTGGAATTGCCAATTATTTTTAGTCTCGATAATTTGTAGGGTTCCAGTAATGAGCCATAACCTTGGTAGGTAAACCTTCACCTAGTTGCTTATAATCAAAAAATATGATGTCCCACAATTTTGAATTATTTTAATACAGAGGCGAAGATATCTTTTTTATCTTATCAGGTCCGGATAAAAGAACCTAATTGGCGTAGTTTAGCCATATTTCTAAAAAGATCATGAGGTGACGATGGTAGTGCGCGAAGTAAAAACTGAAGTGTTCACAGCAAGTGGCATGAGAAGCGATCATTATGTCGTGAATTGTTTTTGGTTGAATCTTATTTACACCCTCGGGTGCTAATGAGTTAAAGTACCAGTCGGAGGAAGTTTATGGAGCAGGCAAAATTGCTAGCATCTTCAAGCACCAAAAATATCTTTTCCTTTCTTTTGGTGAGAGAGCATGGATGTTTTTGCGGGTGTAGATTGGTTGTTGCTTTTGCATGTGAAGATATTATTATCAGGAAATTATGAAATAAAAAATAGTTTGAAAGTTATATTCTCTTTCAACCTAATTATCCAATCTACTAATTTATTAACAATTATAAGCCTTACATCCAGAGATCCCATAGACGATATTCGCATCATAGATCGTCATTGAGATTATATAAATTATACCTTGAAGCTACTTGATATATATTCTTTTACGAAATTATTTCAGTCACATGACGAAACTTTATGATATCATCAATGACATCATCAATAAATTTATTTACTATATATAACTACTTCAACAATCTATAATATCCAATAAATTATTAATTAGAAATGTCGTAAATCAAAGAAATTAGAGAAAGGTAAAAACTTTAAGTTCTGCCCTTTCAAGAATAGCACATCTAAGAGGCTGCTCACCTTTTAACGAAAACTTTTATGACTATGAATCCGATTTGGAAAAATTAAAATTTCAACTATGAGGAATTATATAGATTTATGCATGAAAAATGTGTCTAGGCAGTGGCTGACGTTGGAAAATACAACAATTTTACAATGAGCTGGGTATTCCTTCAGTGATTTAGGTTATCGTTCGAAATGGAAAAGTTGTCTGCGTCAGCACCAATTATGAACTTACTAGCTATGTCAAAAAACTTAACAAAAAACCTATTGGTGATGTTACAATTTACGCATATCTCAACGATCTCAGTTTGGAGTTCTGGAAAAATTTTGATATATCTCAATACAAGGAAGGAGAAGCTTATTATGGTGACTTTATTGGAGTCAACCCAGAGGATAAAGATAAAGGATACACCTTAATGATTACAGAGGCAATGGTCAAGGAGAGTCTCGTAAAGATGAAAGTCAATATTTCTAGAATATCAAATGTTAAGTTAGCAGGATTGATGATAAAGCACCGTGGAGCCTAAAAACTTAGATAATTCAGTTTTACTATCCATGGTGCCACCCATAAGTTTTGGATACTAAAAATAAACTTTGCGTAAATGAAGAAGCGCCTGATGGCAAAGAGTAAACTGTGATTTATATATATTTATTAAACCAATCGCCGATAAATGCAACTATTCTCAACTTCGAGAGATAAATGTTACAATATAAAAAGTAAAATGTTATTCAGCCGAATAATTGAACCTTTTCATTTCGGTTATTAAATTTACTTGAGATTGAATTATTATTTTTAAATTAATTTAAACAATTACCAAGAATGAAAGCTGGAAATAATACAAATTAAAATAATCTTAAAAACAATTTAATTAGCAGTAGTTCCAACAGACAATTACCAAATTCAAGAAAGACAGAAGGGATGTTCCCTCTAAGTCATCAAGTAATCATCATCATCGCACTCACCATTATTTTAATTCTCTTAGGAGTTTACAACTGTATTTAGCTTTACGAGAGGAATTAGCTTAATGATTCAACAATAAGTAAAAAGATTAATAAAATAAAAACGGATCTTTCCATTAACCATCAAAATTTGCTGGGTCTGCATAAAAACTTAACCCAAAGGCAAATCATTGAGAAAGAATACTTCAACTTTTCCATATGGACACTCAATGAAAAATACGATAATATGTATCAATAGATTCAGACTGTTATGTCAATGGCTAAATAAAGTGGATACAATGAAGAAAATAATCAAAATCACCTCGAATTATTAATCAATGAAGCAGCGAAGATAGAACAACTTTAAAAGGAAGTCCGCTTGTTTTATGAAAGCAGCAAAAACTTTGAACTTTTATTATCAGCAGTCAATAATGACAGTAATTTTGAATAACAGAATTAAGTGATATCATAAAAGGTTCTTTGGCTATTTTTAAGTAGTAGTTCCAATAATTATACATATCTCAACTCGCTCTATTATCAAAATATACAATATTTCACAGAGAAAAGCGGTTTTGATCTGAAAGTAGTTACCATTAATAACTACTATTATTACCTTTCTTCTGAAAAAATAAGCCTTCTCTATGATATATTTGCGACATTGAAAAGATCCCTTGAAAAAGAAAAAGATCAAACTAGTCTCAAAGATCACTTTCAACATATTGCTGAAATTCTCATTATGATGCATATTCTCGAGGAGAATGGAGGTATTATCATTAATGAATACGTGGCTTTGCTTTAGCCATTAAATTGGATTTAGAATATTAAAAATTATGATTTTGTGAATAAGGGGAATGGAAATACTGAGTCAAAGGTAATCGCTTTCTTTGATCCATAAAAAAGTTCAGTAAAAAAGTTATAAAAAAAGAAGGAAGTTTCTGTGGATGAAATGCTGATGTATAAATTTCCGAGTCTAGATGAAATATTTATATTTGCCGTGAAAGGAAGTCAGTTTATTGCCGAAATTAACAGAGAAATGATTAGAATATTGACAAATCCTAAAAATATTTACAGTGAAATTAACATATAAAAATATGAAATAAATCAAATCAGTGGTAAAGATCCTTATAGTGAATTTTTCACTTTAGCCAATCAGATTGTTCTACAAAAAAAACAGAGAGAGTTAGACGCTGTTAAAAGCATTGATACTGATGGCTATCAAACAAAATTTGCGTTAGACTACTATGGATTATATACTATCAATAGATACTTTGGACCGTATAAACTCAAGATTCACTTTGAAGGCCAGCAACAATCATTAATTTTTAATTATTTATCCAAGTATACAACATAAGAGTTGGACTAAAAAATGGGAAAGATACAATTTGCTGCTCGTATTGAGCCTTTTCAATATTTTGAGACTAAAATAACTTAAATTAAATAAAAAAATACAACTGAAATAATGAGAGGATCCCTAATTTAGAAAATTCTATATCCGTATAACAGTTCATAAAATATTCAATTTTATTAAAATTAAATATCACTTTTAGATTATGCTATTTAAACGAACAGAAAATGGGAGTAATTACCAAAGAAGATATGGGTCTACCGCAGTAAAAATATAAATGATTAGAATAAAATAGTGGAATCCAAATGCTTAAGTAGAATCAGGGAGTAGGCCTAAAGAATAGGCTTTGTGGTTAATTTGGTCACTTAAAAAATGTTGGGCTCATATTTAAATAAGTAAACAATCTAAGCTTTGAATCATATATGGAGTAACTCTCTATACAAGGATTAGAGGATAAGATAAATTATTATCATGTTAACTATCCTTTCTCAGGAAGGAGGAATTTTTATTGATTCCTCTTATGTCGTTCTTGATAAATTTGATTGGTTGGTCAATATTGCTTCGATGAGCCCAAAATATATTAATAATAGATTTGGAGAAGTTCCAAGCATATTTATGTTTACAAATCCTAATTTTTAATAAAATTTTAACTGGAAATTTGACAAATAAGCCAAAACGAGAAGCAAGCCTGACTTAGTTTATGATCTATCCTTTATTGCAGCAACTAAATAGAATAGAGTCATAGATGAATGGCTTGGAGATTTGATGAGAATAATCATCATGAAATCTCCATCAATTCAATAGTATTTTCATTCTTGTGAAATCCTAGATCCCGTGTATAAAAATAATAGATAGGATTTATTGCCGGCAGATACCCTTCGATGTATTATGAAAAGAGGCATTAAGAGGGTACATAAATTAAATATAACTTTCTATAGTTAATATAATTTATGGAGTATGGATGGAGACTTTGAGCTATATAAATTTAATCAAGCAACCAACTATTAAAATATCCATAAAAGTTAAAATTAATTTTTAGTGCGATACTCTAAAAAATATGCAGAGAAAATAGTTGGTAAACTGGGCAAACTCATAAAAATGGACATAAAAAATTTGAATTATCTGAATGAGTAAATTAAAAATTATGAACTCCAAAAAGACCAGATAAATAATCAATCAATTTTTAGCTAATATCTGCTGTTATGATAAATATGATTCTAAAATAATTGGATTATGATTCATACTTAAATATATGAACTAATTATAAATATGAGGGGTTGGGGTTGGGGTTGGGGTTGGGGTTGGGGTTGGGGTTGGGGTTGGGGTTGGGGTTGGGGTTGGGGTTGGGGTG
>Ga0302188_10002078_pt1 | contig 14895 bp, 8 predicted proteins | sample II_Bog_E2_1_FD_198783 | JGI IMG/M metagenome (GOLD analysis project Ga0302188, IMG submission 198783) | Peat permafrost microbial communities from Stordalen Mire near Abisko, Sweden - II_Bog_E2_1 | ecosystem: Environmental > Terrestrial > Soil > Wetlands > Peat | place: Sweden: Abisko, Stordalen...
ATTTTTCACGATAAAACTATAATTGATTTTTTCGTTTTAAAGCTAGCTAAATGATATCTTTGTTGAAATGGTATTAAAGAGCAATATATCACGAATCAAATATATTTAATACCTATCATTTGGGGATGGGATATTGAATATGGTAATGTCCTTTGCTTGCCTTTTCCATCTCCTCAACAAAATATAGAATTTGTCTCTCTATGATCATTTCCGCAATTAATTGAGTGAAATATCTGGAAAAGGCAAAGTCTTTACAATCATTGCACATCTTGTCTCACCAAATATATTCGACAAGTTATTAATTTTATAGTTAACAATATTCTTTGATTATTTTCTTGATTTTACTCGAGAATATTCCGTATTTGTTGGATTAATAGAAGTTTATATTATAATTCTACTGAATAGCATCAATTAAATAAATCAAAAAATAAATAAACTCGTAATAAACGTGAGCAGCTTTTTGTCATTTTGTTCGCATCTGTCATTTTATATGAATTTTTATTTTCTTATTGTTAATTGCTAAAAATAGATGTCGAATCACACAATTCTGCTTTGAATATACTTGCTCCCTAAAGTTGCCGTTGATATAGCAAAAAATAATCACATGTAAAAATAATAGCAAAAGCCCCAGTAATACAAATAAAAAGAAATGAAGAAATGATAAAGTAAATTGAAATATTGGGCACTAAATTATTGAAATAATATGGAAACTCATATAACTATCTTATTATTCTTGAAGATAGTCATTTGTTTAGTGTGTTAGAATGGATCTTAAAAATCATGATCACTTCTCTCTAACTTTAACCTTTCCACCACCTTCATTTCAGTACAACCATCAATGTCAATGATATTTAGAGGATAATTTAGATATTAGTGAATAAATGCAGTATCATCAAAGGTAGATGAATTTCACTTTAGGAAAATGCTTTTTGATCGATGAAGAGGTTGCTTTGTCGTCCTTTATTAGATTACCCCCTAAATATATAGCAATGTACATAGGTTAAGTGAAACTATGGCTGTCCATAGCGCTCTAACGAGAATCTCAACACCGACGATATCAATCTGGTTTTTGCCTACATAGATAGCAATATACCCAAGTTAAGATTACTCAATTCTGGCCATTTCATTTTAATGAGGGGGCTCAGTCCTTCGTTACCAATTTAATTGTTGTCTTCATAGATAAAACTATACATAGATTGAGACTGTTTAGAAGTTTCCAATCCGCCTTAGTCAAGTGGGTAACTCCTTCTTTTCCAATTCCATTTCCCCAAAGGTTCAAACTAGTAAGATTTTATAGATTTGCCTTGACCAAGAACTCAACTCCCTCCGGTCCAATGTTGTTTCCTCCCAAATCCAAATGATAGAGCTTTTTCCATTAAAATTTTGGAAAATATTTTAATCCATCCTTTCCTATATCGTTTCTCGCTAAATAAAAAAATAATTACCAAGATTCATGCTATGAACAGTGTTCCAGTTAAGCTTGCTTAGCTGTTTGACTCCGTCTTTCTCTATCTTCTTATCTCTCAAGTCAATTTATTCCTCCTCCTGAGTAACCCACTGACAAATCTGCATAAACATTTGCTAATTGAGTCTGAGCCCTCCCCTTTCCACTTATTTTTTGTTTTTTCTCACGTAAGTATGGATTCCAATAATAACATATTCCCCATTGACCTTATCAATAATTGGTGCTCCGCTCATGCCAATTTCAGTGGGCATATCATAGTTGATGATATTGTTTTGAAATTTCACCTTCCCTGTTAGTTAGTACATAGAAACTCTCATATTTTAATGATGAGTATAGCCTAATATGAATTTTTAACTCTCTTCCCTATGCTCCTCAGAATTGAAGTTAAACCCTAAGCATCCGTATTATTTTTCCAGGCCAACTTTGGTTTCTAATTGCAGAATGCCATAATCATTTTGAAGAAGCTTTTAATGATAGAGGTTGTCATCAAAGGTATTAGATTTAAACTCACTGGAGTAGAAAATTTTCTTCACCCGATAAAATTATTTTTATTGATTGAAGCTGTAAGCCGGTATAAATTTGATGTTTTTGGCCTATTCTCCATGCTTGATTGAGTAGAGATTGTGTGCACAGGTAAGGACCAAGTCACCCGCTATGAGACAACCTGTTCCGTATTTGATCTGATCTTCTATTTCAAATGAGATTAGACCCACAGAACAGTAGGGATATTCCAACACATCTTTAATTGGATGATGATCGTTTTATGAGAATTAGGGATTTGGAAGGGAGAGACTTTAGATATTGCTAAGGGTATTGATCATTTCCAAATTTTTCTTCATGACAGCGGGCCATACATTACTTTGAATTTCAGTCTAAAGATAAGGCTTTACTCCTTTCTGTGAGTTCTTTTTGAAAACGGGTTTTTGTTTGATTGAGTATGCGTCTTTTAACGTAGATTAGATGGAGCCCATGTTCAATATAATATAATTATTATTAATCATGAAATATCTCAGGAAATTTGCAGACAGATCGTTATGTTAATTTGGTATGATTGAAACGGACAGAAAAGTGATGGGATGGAGAAACAAAGCTGTTTAATTTTGAGAATAGATGAAAAGCATTGAGTTTTGATATATTAAAATCCTTCGCATCTAAAATATGAAGCTGTTTTTTGAAAAATATAACAAGCTTCATCTCTGAACAATGAGGTCAGGTTTTCAGGAGGCGAGGGGGAAGGCTAAGAGATTTAATTTATGTTGTGTCTTAAAGGATAAGAGAGAGAAAAAAAACCAACTTTATTATTTGAATAATAAGCTCTAGAACGCTAAATTTTGAGTTTAGGATATATCTCAGGCCCACCCTGCGTCTTAATTTCTGGTCGGTTTAGAAATTAATAAAAATTGATAGTTTTGCCACAGTGAGAATAATAAATTGGTTGATCTTATACTAGCGATGATTATATATGATTTATACAGAAACAATAAAGAGAGAATGAAAAGGAAATGAATTAACTGTCATCATTTTCCACATCAAAAATGAAGAAGGAATACAAAGATATCTTATTTTACAGGAATATAATTCAAAAAAAGATTAGCTCGAGCATGGCAGGAGGAGCATCCATCACAGATCCAAAAGAGAAAGATAAAATTGTGATAATATGATGGAGAGAATATTAAAGTCGTTATGGAATTTGCATATGCTGTTAAGGCTGAGTTCTCATTACGCCTTTAGCTATTAGGAGTAAAATTAGCAATGAGATCTCCAGTAAATACATGTTCGATCTCTATTTTACTTGATTAAAACTTTGAGACATTTGGCTATTCAGCTACCTCCTAATAGCTTTCTATATTTAGATATCCGAATGGTTGGCCCTGAACGCTCTCAGTTTCACAGACCTCGAATTCATTGAGAAATTTTAGGAGATGAAGGCTCAGTATAGCAAAAAATAGAAAAAAGAAAGCAAGATGTGTGATATTGTTAGGTCTGCGTGAATAGACCTCAAAATTAACTAAATAAGAAAATAAAGCACTTATTTTATCATTTAATTAGATGCACGGCAGAGATTCAAGGATTTTGGACTGACTTTTATATCAAAAAGGCCGTACAGTTCATCCAGATCATCATTAAGGATATTACAGACTGGATTATAAAGGAAAAGAAGTGTGAGTCATCTTTTATCAGGATACTAATATATTTATTGCTAAAACTATACATAGCAAAATTCTATCAAAACAAGAATGCCTATCCCATAAAGACTGAAGACTACTGATGCCGGAAAGGAAAAAAATTCCATGAAGTGAGATTGTATTGTATGCTACTTCAACATAAGACTTTCTAAAATTAAGAACGCAAAAGCTTAAATTCAATCAAATTTTATGTTGCCTCATTGATAAATTGACGAGAGTTTGTTATGTCATAAATGAATGATCTATTTGCTGTTTATATTATTAGACGAATAATAAAATACAAAAACTGAATCCATCTGCTTTTGAAAAATTTAATTTAAGAGATATTCTTGATTTTCAGAGTCTATGATGATGAGTCATGTATAACTTATAATTCCAATTAATTTTTTCCTGTAATTTTAATCAACAATGACTAATGTACTAGTTGTAATTTGAGAAAAAATAAAAAATGGACTCAACATAGATAATGTTTCATTTTACCCTGTAAAAATCATAATCAATGATCAAAATGATCAAAATGATCAAAATATAAAAGATCATCAAAAAGATCTAAAATATTTTTTGTTAATTTGATGGATGCCGACTTGTAGAGTTACTTTTCAACCAATTTTAAATGCCAATATCATCAATCATCGACCTTAAGTTTGCCTTTATTAATTTTTAATTTAACGGTAGGGCGAAAAGGTGATTAATAAATAAACATGAATCTAGTAATAATGGCTCAAATTATAAATTATTACAGCTATTTTTTTAGGTCTCTCTAGTTAATTACGTAAAGAATAAGAAATTCTATAAAAAAAATAGCAAGAAATCATTGCAAAAATCATTATTTTCTATAAATCGAAAATTATTTTTTAAATTTTATATTAATTTGCTAATGAAGAACCTTGTTTTCTTTCTTTTACTAGTCATATTTGTTACGTGCCCAGCTAGACCCCTCACAGGATTGGCAGTTGTTGGTCCTCTCACTCAAACAGCTTTCTCATGCCTTTATAGTTCAGGATATGATATTCCTATTGTTCGAGTTTATACCGTTTCAGGAAGTTACGGTGTTGACCCAAATGCTGATCGAACTATGATCAACGCCTATCAGGCTAATCCTTATGCACTTTATGGTTACATGTAAATGTGTCGTGGATACTATCCTGGAGCTCAAGTTGTTGATGTCATAAATTCTGTGAGTGGACCTTATACTACCATTTTTGCTAAAATTGAACCAAACAATAATCCAGACTGCACTTGGGATGGCTATACTTAATCTGATAACTGTCAATTTATACAAGATACTATCTCAGCAATTCAACAATTCGGTTTAACCGCAGGAGTGTTCTCTACTGCTAACATTTGGCAACAATACTTTGGAAACAGCTGTGATTTTATTGCCTCATCGACAGGTGCTCTTCTTTGGTATGCTAATTATGAAACCAATGGACAAGTCAACTCTGTTCAATCGTATGACGATTTTACATCATTTGGTGGATGGACCACTCCCTTCCTGAAGCAAACCGGAGGAAACATGACTGTATCATTGTGTAACAACCCTGTATGGAATCATGCTTTTATTGATTAAGTTTGGGGCGCCAGTAATTGATCTATATCAAGAATAATTTTAAATCATATACTCAACTCTTGAAGTCTTCCCTAGTTTCGATTTTTTTTCTCACTGAATTTAAAACTCCGAAGGACTTGTTGAGTAAATAAGTAAATCTTTAATTTTCCACAATATGTACATGATCAATTTTGTATTAATTCAAAAAATCATTTTTCGATAATTTATATTTATCAGGCATTTCTTAAGATACTAAAAATAATAACTTACTCAAGAGATAAATCAATCAATCCATAGTATCAAATAATACATTTTTTCTTCTTCAATAGTTTGTCAAAATATATTTGATCATCCTTTAAATCCAATGAGCAGAGACTAATTCTCTTTTTATTTAGATCTGAACATGCTAAAAATTATTCACGGGCATCTTATAAGACCCCTTATTAATTCTAAATATTGATTTATCAATATTTTCCATCTTCTGATGCAAATTCCATCTTTTAATTCACATCTGGATGATATTTATGTTTTGAAAATAAATAGATTTAATTGAGATTTTATTGAGAGATGGCTTCAAAGTTTCTCAAGGAGAAAGAGTCTAAGTTTTAAGTGAGACATAATCTATCATCTATTCATTGCCAATAATATTTTAAGCTTTTAGACCACATAAACTTGAAATATTGAGGAGATTAGCAAACGGTTTATTATACTCTTATTTTATTTTAATATCTTTTAATCGTTTTTCTGTTCTTGGTATTCATTGGTCTCATTCTTTTTGTATTTTTATGAAATAAAAAAGATTAATAAGAAAATAAATAAATTTTCTCTCAAACGAGAGACAATATTAATAGCTAAACCTAACCAACCAAAAAAGCAGTTCATTCTTTATAGGTAATAAGTTATTGCCTTGTTGTTTATAAAATGGATTTGATACAATGAATTTGAACGTTATTTTAATAAACAAATCCAATTAAAGTGTAAGAGCTATAAAAATCCAGCAAATTATTTAAAATTTAAAATCGTGTGATTGTTTACAAAATTGTGAAAATTTTTATCTTTGTTTAAGAATCCAAAACTGTTGATATAATCGATAACTATCAAACTAATGTAATTTTTGACTAAATCTACCCTTGTTTCAAAATAAATCTGAAATCCTAGACTAGGGCTAAATAAAAATATCATAATTACAATTTATTTATCATTCCTTGGAAATTGAAGAGCATTTTATGCTTTTACATTATTTATTTATATATGAAAAACTTCAGCTCTTTGGTTTTAGTTTTACTATTTGCTTGGTCTGCAGCTGGTCAGTATTTTAATGGAGTTGCACTTGTTGGCCCATTTACTAAAAGTGCTTTCTCCTGTCTTCATCAACAAGGATATACCAGATTCACAATTAGGATTTCTAAGGTTTCAGGAACCCCAGGCATAGACCCACATGGTGTTGATACCCTCAACAATGCTTTGAATGCTTTAAGTATTTATCCTGCTCGAAGTTACGATGTTTATCTTTACATCTAAATTTGTAGAGGTCAAGATGCTTGGACTCAAGTTAATGCAGCTAAAAGTGCAGTTGCAGCAGCACACATTCCATTTTCTAACGTAGTTTGGATTAAAGTTGAGCCAAATTCTACTCCTGGTTGCTCATGGGACGGCTATACTCAAATGTAAAACTGCTATTTTGTGAGTGGGGCTGTTAACGCAGTAAATGCATGGACAGGTCTTCCAGGAGTGTTCTCTACAGCTCGGATATGGGAACGCTATTTCGGTAGTAATTGTGATTGGATAGGAACATCGTTTCCTTATCCTTGGCTTTGGTACGCTAACTACGATCATACTGGGCACGTGAATTCAACTCAATCATTTGCCGATTATACTACCTTTGGAGGATGGACAGTAAACGGAAATAACCCTTACTTAAAGCAAGTTGGAGGAAATGTTACCCTTAATCTATGTACAGCAGCTTGGCGTTCTGCATTTGTTGATTTAACTTGGAGCAGCCAGTGATTATCTTCCAGATAATTATAAATTTATTCGATATGGATAAAATATAGTGATTGATACGATTTTACTAATTTTTCAATTGATTTTGACGATTATCTAACAAGATAAATTATACATAAACAAAATTACAAAAAAATGAAAGTAATTTGATGTAAAATAGAAAGATAGTTGAAAAATAAATCATAGCTGATCATTTCTCTCCTTGTAATAACTTTATAGCCATACATCTCGAGCAAATAAATTGTCGAAGAAGATCAAAGATCACGAAAAGACAAAAAAAACAGCAAAATAGTTTGTTATTTTTTTATCGTGGAAATAAATAACACGACAAAATCAAAAGTAGACTCCTCTTAATATACTGTCTCCATTGATAGCGAACCAAATAGAAATACATCATCTTCAAAAAGATTAATTCAGGATAGTAGTCAATGAATAAATTATCATTTTTTATTCATGAATTAGAAGCGTAATATTTTTGAACAAAGTAAAGTTCGCAATTAAAATATTGTGAAGATGAAATTAAACCAAAAACCAACTATAAATAAAATATTAATAAAATTGAAAAAAATGATAAAGATAATTTATTTTTCCAATAAATAAACTCTTAAAAATGAAGAATAATAATATGATAAAATATTAAAATCAAAAATAGTATTTTTGGTGAGTATCTTTGCTATTTATTCAGATAGAATAATATCACACTGCACATTTGGAGCCTATATCAGATAATTTAGAGATGATTTATTCCATTTATAATAATGCTATAGTATATCAATGACAACAAATTAATTAGTTAAAAAAATATATAAAAGAATATCAAGAAATCTTTTTCCGCTGAGGCATTTATTGTGCTATTGGCCTTGATTGCGATAACAATTCTTATCATAGACCTTCCTGATCGTCTATCAATTAATAATGAATCGATTTGATCATATAAATTAAACACTGTGAATAATTTTAATTTTTATACAGTTTATTTTAATAGTATGTACCAGGTTTGTTTAACAATTTTATTTATTAATAAAAGATGAATTCAAGTTGTTTCTCTCAACATAAGTGGGAGAGCTTTATAGGAAAATTGAAAAAAGAAAGAAATTTATCCAATTTAATCATATTTTCAGCCCACAACGAAGAATTTATGTCAATCAATTTAATTTACTAGATTCTTATCAATAATTAAATATTGATGATTGAAATTTTATATAATGGTTTTATCAGAAAAGGCAACAAGCAAACGATTTACCTTGTTTCAAATAGATTTCTCATGGAATCACTTAGAATAACCCTCCCATCCCTTTTTTATTCATTATTGAAGCGAAAATAGGTGATCTGGTCGGGAATAAATATAATAGATCAATAAAACATCAATAAAATAGCTTATGTCCAAGTTTTTTAAATCAACAAATTATCATCATGCCCACTCTCATCTTCAAAACACTGGATTCTACAATTCAGATTTTAGCAATTTTCGTATTATCGCAATTGCAGATAAAATTATTCATGATCACTCTCTCTTCGCCCCACTAACAGAAGTTCTCAAAGATGTTAAGTTGACTCCACTTCGGGTGCTTAAGATTCAACTCCTCATTCAGCATCTCCTTCAAGTGGACGTTTTGATGCAAGAAAACTAGTTTCTGATTCAACTCCTATTGAAAGTGAATGTGAAAATTCAAAAAATGATAAGCTCTGAGGATCATCACAATGCTTTTCATGTTGGTGAACTCTAAGATAACATCTTTTCAAGTAAGGGGTTATGCAGTCCAGTCTAACCAGCTTGTCAGAATGAAACTGAAATGCTTTTAAAGAAAATACTATGCCCTTTGCTTGAACTACAAAAACGCTTAGTTTTTAGCTACGACTTAGTTTATCCTCCACCTGACACTCCAGAATTGGAACTCAGTTAGTGTTGGGCAGTTCTCAACCTGTTGAAGAAGTTTGTACAAATAAGTCCCCAAATCGAGGCTATTGGAAGGTACTATCCTAAGTATGCTTCAGCAATGATTTACTTGATAAAGGTATTGAACGTTGACATTCAGGTACGATATTTTTAACTTAGTTGATGTATAATCGTATCAAGAGCTTCATCTGTACAAAAATGAGTTCATACTAGGATCTTTTAAAGCAGGGCCTCCTCCAAAACATAAAACAAGAATAGCGTACACGCATAAAGTAGTTTTTGCAATTAATTGAATAGGTCTAATTGGTCAACGAATTCATTATCCTTTTTTACCGCAGCAACTCTTTTAAAGCTAATTTAGTCTTTAACCATATTCAAATGCCTTCTCTCTTTACCACAGATTCTCATCTTGATATTCTCTATCAATTTGAAAAGATTGTTTAACGAAATCTTCCTAAAAATTATCGTACCGTATCGTTCAAGAAATCGAATATACGAGTACAACAGTCGCAAGATCTGTGATATCTATCAAAGTTATTTTTTAAAAAATCATATACGAAAATCATAATAAATCTCTTCAGGAAAATTCAAACCAACAAAAAAATATTTAATGAAGAGCAACAACTTACTCAAATAATTGTTCAAAATATCAATTCTTTTATATTAAATAATTTCTTTATATATTGAATGGAACACCAAATTGATTTTTAGGTAAATTTGTTATCTATCTATATTGAGTGGATCATTAATCACCAAAATTCATTATTATTAGAGTATTGGACGAAAAGAGAACAATCAATTAAGTTTATTAGATGGAAAAAATAGTTAATTCTTACCTTTTTTAAAAATATGGATTAAAAGAAGATGTTTAAGATATATAATTTGAAAGCTTTACCATAACATTTTATAAACATATTTTAGAATAATCACAGAATTTTCATTCATTTTCTTCTTATCTTACTCATTTACTTTTATCTTTTTTTCAATGACAAAACAAATTTGCATTAAACAAAATATAAATTGAAAAGACAAACTTAATCGAGTGGCTATTCACATTTTAGAGGTTAAATGATCTAATCAACAGGAAACATGAAATTTAAATATTGAATATGTCATTATTCACAAAATATCATTAACTTTAATCATTTGTTAGCATTTTATTGAACATATAAAATATCAATACTTCTCCTGATCGTTCCTCGAATATTTTACTTAAACAACTGATAAAATTTCGTAAAATTGACTCATTTTGTTTGGAAAAAGGTAGTTGATTGAATATACATTTATTCGTAACGAAGCCTAATCTTCTCATCCTTAACCAATTGGTTGAAATTGTCTTTTTACATAATAATGAATGAATGATAATGAAGGGGGTTATCATTATGTATCATCTTTTAATATTTTTCCTTACGAACAATGAAATAAAAAAATGGCACAACATCTTGTGATTTTATCTTATTTTAATTTGAAAGTATCTTTCTCTTAAGTTTTACTTATTTTATGCAATTTTTCTTCAATATTTAGACACTTTCGTCTTTTAAAAGCCGCGGATTTTTTTGATACCAAATCATAATTAATAATATCAAAGAATAAAAAAATCATATATGTTCAATTTTTTTAAATCTGCAAATTACCACATGGCCTATAGTCAACTTCAATGTGCAGGATTTTTCAGCTCTGACTTCAGTAATTTTCATATTAAAGAAATCGGAAATCTTATCATTGATAATCATTCCCGTTTTGCCCCTCTCATCGAAGTTTTTGAATAAATTAAATTAACTCCACTTCGAGTCCTCAAAATACAACTTCTGATACAGAATTTACTTCAGATAAATTTTGAAACCAAGGAAAAAGAAAATTTAGTACGATTTATATTGAAATTAGGGCTAAAGATAAAAAAGATGGTTGAATCTTAGGCAACTTATGAAATTCAGCAATACACAGAGCCTGATTAAAGAATCTGCTCAAGTAAATATTTAGTCAGTAAAAGTGGCGTTGTCTGCCAAAATGGAAAATCTTTAATTTTGAGAAAAATTGTATAACCTTTGTTTTAGCTACAAAAACGTCTTATTTTTAGCTATGAGCTGATTTCTTCTTCATTTGAAAATCCAGAATTGGAACTTAGTGAATGTTGGGCGATGGTTAATCTGCTGAAAAGGTTTCTTTAATTCAGTCCACAAATATAAGCCATTGGAAGATATTATTCAGATAAATATGCTGCCCCAATGATTTTCTTGATAAAGGTGTTAGATGTTGATATTCAGGTATGATATTTTTCTAATTTAGTTACTTTATAAGCGCATTAAGACCTTTGCTGATGGGAAAATATGTTAATATAGAAGTCTTTTGGAGCAAGGATTCTTAAAAAAGAATTGTGATGATCAGCGTATACGTATTCACTAATTCTTACAATTTATAGAAGAAGTTTAATCTATTAATGAATCGATAAAGCTTCTCTATCTCAGCATACCCTTTAAAGTTGATCTGTTCAACAATAACATTCATATGCCTTCCCTCTTTACTGTTGAGAGCAATCTCGATCTCTTATATCTTCTCAAGAAAGCTACATCTCGCGAATAGACAAAAATTTGGAATACTATCGCCAAGCACACTAAAATCAGGCATTGTAAATCTTTGGGAGCATTTTTGTGATTATTCTCTTCCCTATTTATTTATGAAAAATGAATTTAATCATTTATTAAGGATCAGCGTTATCCTCAAAAAACTTAATATTTTAGCCCAAGCTGCTATACGAATACATGATCGTTAAATATTAATTATCACATGCATATAATATTTTTTCATGCAATGACTATAATAAGATCTTGCATTATCCATTGCTTCTCCAGTTAAACTTTAGATTAATTATTGTTGGCGAAAAGATAGATAGTGATTTTTGTCCTTTTCTATTATAAAGAATAATAGAAAAATAATTACAAAAAACAAATGTATTTTTCTCAATTTACTCCTAAAAGGAGTCTTGTTTAGCGTTAACCTAAATTCAATATTTTTCCTTTTATCTTTTTCACATGCTAAAAACGGAAAAATAAAAAGCAGCTTCCTATATTATAAAATAACAGAAAAGAAGAAAATAAACCAATGTCGAATTTTTTTAAATCCAAGAATTATCATAAGGCTTATGCTTAACTTCAAAATACAGGATTCTTCAATTCTGACTTCGGTCATTTTCGGATTAAGGGAATTTGTAATCATATTATTAATGATCACTCCCTCTTCATTTCCTTGACATAAGTCCTTCAAGACATCAAATTAACTCCACTTCGAGTTCTTAAGATTCAAATATTAATACAGCACCTTCTTCAAGTAGATGCCTGCATGCAGGAAAATGAACATCTGCTGCATCTTCTATTGAACTTAGGTCTAAAAATTAAAAAAATGATAGATTAAGAGACCAGTTTGAATGTTCAACATGAAACAGAACCCTAAGAAAACAATGACTCAGGTAAATATTTAGTCAATGATAACGAGATCGTTTGTCAAAATGGAACATCTCTGATTTTAAGTAGAATTATATGGCCTCTGCTCTAACTACAAAAACGTCTTATTTTTAGCTATGAACTGATTTATCCTCTTCCTGGTACCCCAGAATTGAAACTCAGTGAATGCTGGGCAGTGCTCAACTTACTCAAAAAGTTTGTTTAAATTAGTCCTCAAATATAATCCATAGGAAGGTACTACTCATCAAAGTATGCTGGCGCAATGATTTATTTGGTAAAAGTGTTGGATGTTGACATTCAGGTACAATAAGCATTATTTAGTTACTCTACTAACGTATTAAACAATTTGTTAGTGGAAAAATAGACTAAGAGGAGAACTTGCTCAAGTAGGGATTTTTCAATATAATAAACGAGGAGCAGAGGATGAGGATTAACTAGTTTTTGCAAGTAATCTAGGAAGTCTAGGCTATCAATGAATCTATGAAGCTTCTGTACCTCAGTAGCTCTTTTAAAGTTGATTTGGTTTCCAATCAAATTCAAATGCCTTCCCTCTTGACGGTGGACTCCAATATAGATCTTCTTTTGACTTTGAAAAAGATGATATCCTGCAAAAATGGAAAAAACTGGAATAATATTTGTAAGAAAGCTAAAATGTTACGAAATGCTTCAAAGAAGTAACTATGATATTCTATTATTAGAATTAACTTCATAAATACAATTAATTAGTTATTTATAAATATTGGACAAGAGAAAAGGTCCTTTATAGTATTTTAGATTTATAGAACAGATGAAATTTGAATTAGGATATCAAAGTGATTTCTTTACTATTCTCTTAGGAATAAGTACATTTCATATAAAACAATTGAAACACTTCTTGATGAATGGGAATATTTAGTGATTAAAAGTAAATTTATTGATTGGGATGTAAATCAAAGCGCGCTCCACATTTTATCGACAAATGCATGCCACTCAGGATTGCCACACAACTGAACAGTAGTGTTTCCAGCTATTTGCTTGGCCGTGGGTGCTGTGGGTAATGACCATCCACCAAAAGGTATAAAATCAGCATAAGATTGGGTTGTATCTACATGTCCATCGATATGATAATTCGCATAAGAGAGAGGAATCTCGGTATCTCCGAGATAATTGCAATCACTGCCGAAGAAATTTTACCAAAAAGGAGCTGTAGTAAATATTCCGATTGGTTCTAAAGCGGTAGGACTCAAAGCGTGAACTGCAGTGAGAATTTAAGTTATGTAAGCACAGTTGTCTACTTTATTGTAAGTCTCCCAGGAGCAGCCGGGAGTGTTATTTGGCTCAACTTTAATCCAAATGCCTTTATAGAGAGTTGTGGGTACTTCATTGATCATTTAATCCACCTGTGCCGAGGCATCAGCTCCGCGACAAACTTCCATATAAGCAAAAGTCATAAAAGGACCAGCAGCATTAGCATTAATTAGAGTTTGAACAGCACTGGGATCAACTCCTGGAGTGCCCGATACTTTATAGATTCGAACTGTAAAAAAAATGAATCCTTGATCTTTCAGACAACTAAAAGCAGTATAACTGAGAGGACCAACCACAGAAACTCCAATATTATTTTGACCAACAGAAGCCCAAGTGAGCAGCAAAACTAAAACGACTAAAGTTAAGGATATCATTAATAATTAATATAAGCTATTTCATTGATTGTGGTTCTAAACATATTCATGCTCCCGACAATAAATAGAAGCATTTTCATAGCGAATTGAGTTTATATGACCGATTAAAAGTCTGATTTTTTTGATAATTCCTTTGAGTTCAAAAAATAAAATTATTGCTTTTTCCTTTGTTTTTCATCTCATTCACTATTTCAACATTTATTAAAAAATTAGAGATGTTAATACTTCTGAAATATGTTTATTTCTATTATTTTGATGAATGTGCCAATTTGAATCAGTTTGCATTTAAATAAATATGAGTTCAATTATTTTTGGTCAAAATCAATTCATGATAGAGAATGATAAAATCGTTAATAATGCTGTAGTTACACAAACTATGGTCTTGGTAAATCAAAAATGAATGAATATGAGTCTCTTCTCTTTTATGAGTTATTCAATTTTTTATTAATAAAATTTTAACTATTTTCAACATTTAAGTTTTTTTAAACTATAATAACATCCAAAAGTCACAAATAGGAAAGAATAAATTCTTAATGAAGAATAAGGTTAAGTCGATGTTAAATTTAAAAAAAAAATCATCAAAATTAAAATAGTAAAGTCAAAAAATGATAATTACAAACCAAACAGCTTCCTTGAATTTAATAACTCAGCGAATTAAAAATAAAAAAATATAAA
>Ga0302188_10002084_pt1 | contig 14850 bp, 4 predicted proteins | sample II_Bog_E2_1_FD_198783 | JGI IMG/M metagenome (GOLD analysis project Ga0302188, IMG submission 198783) | Peat permafrost microbial communities from Stordalen Mire near Abisko, Sweden - II_Bog_E2_1 | ecosystem: Environmental > Terrestrial > Soil > Wetlands > Peat | place: Sweden: Abisko, Stordalen...
GATTTATAGCACGTACACGTTATCCGGTTACAACTACAGATGGTTGTATCGCTCTGTTTCGTTCTAATGATATAATATTATTAAAAAAAAAACAAGAACCTAAATCAAAATTTATGCACGGCCCCGTTTCTTTTAAGCTTCGGCGTAAAAAATTTCTATTATTATTTCCTGCAGTAATTTAATTCTTTATTGTCATGAGCTCTAATGTTATATTTTTTTTATCTTCCGAAATAAATTTTTTTGGTGAGTACTTTACTCGACCAAATTTAAGTTGTTTTTTTCTAGACTACACTGTTTTTACATGCTTAGGTGAATTTGATCCATCTTTACTTTTAAACGATACGGTTGCTGGGGGGTTATCAAACAAACCCAAACGTATAAATGAGACTTCTTTAAGCTCTTTTATCCAACAAGCGGAAGAATCGAAGTTTTTTTCAAATCTTGAAAATGTGCAAACAATTTACCATTACTCTGTTCCTACGACTAAATTATTTTATCCGGAACCTTTTATCGCTTCTGCTTCTTTTATGCATTCTGATTTATGGTTCGTTCATATTTTAGTCTACCAATATTGGCTTTGATTTGTTTTCATTTTTATAATCGTTTTTTTTTTAATTACGTTTTTATGTATTGTTCGTTGATGTAATATGCGAGTTCGACCTCGACGCGAAACTCGTGGTGTTAGTCGTTCTAAATGTGGTGATTTAATTACGGCGATTGTTCCGGTTTCGTGAGCAGCTTCTATTATTATCGGAGAGTCAACAGATGCTATCGATTATTTCGATGGGTTCGGTACTACCGAAATAATCGTAGGTATTAGAGCTTACCAATGGGGTTGAGAGTATTACTATCCCAAGGATTTGGATTTGAATTATAATGTTCGAAAAAATTATTCCATGTTTGCTGGAAATTCTCTAAAGTATAATAAAACTTCAGACGTAAATAACGCTGCTGGAAATGTGTGAAAATTTTACCAAAATAAACCTTACGATTTTGTTGTTACCCCTGCTCATTTATTATTGTTACCTATCGATAACTATAAAATTTTAAACTTTTTAAACTTTAGTGATGTTGGTACGAATGTTTTTCATGAGTCTTCTTTGTTTCGTCAAACACGAATGTTTTCAAAAATATTTCATACGCCTTTATTTTTTACTTCGAATGATTTTTCATTAAAATACAAAACATTTAGCCCATTATTTGATTCTGATAACAATTTTTTCGACTCATATTTGTACGGTTTGAAACGTCAACATAATTTTGTTTCTTCAAAATCTGTTACAAACAGTTTTTCAACTTTATTCAACTTAAAGAATGTTGAGAAATTTTTAAACTACAATTATCATGTAAGCACTAAACTAAACCAAACTTTTACGGGAAATTTAGTTATAAATTTTTTTAAAACTACTAAAATTAAAAATCAACATAACGCAAGTGTTTGATTTTTAAATAACATTATTTCTAGTGTCAACAATAAAGATTTTTCACTTAAATTTGGTAAATTTATTACTTACCCATCCATTTTTGAGGTTATTAACAATAACAGCGATAAGAAAAAACTTAAACATCCGATGTTAAAACTTTTTAATTTTCCAACAAAAAAACAAAGATTAAACAACACAATTTTTTTTAATCAAGAACTAATAAACCCATCTACCTTTGCTACTAGTTTTTTTAATAACAACCGTTCTTCTAAAAAAACCTTAGCTCTTTTTTCAACTAATCACATAGTAGCGAAATTTGACCAAACCGTTCGTAAATTTGCGAATATTTCGCTTACTTCCGGTTCATTCAATTTATCTTCGACTCTAAATGCTCCCACCTCTTATTTAAATTTTTTTAATAAAAACCTAAACGTTAATTTATTAACGTTAAATAGTATTAAAAACACTAAATGAGTTGACTTAGGCAATAGCAATAAGTTGTTAAGCAACCGTTTGTATTTGGATTCTCCAGCACCCGCATTATCTTCCAATAATCCTATGATTTCATTGTTAAATTACGACAATTACAAAACTGTTTTTAACGAAAATGTTTCGACCGGTTTTCAAGATCGCGATGAGTTAATGCCGAATTTTTTATCGCGAATTTATTGAAATTTTTTTTGAGCCCACAGTGATGTATCCTGACGTTTAGAAAACACTATTCATTACCACCAACTTCATAATTCTTTTTACTTACCGTTTTTTACATTTGGTTATGATTATGATTTTCGCAATTGACAAGGTTTATCTCTTTTAGAGGATGCTTATTGAGAAAACATTAATTCAAGTTATTTTACTGATGAATATACCTCGTTAATGTTAGAGTTTAATGATTTTATTTTTTATGATAAGATTAAAAAAGTATTCAACAAAGAAAACCGTTTATTATTTCCCGTCGATAATGTTGCGGACGAGCCTTTTTTTAACGATTTAAATTTTCAAAATTTAACTTATTCTATTGCAATTTATTCCGAAGACTCTGCGCCTGTTACCTCATTATTGCCGACTTGACTTTTTTCGTTTTTTGCAAGTGCTTCAAACGTTTTTATAATGGATGAATCGTATGAAACGATAAAAAATTTAAATTATTTACTAAATTATAATACAAAAATATTTTTAAATTATTCAACCCCCCTTTTTAATGCTTATAGTTACTCGTTTGTTAATGATTCTTTCCGTTCCGATGCTGAAGATTTTTCCTGATTCGACGATTTTACTCAAGAACAAACACAAAAGTTATGGTCTAACTCTTCGCTAAATTTTTTTAAACTCTGCTCTTCCTATTGACGGAACTTATTTACCGAAAGTCATGTAAATGAAAATTTGGTAACCTTATTATCAAATGTAGTAAATTTTTTAAACGACTCAAACGAAACTGTTGAATCAAGCGGTAATTTTTACTATGATTCACCTAAATTGAACTTTACAAAAACCCTTAGATTTAGCAACTATTTAGTGTTACGTGCGTCTAGTAAAAACGCGATTGGTAATTATAACTCATATCAAAAAGTTTTCAAAACCCGATTTGATGAAAATCGTTCACACGCTAAAGTTTCAGATTTAGCTAATTTATACGTCAAACAATTGAATATTTCTGCTTCAAAACCTAAGTACGAACGTATGCTGGGTAAAAACAAAGAAAATTTTTTTCAAACCCATTTGTATAAAAATGAATTAACAAGTAATTTTAATTTTTTATACGACGCCTTTAACTCGATTAACTTTTATTTTTTTGATTTACCCTTTCTTCTTGCTTTAAAAAGTGATGCTTCACGATATTTATGATTCGATTGATTTGCTAAATGGGGGGTTTACGAAGTTCAACCTTCTTCTGCGTCACGTTATTCCATTTCGGGTGTACCCTTCTTTAATAAAAATTTTGATTTTAATAGTGAATCTAACAATTTATTTGTTGACACCGAAAATTATTTCATTAGAATTGCTAGAGCTCGAAAAAATTACTTACCGAGCTGAATCTATACCCCGTATTTTTATGCCCACGATACTTCGTGGTATAAAAACAACACCCTTTTTAATTTAACAGCGTCTGCGAACAACCATTTAGTAACATTAGAAGCTACGTTAGATATAATGATATGATATTGAACGAAGTTATCTTTTATTAATTTTCATAATTACCTTTTTTTTGTATCAAATTCAAATATTAACTCGTTCGCTCGCGCGAGTTGAAAACCGGTAACTCCCGTTGCGGCATATTATTACCAAACCTCTATTTTATTTGATATTTTAACAAAACGTGAGTATTTGTATCGTCAATTTTTATTTTCTCGAAAAAAAATTATTAATTTACCATTTTTTGCTATCAACAACCCAAACAACCCCTTAATTCACGACATCAAATCTGTTTTTTTATTAACCGACCCTGCTACGTATAATAATGAATACTCGCGTGACGTTTATTACAATACACTGACGTATTTTCATTTTAACGTATTACAATCTTTTTTATCAGCGTCATCAACATTTGTTAATATCCCGTCTTATTTAACAGCGACAATGCAATTTTTTTTTAGTAACGTAATGGTAAATTCGTCAACTACTAATAACGAACTTGTACGTAGTCAGTATCGTCCGATGCGAAAAGGAATTACTAATATGATTCGTTTACACGGTACCGGTGCTGTCGCAATGCCCATCGAGATTAGGCTACAAGTTCTTGCGTCCTCCAAAGATGTCATACACTCTTGAGCTATACCTTCTGCTGGTATTAAGATTGATTGTGTTCCCGGTTATACTTCGCATAGGGTAATGATTTTTTTAGTTTCTGGAATTTTTTGAGGTCAATGTATGGAAGTTTGTGGTAGGTATCATCATTGAATGCCTATTATTGTGTATTTTATGAAACGAGATTTATTTTTTTTATGATGTACGCATTTTGTTTTCGCTTCCGGTGCAAATAATATGTGAACAATAAATGATAGACAATTCGCTAACTACGTTAGATTAGCGTCATTTAGTAAAAATAGTTGAGCTTCCGAATTGAAATAATAGAAAAACCAGTACAATGGTAATTTAAAAAAAAGTTACTAATGTTACGTAATTTTTGCTTAAGTAATTTAATTTTAGTTTCGTTTTCGCCATATATCGGACTTAAAACCAACGTCAAGATTTTTTAGCTGTAATATTTGTACCAACCGTGTTATTTGGGAATTATTAAATATTTCTCCTTTTTTTACGTAGCGGTATGGGTGTGCATAATACTATTTATTAATGTTAATTTGCAACTAAAATAATCTTAATTTTGTACGAGTTTAGACGAATTAAAAAATATTTTTTATAAATAAAAAAAATGAGATTTACTTGATGCAACCTTATTTTCAAAATAAATCTATTGTAGTTTTTATAAAAGTATCATCGCTCCCTCAAACACTTACCTTTATGTATTTAAACTTTGTATTACATTTTAAGGTAATTTCAATTTTATTTAGAACATATTATAAATTAACCAAAAGTACTTGATGAAAAAAAGCCTCTATTTTACCTTTTTTTATAACGCTTGAAAAAAGTTTTGTAATTAAAACTCCCCACACACACTTAAACGTTAAATTCAATAACGACGTTAATTTATTTATTCGTCTAAGTTTGGTATATTTGTATAATAATAAAAACTACTCATTATATTTACATAAACCCTCAATTGTTCGATTTAATAGCATAAAATTATACGGTTATTTGTGTATCCAAAAATTTGTATTTCTCTTTTTTTTTTTATTATTAAACCAAAAATTTTTAATGTTTACAAATTTTTTGAATACTACCGAACTTTATTTTACGTTAAAACATGTTAATTTAAGAAAAAGTTTTACCACTCATTTATTACATTTAAGTATTTTAAATATTTAATTTTTGTTAGGTTGAAATTCCCCAATAACATACTTTTAGATTTTAATAATAATCATATCAAAATTAATAGAAAATATTGAATGGTTCGTTATTTAGTGCAGAAAAATTTTGACCGTAGTTTTATTCAAAAATTTGTATGAAATACTACGGATTTAAGCGTTAAAGAATTAATTAAAGATCAAAAAAAATTCACGTTATATTATTCGCGCACTGCTTTCATAAAAACTAAACATATTAAAAATAAACCATTTTTTATTAAAACATTAGATGTTAATCTTAATATAAAAATCAAAAATCGCATTAAACACTCACAACATTTAAATCGAGAGATTTATGATTTTTTAAACCAAACAACACGTGCTTTTAATACAAAAGTGTCACAACGCTTGTTGTTGCTATATTTACAAACTCCACACTTTACTAATGTTTCAATCAATAAATTGAATACCTTATTTGATATTAATTTTTTGCGCAAAGAGAAAATTTATACAAAATTAAAGTATTCAAGAGTTCCTCAGTATGACGCTGTTTCGGGTGGTAGTGCTGCGATTTTAGCCGGCTTTTTGGGTTACTTAATAACGGAAAAATTTGGTCTCGAATTACTGGATTCTGGGGACTTTTGATTTTTATTTATGTATATAGTCTTTATAATTTTCTCTTTTTATCCTTTATTAAAAATAACAACCAACACTCAAGTAGGTTGATCAAGTTGTAGTTATAAATGATGTTATTTTTATTACAATCAAATATTGTTATTAGCCTTTAATTTTTTTCGTTGCTACGCTAAAAAACTAAGCGGTTGAGTAATAACATGACTATCTAAATGAAAATAAACTCAGAACCTTCCGATTTAATTTGTAGTTTTAATAACGCCAACCCCAGATACTTTAGCTTACCTGGTAGAGCGGTAGATTCATACTCTATTGGATCAGGTTCGACTCCTGGAAGTGTCTTAAACTATTTATTTTTTAAATTATTTATTTTTTCTAACATTGACAATCACGGAAACGTAGCTCAACGGTAGAGCACCCGCCTTTTAAGTGGGTGGTTACAGGTTCGAATCCTGTCGTTTTCAACGACATTTGCACCATTTTTATATTTATTTTTAATACGAACAAACAATGTATATTTTTTTTCTTTATAAAACCTTATATTGTTAAAAAAAACTATTTGATTTGTTGTTATTCCGTCAAAAAACATTTCCGGAGTGTTTGGGGGAAGTGATAAAAAAACTAGATCATAAAAATCAACAAAATTTTTCAAATATAAAAAAAAATATGTTTCTAGCAGCAAAAAATTGAATATGAATTAAACAACGAAGCTTATTAACCGGGTTTATTTCTAACAAAAAAAAATAAATGAATTTATGTAAAAAAACCTACTAAAAATAGTAAAGGCTTAATTATAACAAAAAACAAACAAACAGATAAGCTCCGCCCCGCTAATCCAGATCGCTTATTGTGCGTGAGAATATAACCGAGGCAAGTGTTTATGAAAAAGATGTAATTGTGAGGATGAAAGTATTTGTTATTTCGATAGTGAAGTAAAACAAACAGAAATTTTTTAACCAATAATATAAAAACCATTACCTACACTTGTTGTGGACACTATTTTAAGCAAATTCGAAAAAAAAAAATTTAAAAATGCAATTATCGTAAGAACCGGCTGTTACGGTGGGGTATAGTAAACTTGGGGATGTAACATAGGTATTAGGTAGAAGTAGAAAAAGTTTTACAGCAAAACGATTGTTAAAGCAAGAAAAAAAAAATGAGTGCATTTGAAAAAAAATATTATATTACTCTTCCGCATGGGTCTCGTTCTAGTTTCAATAAAACACGGTATAAATAACCCCCCTATTATAAGTCACCCTTAATACCTTACCCAATAGTATGCGCGTATTATAAAAAAAAACTATTGAGGATTTTTTTTATTATGTATATACGTTTTGATGTAAATTAAACATATTTTATGGTTTTTTCAAAATATTGAGACTTAAACACAGCGCTTGTAATATTAGTCGTACGTAAAAATAAGCATTAAAAAAAAATAGTTACACGTCTTTTTAGTTTAGTACTCAAAAAAAGTGAAGTGTTAAAAGCAGAAAACTATAATAATAAAAAATGTAGTAAGATATATTAATTCTAAAGCAATTCTAATACAAAAATAGTTAAAAAATTTAAAGTAAACAGTAACATATATAATGCTTAAAATATACCCCCACAATAAGAAACAGAAAAAATATTAGAAAACAATAAAATTTGTATGGGTATAAAATGTCGTGTTTTCAAGAATATTTATTAACTAAAATAATTTTGATATGAGACGAATTTTCTTAAAGAAAAATAAAAAACTATAAAAATCGACGAGGATTAAAACTTCGAATAATAATTTATTTATTTTTTAAATATGTGTTAGGGTTAAGTTAACAATAACGCAATACATAAATAACATATAATGTAAAAAAACTATCAATTGCCTCTAAACGAATAATTTATTAACATATAAAGTTCTGTAAATATCGAAAATAGTTCGTTTACTTGTGTTAATAGAGTTCAAAGTTGTGAAGCTACGATAAAGTATTTAAAATAAACAAAAAAATTAATATCTATATAATATACAACATGTTTACAACAACACATCTAATATATAATATAAACACGAATATGCAAGATCAAATTTAAATACACTTTTAAATTAATGTGCTTGAAGAAATGAAATCCCACTAAAAAAATTGATACAGTTACTATAAAATTTATAATAAATTAAAACGTAAGTTTAAAATAATTGTTATCATATAAACATAAATTATTATTTTTATCACTGCAAATTTTTTTAGAAAACATCAGTATAAAGTTAACGGTTCAGTCATGAAAATAACTGTGTAGGCACATACTGTACTAATAAAAATCGAGTGTAGAAGTGGGGGGGGTATACAACGAATCTATGATTTTAAAATATTTTAACCCTTTGTCCGATTATACAATTAATTCGTTTTTATTTTTACTTAATATTTTCAGCATTTTTTAAATATTAAAATTAAGATTAAAAAAGTAAGTAGAAAATCGCAGTTGGGGTTAAGGGGGTGTTACGTAAAAAACATTGTGTTATGTTTCATAACAATACTAACGATAATAATACACTTATGTAATTTTAACTTTATAGAATGTTCTTAATTTGATCGATTTTTAATAATAACTAAAGCATTAGTATTGTTATTCCGTGAACCAAATAACGTTTTAATAAATAATTTTGTAATAATAAAATAAGGTGAAACTGTTTTTTATTAATTATTTAAATAACTTAAATTTGCTTAGAAATTATTAAATATTGTTAATAAAAAAAGACAAAAACAATACCCTAACACTATTTTGTGTTTAAAAGATATTTTATACACCGACGGTAAACTTAACTAATTTATGAGTTAAGACAAGTGCAACGTAAAAATAATTTTATTGGTAGACCCTTAACAATAGGAAATAGTATTTTTCTAGTAACAGAAGAAAATAAATCAAATAAAAATTTAACTATATTTTACAATAAAACCAAACCTAATAAAATCTTTAGTACATTAATTTTGATGACAAAGAAAATAAAAAATCAACATGATTTTAAGAGTTTTTTTTGGATATATTATTATGACCTTAAAACACGTACGTTAATGAACAGGTACAAGTTAAGGTAAAAAAAACTAACAAAAAAGAAAAAGTAAATACCTTACATTTAAAGTGTAATTTTAACAATTTCGAATTAAAGGTAGAAGGGGCTTTTTTACCTTTTTATTAAGTAATCGCTCCATATTCAACAATCGTATTAAAAATGAAAGATAGCAAATATTTACTGATGTAGTTTTATGTAATTAATAAAAAAAAAATGCAGATATTAGTTTCTATATAAAATACAAAATAAATTTATTAAATTCACACAATTAATAATTATCATATTGTGGTAAAAAAACAACTTAGACAATAAATAAGGGGTAATATTAAAGTATTAATATTGTAATAAAACTACGAGCTTATTCGCTATATACATAATTCGAAATCAAAATAAACCCCTCCGCTTTTTTTATTAATCAGATAAATTTTAAAAAAACAGGATAAAACAGCAATATATTAAATTAGCACAATTTAGTTTAGTGTTTCTAAGTAAAATCGTTTAATTTTTGATAAGGAAAAACAATATGAGAATAAAATACAAAGCCCAAGGGTTGTACGCAGTATACCTTACGTATAGCACATTAAGTGCATTAATAAAAGTCCACAAGCTTAATCGACGTATTTAAATGGGCATAACGAAGTCATTTAAAATTACTTTTAGTATACACCCCCTACAAACTATTCCGGTTTAAATTAATTGATAAGTAAAAAAGAATCAAAAACTAAAACGTGTGAGAATGCTAAAAAATTCTAAAAGAATTTGTAATTATGAAGAAAAAGCTAATTACGTAAAATTAAAAGTGTGTGAGGTTTTTTTTTACGGAAATTATTTTATTAATAATTATAAGATTGAGCATTAAAAATAAAATTAGTTTTAAAGAATTTATTTTTTATAAAAAACATCGTCTTTTAAATTTCATAGTATAAACTTTTAATATACCACAATTCGGACTCTACCTTATACGGATAAGGGGGTGCCTAAAAGGAAACACTCTGAATCAAGAACCAAAACACTTAATAACCGGTAAAGTTACAAAAAAAGTAATAAAATGTTAAACAATCAATTAGAAAGCAGTTGGACAATTAAAAAAACGTAATAAATCCGTTAAATAATAGTAGTTGGCAACGTTTAAACATTAAATTGTTACAAGAAGTTGAGAGCGTAAAAATTTGACATTAAAATATTTTGTATTTTGTTAAAAAAAAGTTGTAAAATTTTTTTGAAAAATCAGTATTTAAACTTTACTCAGCTTATTAATAACGAAAACACCGTATAAGTTTATTATCACTAAAAATTCCAAAATTTCATTATTTTTAGCAAGACCTAAAAATGTAAAAAATGCTTTACTCTAAAAAAAATTGAATTTTTTTGTTTTATTTATTTGTAAAAAAGAATAAAAAGAATGAAAAAAATTAAAATTGATACACAATTACGTGGTTGGAGTTAATTATATTGAAATGTTAAGAAATAAATAAAAAACTTTAACTTACCTAAAATGTAGAGTCAAACGCTAAAAATTTAAAACCAAAAAAACTAAAAACAAAACATACAGTACAACTTGTAATTTTTTTTTATTGCGGTTGTTGATATATATGTAAAATTAAAATAGCGCCCCTAAAACGAAATCATCTGTAGACAATAATATTTTAATAAGTTTTAAAATTTTAGTATTTTATAACTATTCAAATTTAATGAATGATTACAGTGAAAAAATCAAATAAACACCGATCATTTATTAGCCGTTTGGTAAAATAGTAAAATTGTAAGTAATATTACGCGGAGACGAGCGTTTACTTTTTTAATTTTTAAATATACAAAAATTAATCAATAATAAAAATGAGTGTTGCAAATTTTAATTATTTTTAAAATAAATTAAAATTTTAGTATGAAAAAATTTTTATATCTAGTCAGAACTTATATTTTTAATACAACAATTATACTAATAACATTAACATTAATTATAATATCTATTTTATGATCTTGCGAGCTAGTAAATAGGTCATTGTTATTTATTTTTATTATAAATTATTTCAATTTTATGCGTATGCACAACAAGTTATCATACCTCGTACATTTTAAATATACTAATTAGTTTGCTAGTTGTTTGAATTGTTTTTATGTTTTTATTATACAAAATATTATCAATAACTTTAGTTTTTATTGTACTAAATGTGATATAATATCCCAATATTTAGGTTTTTTTGTGTATATATTTTATAAAAACCGAAAAACAAATAAGTGGCACGGGAAGAGAAAGCCTTTCATCTTGTAATTTTATACCCTCAATTCCGAAAGAAGCTTAGGGTAAAAAAATACTGAATAACAATGAAGAATTGCAACAAAATGTTACCAGATATTCGTATACATACGAAAAAGATAAAATTACCGTAAAAAAACAACCCCAATTAATAGAAGTAAAATCAACAAAAAATGTGGTTGCGAGAAGTGCGGTTAATCGAATAGTTCCAACTACAAAACTAACGCTAGCTGCAGCAATTGGGGGTGTTTGTATGGGAACTTTACAAGTTATGGAAACAGCCGCGGTTTTGTGGGGAGAGTGGTGAGATTAGAGTTAAAAGTTTAGAACTAAAAACACGGAAATAAACAAGCGTATAATACAATTTATAACTTTCTTTTTTATTACAATTGATATATATCGTATTTTAAAAACAATTACTTAGCTTACCTACTAAACTACTTTAGTCCCATTACGTTGGGGTATTTTATTGCGTACATAACGCAATATCAAACCGAAGGTATAAAATATATAGTACCAATTTTTGTGCTTTTATCACTACGTATTTATATAGTCCCAATACGGTATGTGTATAAATTCCCATTGCCCGTAGTGGGGTTAATCGTGACGAGTTTTTTTAAGAAATAATCTAAAAGTTAACGAAGTCTCATCGTCGTTTATTTTTCGTGAAATTTCTTATCACATATTAACTACTTACATACTACTTCATTTTTATTTTGAGCAATACTCATTTGTCACTATTTTTTTGAATTAATTGACGCCACAACATTTTATCTTTTACAAATTTCAATTTCAATAACTTTAATTTATTATCGAAGTACTATCTTTTTAATGTTTATTAATAGCATTAAATTTTCGTTATCTCTTAAAAAAGCAAAATCGAACCCCACTGTTAGATTCTTTTTAAACTTAATATCTAAACTTCGGATGTTTTTTTTTTTTAAATAAATTATTATTTTATAACACCCTAAACTATTTTAACATCACGCATAATGTTTTTCCGTTTTAATTGGAATTAATAAAATTGTAAATAAATCTTTAAGTTTAATATTGTATCATCAACAGTCTTTTAGTTAAAATTAAAAATTTACAACTTTTTTAGCTTTTTATTTTAACAATTTAGATCAAACCGCACCATCCCTGGCGGGAGCTCGGATTCATACTCATGAGCCTATGAGTTCAATTCTCTTGGGTGCGTTATAAAAACAAAGCATATATTTTATCAAATATATACGGTTTTATAATTCAACTAAAACATAATCTACCCCCCCCCCTCAAGTGACGTTTCTGTTACCCTAATAATTTTATGTTCTTTTAATGTAAGATGATAGATAACACAAAAAATTATTAAATTTTTTTTTGAAATAATAAATAAAATGTTTCACTAAGTATACGGTGAGGGGTGGGAGTTTATAAATAAAGAAATTTAAACCTAGAATCATATAAAATATTGAAATTCTATTATATGGTCGAGTTAATGATATTATCACCTTGTAAATAATTCTAAAAAAATAGTTTTTAAAATAATGTATTATAAAACTTATCCTCTTTCGCAATTATATAACTCACCACCTCGGGTAGTGTATATACAGGGGGGGGGTAATCATACTTTATTAACCTTAAATTACACTATTACATCAAATTTAACCGATGTCAACGAAGCTCTCAAATTTACACCCGCAAATAATAATTTTAATCGTAGAATTTTATTTACTTAATTATCGCGATAATAATTACGCCATTGTTTTTACATCCTGTTGGAGCAGTGGTTCAAGTGGGGATTGTTTGTAAACGTAAATATTTTAATAAATCAAAATTTAATAAATAAAAACAAAACATTACCCCGGTTTAACTAATGATTTTAACGAAAGAGTATGGTAAAGCGGGGTTTATTTATTGTTTAGCGATATACATAATGCACAACAAACGTCGCAGCACTTCCTTTTTTTTTAAACAAAATAAAATTCAAAATAAATACCCATTTTTTTTATACGATAGTTTTATGTTAATAACAATATACATATTTGTAAATTAATGAGTTAACAAACACATCGTCATTATTAGTTATTTCGATTACAAACGTTCTTATTTCACCCGTAATAGTGGGTACAAAAAATAATTTTACACACTAAACATCGTAAATGTATTAATTAGTTTCTTTTGTATGAGAGACGACCTACCTTGGTTTTTTTTAGTTGTATTTTATAAAAACACAAAAACATAAAAACAGACAAAATGCATTAAAAGTTTATTGTTAGATAATTCGACAAGTTCAAATTGTAGCAAAGATTAATGTAAAAAAAAATATCAAACAATAACAAAAAACGAAAAAAAAGTGTTGTGCAATACTTGTACACATATGAAAAATATAACTCTATTTTTATAGTAACAATCAGTGCTATTATCTTAGAATGAAAATCCATAAAAAAAAAGTAAAAGAGAAAGTGTTGCTAGATAATATAACCCCACCGCAATATTACTAACCGCTACGTTAGTAAGGGTGTTTTTGTGAAAATTTTACAAGTTATAAAAATAATCAAATTTTTTTTTGGGTAAGGGCGGGTACCAAAAACTTAAACCAATAAAAATAAAAAAACATTATTCTATCGTTCGTGTAGTATGCGATTTATAATTTTTTTTTACACCCCGCTTATTCCGTTGTGCTTAGAAAATAATTAATACCTTATAACCTTGTCATTAATACATATATATAACGTACGCAATACGTTAGCACACGCATAAAAAATTTTTATTGTTAGCAATTAGATTAACCCCGATATATTTTTTTTTTAAAAAAATAAGTAAGTATTGAAAATATATTGCTAATCAGTTCTACAAAAATTGTAAATATTTTTATGTTTACGTATATATGTATTTTAGGTATAAAGATTACTCTTAAATTAATTTACGAAGCAACAGCTGCTTTTTATATTTTGTTTAATAAGTTTTATGACCTCTCAGAAAAAAATAATTAACATTTTTTCCTTAACCCCCAAATTTTATAAATTAGCACAACAAGGAAGTAGCAGCGGTGATTATAATATAATACTTATGTATAAGATGGTAATTTTAAATATCAATAAAAAACCCCACCCCTTTCCCCCACTAATTGTTAAAAATTAATACCGCTTAATAATATGATACGTATAATGTATCTTACTGTTATTCAATATATAATTTTTATAGTTACACCCCTTTTTAATTAAATATACAAAAACCATGTTTTAAATAAAAATAAACAATACGTTAAAATTATGTATCGTTAGTACATCAGTTTAAAATTTAGTGTTTTTAAGTAAATCGTAAAATGGACTTCTACGATTGAATATAAGAGAATCAACTTTTAAGACGAAATCGTTTAACTTTGATAGAGAAGAGTAGTGTGAACGAAAGGTGAAAAGCTATTATGACAAAAATTGTAAAAGATCCTGAAACTTAATGTTAAATCTGTTAAAGCTTACGCTATAACGTACCTTTTGCATAATGGGCTAGCAAGTTAATAAAAGTAGCAAGCTTAATTAACATACTTAAATAGGCGTAGTGAAATCGTTTAAAGTTACTTTTATTATACCCGAAGCTAATCGATCT
>Ga0302188_10002085_pt1 | contig 14849 bp, 14 predicted proteins | sample II_Bog_E2_1_FD_198783 | JGI IMG/M metagenome (GOLD analysis project Ga0302188, IMG submission 198783) | Peat permafrost microbial communities from Stordalen Mire near Abisko, Sweden - II_Bog_E2_1 | ecosystem: Environmental > Terrestrial > Soil > Wetlands > Peat | place: Sweden: Abisko...
ATTAGTTACAGAATGATTCGAGTCCCTCACTGCCCACCAAGATTCTAAAAGACTTACATGATAATTTGGTTTGCGTTCACCGTTGACTGTGGTGGATTCTGTGGGGAGTCCGTTTTGGAAACCACCACATCGAACACACTGACGGCCTTTCGCTTCGCCTCTGCCCGGACGTGCGAATAGCGTTCGATCATCTTCGGACTCATCCACCCAAGCAAAGCCTGTAGGGTTTGATCGGTTGCCCCGCCAGCGGCCATCCGGGAGGCTGCGCTGTGCCTCAGATCGTGCCAGCGGCATTCGATGCCAACTGCCTTCTTCGCTGCCCGCCATGCTGTCGCAAAGCTGCGCACGGGTTGGTCTGTGAATGTCTGGTAGGGTACGACCACCCCGCCAAACGTGCCTTTCTTGCCTTTCAGTCCGTAGGCTTCCCGTGGGAATACGGCATGACTCGGCAGAGCAGCCGGAAACTGTGACCGCCACTCTTTCAGGGTTTGGACCGCCAGCGCAGAGAGGTAAACCAGACGGCCTTCCCCGCCTTGCGTCTTAGACTTGCCAACCGTAATGATTCCTTCCAAGAGGTCTACCTGGTGCCAGCGCAGCAAGCGCAATTCCTGAGAGCGCAGCCCGGTATGGATGCTGGCAAGCACGGCAGGGTATAGGCCACGGCTTGCGCTGGCCTTGCAAGCCGACAGGAGCCGGTGTACTTCATCGTCGCTCAATTCGCGCCCAACGTCCGCCCGTTCCTTCAACATGGTTACATCGTCCGCAATGTTGCTCCAGAGCTTCGCCTTGCGCAGCACCAGCCGGAGCAGATTCACTTCAATGTTGACCGTCCGGTTGGAAGCCCCTGCCTTGAGCCGTGCCCGCTGGTAACGGGAGATTTGCTCCCCGCGAATCTCGCTCAAGAGCAGTTTGCCGAAGTGCGGCTCCAGATGGCGAAGCGAATTCGAGTGCATCTCCCGCGTCTTGGGACTCCAATGCGCCTCTCGCTCTAACAGGTAGGCTTTCACGGCACCAAAGAACAGCTTAGGCTTCACAGCCTTTTCCAGATTGTTTGCCCCGCGCTCAAGTTCTCTGTGTCGCTCTCGCTCCGCCTGGATGCAAACGGCCTTGATCGGGCTTTTGCTGCTTTGACGGATACGGGCACCGCCAAAAGTGAATTCATACCACCAGACATTACCGCGCTTGAAAATGCTCATGGTTTTCTCCCTGCCTTTGGTTCTGGCAACTCGCCAGTGTTCACCCGGCGAGTGACAAATTTATCTGTGATGCTTGGCTCTTGTTTCCTGAGCCACTCCTTCCAAACGAGTCCAGATCGGCCCTTGAGCGAGTTCCACTCCCGAATCAGGGCCTTGGCTCGGACCATCTTTTCATCACGCTCTGCTTTAACCTTCGCCGCTGTCCTGACGACGGCAGTGGAGGCGTTCCCACACCGGCGAGAGCAATAGACCTTCTGTGACGCCCGTTTTTTGATGTAGTAATTGCCGCACCGAGCGCATGGACCGGCGAGTTTGTCCCATTCGGGATTCAGAGTCCCGACATGGAAGAGCAACGCGGCGTATCGCTCCGGGCGCATCTTGTTAACCTGCCCCGGCGTCAGTTCGCGTTCCAAGATGTGCTCCCAAGACGGTTGAAGCACCAGATTCGCCGTTCGGTTTGTTGAAGGTATCCAGCGGGTGACACACACCTTTGCCACGGCCTCTGCCAACTCTGGGTCGCCGTCCATCATTTTTTTCAGGTTGCCGCCGCACCCTTCCAATCTCCTCATTAAGCGGATTAGCGGCTCAGCATACAGCGACAGTCCCCCTCGCGGCTTCCAGTTGAGCGTCTCGACGATCTGGTCCAAGTCCCCTCTATCGAGATGGAAAAACTTGGATTGTGGATAAGCCACCTGAAGGCCAACAAGGGCGGGTTGTTTTCTGCGCGTCATGATTATTGATAGCACGTTTATTATAGTTAAGGCAAATAAAATATAATGCCTGAATTGAAAGAATACGAATAGCATGAATTATGAATGCAAAGCAAATCATAATACTGGAGGGAATATGCAGACACGTTCAAAGCTACTCACGATCAGCGAAGCGGCTGAGCAACTAAGCGTGAAGCCCAAAACCTTGAGGGCATGGATCGGCGCAAAGCGCGTTACTGTGGTCCGTCCTGGTGGCTGGTCAATCAGGATACCGGCAAGCGAGATAGAACGCATCGTCGCAGAGGGCACCATTACCGCCGTTGAGGAGCGGCGATAATGACCGCCGATGCGAGCGTCACGGCAAGGGACCATGCCGCACTGTGCGACGTGTCGCGGTATGCCCTATTGCCTGTGCCGCCGCCGGATGGATGGCCGGAACCGGAACCCTTGGCGGAGTCTCTGCCCGATGTGGCGCAATTCGATCTGGAATTGATGCCAGAGTCCTTTCGTCCACTGGTGAAGGATGTAGCCGAGAGAATGCAGGTTCCGCTGGACTTTCCAGCCGTGGCCGCGATTGCCACGCTTGCGGGAGTAACCAACCGGCGGGCCGTAATTCAGCCAAAACGGAATGACCATACTTGGACGGTCGTGCCGAACCTTTGGAGCGGAATCGTAGCGCCGCCAGGGATGCTCAAGTCTCCCGTGCTTTCCTGCATGACGCAACCGGCGCGGGCAATCGAGTGTGAATGGCGCAAGGCGCACGAGGATGCAAACCGGGAGTACAAGAACGCGCAGGAAATGCACGAACTCAGATTGGCCGCGTGGAAAGAACTATTCAAGGCCGCTGCGAAAGACAAAAGTAAGGAACAGCCGACAAAGCCGGAATCCACACTTCTTCAGCCTGTGCTTCGCCGTCTCATCACCAGCGATCCAACCTTTGAGAAACTTCACGAACTGCTGTCAGAAAATCAGGCGGGGCTGTTTCAAATCCGAGATGAGTTGACCGGATGGTTGGCCGGACTGGAGAGGCAAGGCCGGGAACAGGAACGCGCCTTCTTTTTGGAATGCTGGAGTGGGGATGCAGCCCACACTATCGACCGCATCGGGCGCGGCAGTGTGTTTGTTCCCCATGCCTGTGTTTCGCTGTTTGGCGGAATCCAGCCCGCCCGGTTGCGGTCCTACTTGGCCGATGCCTTAAAAGATGGACCGTCAAACGATGGTCTGATGCAACGATTTCAGCTAATGGTGTGGCCCGACATTCCGCAAGGCTGGCAATACGTTGACCGCAAGCCGGACACTGACGCTCTGGAGCGTACCGCTGAGGTCTATCGTCGCATAGCTGCGCTAGAAGCTACAAACCCGCTCCGGCTGCAATTTGACGATGCGGCTCAGGCGCTATTCGAGCAATGGCTGCCCGATCTGGAGAGGCGCATCCGGGAGGATGATCTCGCTCCGGCAATGCAGGCGCATCTTGCCAAGTATCGCAGCCTGATGCCCTCGCTTGCACTGCTCTTTGCTCTTGCCGATGGGCATTCGGATTACGTGCCGCTCATTCATGCGCGGCTGGCCTGTGACTGGTGCGACTATCTTGAGACACACGCTAACCGCGTGTACGCCGCTCAGACGCGGCCAGAGCATCACTCTGCAATCGCGCTGAGCAAGCGGCTTGCGAAGGGCTGGAAACGCGAGGAAGGGCTATTCACAGTGCGGGACGTGTACCGGAGCGGATGGACCGCTCTAGATTCACCGGACGCGGCGCGGGGTGCGTTGATGGTGCTTGAAGAATATGGCTGGGTAAGGCGAGAGACCGATGCACAGAATCCCGGACGGCCCAGCGAAACCTATCGTATCAATCCGAAGATAGGGGGAACCCATGCTGTCAAGTAGACGCTGGAGAGACTGGAATCCGCCTGCAATCTTTCAGAAATGCCCAGAGCGCGAACTGACAAAACCGACAGAACCCCTTCCATCATCCGTTTTGTCAGTTCTGTCAGTTCCTACCCTGCCCGCGCCGGAAATAAACGTCCCATCGGATAGCGCCCTGCCTCACCACTCGGTAAAGTGGCGGAAACCGTTCTCCCGATGGTTGGATTCCGTCTGTGTGCGTTCTCCGCGCTGCTTTGGCGGCGTGGCCCGCCTGCATATTGCTTTCTGCGAATGGGCAGTTCGGCAGGGCGGGCCTCCATGCACACGTGAGACTTTCGAGTGGCTGCTGACAGAGCGGGGATTCCTGGTGGGCGAAGTCTCCGGCGTGGTTCTGGTTTCCGGCTTGACGTTTCGGGAAGACTTTGAGGTCTACCTGTGACCGGCGAATTGCCGCTGTTCCCTATCGGCGCAAAGGTGCGATTGCGTGGCTGTGCCTTTGGGAATCCCGGCGTGGACCGTGTGCAATATTGCACAAACCGCATAGACGCGCACAGAGACCGGTGCAACTCCAAACCTTGCCTGACGTGTCGGAGCCTCACCAGCGGGAAGGGAAGGCTTCCCGCCTTATCGCCGCTGGTGATTGGCCAGCAGCTATCCGGCCATACAAATTTTACCGCAAACTCCGCTGCCGTCGGCTTTAGTGCGTACCCTCTTTTACAGCGGGCGTCTGCTTGTTAGCCGGAGCCTTTGGTTTACTGGCGGGTGCCTTGGGCTTGCTAGCGTCAGACTTCGTAATCGCCGGATGAGGCGTAGTAGCTGGAGTGTCGGGGATTAAACCGGAGGGCTTGTTAGCGGCAGCCTTCCTGCTCGCCGGATGAGGCGGTATCCGGGAGTCGAACTTTAGCTCTTGGATTTCATCTTCCACTGTCGTAAGACGGTTTTCCAAGGTTTCAATCTTTGTTTCGGCGGTATGGAGATCGTCTTTGGTTTGCTTAAGTTCGTCCAACAGGTCTTTGAACTCGTCGGTGTTCCATCCCACCGCGGTATCAAGCCACTTAACCTTATCCTTTAGCTCCATCACGTCGATGTTAAGACAGTTTTGTCCGTCCTCCAGATACCTGACTATCTGTGGGCTTACCAGTCCGTGCCCGTCTGTCGTGTAAATCTCCAGGGCGGGCGCAAACCCGCAATCACGGAAAAACTTAAAATCCTGGGCACAGACGACGGCGGGCAAGAAGACAAAAACACTGAACAAAAGAAACTTCGCTAAGATTTTCATGAGCTATTCCTCCTTCGTGCTGGTACTCAAAGTATCTTAACCGCCGTCACCGGCCCGGTCATGTCTGTGCCGCGCCAGCCGAGCCTTATCCTCCAAGATCGCCGCAGCGGTGACCAGCACAATTCTCTGAGGCTTTTTGTCATTTCACGTCATTAATGAATATGTCTTTTCGCGGCTGCACCACATTGCTCAAACCCGCGTTCTATGCCTGTAAAACTAAATACGCTTCTTCGGCTGATTGCCTATGATCTGGTCAATGATGCTGACCAAAGAGTTGATGCCCTTTTTAGCGAAAATTGCCAGAGCCGGATATGTAACGCGCGGGCCGGGTGGCGCGTCTGGGGGGGATGCCCCTGCTCACAAAAAGCATTCTTTCGACTGTGTATTACGGATTGCGCGAGTTGCCGTCCGCCATGCCCAAACGGGTAGGGCAGAGGGCTTGCGAACGCTCACAGGGAATTTCTGTGCGTCCGTGCCCCGTCCTGTGCTCCGTTCGCCCAGCGACACACGCGGACCAGCGGCAACTATCGGTGAGCGCAGGACGCCTCACTGTCTCCGGCTCCATGTGACAGTCTCCCGCTGGTTTGCCATCCTGAAACTGTGGTGGAAACTGTGGGGACTCGCTTGGGGAAGTGGCGGGAATTGGCGGGCAAGTCAACACCCTCCAAAGTCCACCTATCCCCTGTGAATATGGACAGATAAGCAATTTATAGTAAGTGGCGGCAATTCATGGAATACCGCCACTCGACCGTCTTACAAGCAGGATGTCGGGGGTTCGAGTCCCTCACTGCCCACCAAGAACCCATCCTAAGAAACGCGCAAATCCCCGGTAAACACTGGAGATTTCGCACTTTTACGTCCAAAGGCGTACTATGGAAGCCAAACCCTGCGGGGGGGTACTATGGGGGGTATTTTGTTTTTGACCGGGGGGTACTTTTCTGCACGGGGATATTTTGGGGGTGAGATATGCCATTGACGGACACCGAAGTTCGCAAAGCTCGACCATCTGAAAAGCCGTACCGTTTGAGTGACGCTGGAAGCCTCTATCTCTGGGTCACCCCGGCTGGTGGCAAGCTCTGGCGTTGGGCATATAAGCACGAAGGCAAGGAAAAGCTGATGTCCTTCGGTCGATACCCAGATGTGCCCCTTGCCCTGGCTAGAGGGCGCCATGCCGAGGCCCGGAAACTGCTCGCCGTGGGCCTTGACCCGATGGGGCAACGGAAGGCGGCAAAGACGGCAGAGAAGATTGCCGCAGAAAACTCCTTCCGAACCATGGCAGGCCTGTGGTTCGATCACTGGAAGGCCGAGAAGAGCGCCCAGCACGTGGACGCTACCCGGCGGCGCATGGAGGCCAACATCTTTCCCCTACTCGGCGCGCGCCCCATTTCGGACATCGAAGCACCGGAACTGGTTGCGATGGTCAAGGCGATTGAGGCGCGTGGCGCTGGTGATCTGGCCAAACGCGCCATGCAAAATGTTGGGCAGATCTTCCGCTACGCCATTGCCCATGGGTATGCAAAGCGCAATCCAGCCAGCGAAATCCGCCCAGCCGATGTGTTGAGGCCCACCCACAAGACCAACCTCGCCCGAATCGACGCAAGAGAGGTTCCAGCCTTGCTGCGGGCCATCGAGGTCTATCAGGGAACCCACGTCATCGAAACGCCCTCGGACGGTATGGCATTGCATCGTACGCAATTCATTGTATTCCGTGGTCAGGTTTACGGGCGTTTCGGGCCCAGCTCGGCCTATAACGGATGCGAAGATAAGTACTATGGCGGTGTGCTTCGGATCAATATTGTCCCGGCATCGGCTATGAATCCAACGCCAATTCATGCTAAGCACTTTGCACGCGACCTGACCTTAGTCTGGCTCGGGAACTGATCGCGCACGGGGGGTGTGGTTTCATACAAATGTCATAATTCACCCTCGCGTCGATTTCGCAGTTGAGCTGCCAAGTGCGGCAAGTGACTGAAAAAGGTATACATCGGGCAATTTATGGACCAGTAAATGTCTAACAAATGTCTCACATTTTTCTTGTATCTTTCACACTTAAGTGGTAGATTTATGTCATTCTAGTTTTGCCACATGCGACCAGAGCACTGTAGACCCCCTTGGGCTACGCCCAAACGAAGGCTCTTCGCATTCTCCCCGCAGGTGCGGCCGTTTTGTTAAACGTCGATCCAGAGTCTTGGGACCGAGGGGGGCGAAGCCTTTCCTGAATCCCCTGGCTGATCTTGAAATACTGAACGTCGCACGAGCTATTGACCCTCCCTCAATTCTATTCGCCGGGCATGATTAAGCGACTAGCGCTGTCTAACGTACCATGTAGGATATTGAAACCCCCATGTCAGTTTTGAAACCTCGCTCCCGCATGATCAGCGTCCGGCTCTCCGAAGAGGAGTACTTGGCTCTCAAACGGGTTTGTCTGGTCACAGGTGCGCGAAGCGTATCGGACCTTACGCGGGATGCCATGCGCGTATTGTTGAATGGTGTGAATCGACCGGATGTTCTTGGCCTTCACATGGACGAGTTTCGCGCTCAGATGCGAGCACTGAACAGTAAAATAGAGCAACTGGCGGCGGAGATTTCTGCGGTCAAAGGAAATGGAAATCACTAGATTGAGATTGCAGAAGCACGATCGGGATCGTCGGGCAGATTGCTTGTGGTTGCAGATGTCGCCGCAAGCCGGCTTCCAGAGGTCGCATATGAAGTTCTTAGCCATTTCGCTCCTGGTGGTTGCCATGGCCAGTTCGGTTTTGGCACAACAGTCCGCAAGTCCCTACCGGGTGAGCGCTGGAGCAAGCTCGGCCAGCGAAGGCTTCAATCTACCAGTAGATAAGATTGGCAAAGACGATCTGCTTGGCATCGCTGTGTACGACTCGCCGGAATTGACCCGGACTGTTCGTGTCGGGTCGGACGGCGAGATTCGATTGCCGATGCTCCATCGCCCGATTCAGGCGGCAGGTCTCAATCCAGCCGACCTCGAGGCTTCCATTACCAAGGCCCTTACGGAAGAGAATGTCATGGTTGCGCCCGTCGTCACCGTGTCCGTCGTTGAATCCCGGAGCAGGCCGATTTCCGTCTCTGGGGCGGTAAAGAATCCAGTGACGCTCCAGGCGATTGGCACTGTTACATTGCTTGACGCGATTTCGCGGGCTGGTGGACTTTCTGAAAACGCTGGGGCTGAAATCCTGGTGAGCAAGCAGTCATCGACGGCGAGCGATAAGCCAGTCACGCTGATTCAGCGCATACCCGTGAGCGGCCTTATGGGTGGTGTGGATACGACACTGAACCTCCGCCTGGAGGGCGGAGAAGATATCCGGGTTCCTGAGGCCGGACGGGTTTTCGTTCTTGGCAGGGTCAAGAAGCCTGGCACATTCTTCATTACGGACGGTTCCGAGAGCAGCGTTATGAAGGCGCTGGCCCTTTCGGGCGGATTGGATAGCTTTCCTTCCCACAGCGCTTACATTTATCGGGTTGAAGGCGGCAGTGGAGGCAGGAACGAAATCCCGATCGAATTGAAAAAGATCATGGATCGCAAGGCTCCGGACGTGGCGTTGCTGGCCAACGATATTCTCTATGTCCCGGATGCGACTGGGACGCGCGCCAGTATGAAAGTGTTGGAATCGTCCATTGGTATAGGCGCTGTTCTTGGCTCCGCCTTGATCTATATGCACTAGGTTAGTTGAGGAGAACCATGCCCGAACAAGCACGACTCGCGGAGGTAATCCCTCCTGGACAGTCGAACAATCTGCCGGCGATGGCCTACTATCCGCCTTTCCCGCCGCAGCAGGAGTTTGAACCGGAGGCGCCTTCGGTTCCTCTGTCGCACTATCTATGGGTTCTTAGGCGGCATCGATGGAAGATCGCCGCATTCGTTGCAGCGTGCGTGCTCGCGGCCGGTGTATACTCCGTTCGTCAGCAGCGGATATACGAGTCAACCGCCACGGTGGATATTGACCGCCAAGCTCCAGAGGATGTTGTGGGCGAGGGCTCAGCGCGTAATGCGGATGTGTATGAAGATGCGGATCAATTCCTGGCAACGCAGATCAAACTGATCCAGTCGGATTCGGTGCTGCGCCCGGTGGCCGAGCAATTCCATCTGCTTGATCGCGAGGGGCAGCTGAAGAAGCTTGGCGCCGAGAAGGCGCAGGAAGCGGCTCAGGCCCCTGTCTCGCTGGGTGGCCTCAAAGTGACCCGTCCTCCGAATACGTACCTCCTTCAAATCAGTTATCGCTCTCCGGATCCGCGTCTTGCCGCTGACGTTGCAAATGGGATTGCGAACTCCTACCTAGCGCACACCTATGACATCCGCATCCGCTCATCGGCAACCCTGTCCTCGTTTATGGAAAAGCAGCTGGATGAGCTGAAGGCGAAGATGGAGAAATCCGGTCTTGCCCTCGCGCAGTTTGAAAAGGATCTGGACGTTATCAATCCGGAAGAGAAAACCAATATCCTTTCAGCGCGGTTGCTACAGTTGAATACGGAATACACGGCCGCTCAGGGAGAGCGAGTAAGCAAAGAAGCGGCATGGAATGCCATGAAGTCCGGCTCGCTGGAAGCCGCGCAGGTCTCCAACCAAGGTGAGGCGCTGGCCAAGCTCAACGAGACTCTCGATCAGGCGCGCCAACGGTTTGCCTTGGTCAAATCGACCTATGGAACGACCCACCCGGAATATCGCAAGGCCGCCTCCGAAGTGGCCGAAGTAGAAAAGCAGATCGAGACCACGCGCGCCAACATCTCCAATCGCATCGAGGTCGAGTATCGCGAGGCGCTCAATCGCGAGCAGATGCTGCAGGCGGCTGTAGCCGAGACCAAGGCCGACTGGGATCGCATCAACTCCCGGTCCTTCGAGTACCAGCAGTTGAAGCGGGAAGCCGATGCCGACAAGGCCCTCTACGACGAACTGATCCGGAAGATTCGCGAGGCCGACATCAATGCGGGCTTCCAGAATAACAATATTCGCATCGCCGATGTGGCGCGGCCGCCGCTGGGGCCGGTATCGCCTAATATTCGGCTCAATCTCATGCTGGCGTTTCTCTTTTCTACTCTGTTGGCGGTTGGCGCAGCCCTGTTATATGACTCGCTCGATACCACTCTCCGCGATCCCAAGGAAGCCAGCCGTTTTCTCGGCGCCGATGTGATTGCCACCATGCCCATCGATCGCGCTTCGGCCCAGCTCCAGAAAACTTCGTCGTCCGATTCCGCAGAGCCCGGCGTCGCCAAGCTCATCAAAAGCGGAAACCGCAAGGGCTACTACTCCACCACCTCCGAATTCGAAGAGGCCGTGCGTACCCTGCGCAACACCATCCTGCTCTCCGACTTCGAGGGCCGCCTGCGCTCCATCGTAATCACCAGCGCGATTCCCGGCGAGGGCAAGACGACCATCGCTGCCCATCTCGCCATTGCCAACGCCTATCGTGGCAAAAAGACGCTGCTCGTGGACGGCGATCTGCGCCGCCCCAGCATCCACGCACGATTCGGCCTGACTCCGCGCGCGGGGCTTTCCAACGTGCTCACCGGCGAACTGGCTTGGCGCGATGTCGTGCTTCCCGTCGCGGACAAGCCCAACCTGAGCCTGCTGCCGGCTGGGCCCGGCTCCCATCGCGCCGCCGATCTCATCGGTCCCCGCCTTTCAACCCTGCTCGACGAGTTCGCCAAGGAATACGATCTCGTCATCCTGGATTCCCCGCCCTTGCTGGGCTTTGCCGAGTGCCTCCAGATGGCCAGCGCCGCCGATGGTGTGCTCATCATCAGCCGCGCCGGAGAAACCAGGCGTAAGGCAGTCGCAGAGGTCGTCTCGGTGCTCTCCCGCCTCCGCGCCAACATCGTCGGCGTAGTCCTCAATCAGGTAACCCACAACATGACCTCGGAGGGCTATTCAAACTACGGATACCACCGCTACGGCTATGGCCAGAAACCCGAGTGATGAATTCGGAAGCACTTATTGAGGAAACTTGATTCTGGTTCTTTCTGCTATTTTCAAAAACCAGGCCGAATCGAACGTCAAACGGATGCTTCGCCGTGAAACGGCCTAGATTCTTGAGATGGAAGGAACTTCAAAATGGGAGAACTCCAATTATCTTTAGTGTACGCACTTCACAAGATGGGGTTATATAGTGTCCTTGATCGATGTCGCGATCACGCCAGATTGGCGACGATGAGCAAGCGCCTGAGCTTCTCCCAGTTTGGCGAAGACTTGTTTTTACGCAGCTATTTTGGCGAACGTCAAGGTTTGTACATCGAAGTCGGCGGTAACCATCCATTCACTCTGAGCAACACTTATCTGCTATATCGCATGGGATGGAAGGGTCTGGTGGTTGAACCTATCCAGAAACTCTATGCTAAACATCGACGTTTGCGACCTCGAGATATTCAAATTAATGCCGCGGTTAGCGACGAGATCGGCGACCTAACCTTTTACGAAATGATCCCCTCGGTCCTCTCGACCTGCGATCCAGAGGAAGTAAGGGACATGATATCCTCAGGGGCGGCTCGTCTCCTTCATGAATACGCTGTTCCAACGACGACTGTTGCTGAGTTGTATCGCACACATTTAGCGCCTCGTCCTGTATCGCTGCTCTCCGTCGATACAGAGGGGCATGACATGGCTGTGTTGCGTGGCGTTGATTGGGGAGTGATGCATCCCGAGATTGTTATCTGCGAGGCAAATGACGACGGGAAGGGACAAGAAATCCGTCAGTTTCTCGCCGGACATGGATACAGATGTTTAAAGATTCTCGGCTGCAACTTGGTATTCACTAACGTCGATCATGGCAAATAGATTCGCTTCCATATCGAGAGATAAGTATATTATCAAGTAATGTTATCTTCCGAAAAGCACAAGAGTAGGAAGTCTCTTTCTGTTGTTTAAGTACAAAACAATCCCGACGCGATTGGCGCAAGTACTCCACGCGACGATTGGATATGGAAAGTTAGCAATTGAAGGCCCTCGAAACATGCTGGGCGCACAACGGTCAAGTGCAGTGCTTCATACAGACTAGGACACTCAATGGCTTCAAGCCACCGTTCACAACTTTTGTGGAGTTATACATCAACCTTATCCAGCACCTTCTTGCAAGCCGTCGCGGCGGTTACCATCACGCGCTTTGTAGCGCCGGCAGAGTATGGGCTAGTAGCGCTGGCAATGTTGTGTTGCAGGTTTCCCAACTATTTGTCCCAGCTCGGCATGAGCAGAGCTGTCGTTCAGAAGCCAGACCTGAGCGAGGGAAACGTCAGGGCTGCCTTTACCCTGAGCATGGGTCTCGGATTGGCAGGATGTCTGGCAATCGCAGCGCTGTCTCCGCTGCTTGCCCGGTTCTTTCACGAACCGAGACTGACGCCGGTACTCCTCATTCTGTCTCTGAACTTCATCTTGCAGGGTGCCATACTCGTGTCGGGCGGGCTGCTGCGGCGAGCGCTGAAGATGCGCCAGCTTGCCATTGCGGATACTCTTTCCTACTTAATTTCCACCTTTGCGATAGGTCTCCCAATTGCCATAAAAGGATACGGCGCATGGGCAATTGTCGCAAGCACGGTCACTCAGACCCTCTTTACCGCAATGCTATATTATGCTGCGAGCCCCCACGCGCTCTTGCCGACCCTTCGCCGCTCCGACTATGAGCACATTGTTGGATTCGGCGGCAAGGCAACCGTCACCTCTATCGTCGAGGGGCTAGGTAGTTCGATGGATACGCTCGTGTTAGGGAAATTCTCAACTGCATTCAATGTCGGCCTCTATAGCCGAAGTTTCCTGCTGATAGGGCTTCCGGTACTGAATCTTTCTAACGGCCTTACCCAGGTACTGTTCAGCAGATTCTCAAGAGCTTCGGAACAAGGATCCGCGGACGCATTCGACCTCTTGGCTCGAAGCCAACGCGTCTTCCTCGCCATTGTTTTCCCTCTTTGTGCCGGAGCCGCCGGCGCGGCATCCTGCATCGTATTGACCTTGTATGGCTCCAAGTGGACCTCGGCAATACCGGTTTTCGCCATCTTATGCGCAGTTACGGCCGCCGATGCCAGCTTCCACCTGCCAGCCGTTCAGATGGAGGCGCTCGGTAGATTTCGGCATAAGATGATCGTCCAGTTTCTCTATATGATCTGCATTGGCGGAGGTGTCCTTCTCTCCGTTGCACACGGGCTGGTGATGGTTGGTGTGACGCTCACAGGGCTCCAACTCTGCCGCAGTCTTGGATTGCAATATTACACGGGGAAGTATTTAAACCGCGGCTTCATGGTTATGATGTCCAGTTGGGTCCCCGGCCTGATCGCCGCGATCCCCGTCGGAGTTTCGATTGCTTACGTTGCTTGGCTTCTTCGTGCGAACTATGGAATGCCACCAGTCCTTCAGCTCTTTGTGTGCATTCTAACGGGTCTTGCAGTGAGTTCAACGGTGTATGCGACGTTGTTCCGTAGTTCGGTTTTCGTTCCACTCATCATGCTCATACGCATTCGCCAGTCTGACCCTCCCGCGCAGGGCGAACGCCTCCAGAAGACCTAGAACCATTGGCTTGCACAATTCGAGAGGACAGAATTGTAAGCCAGTCCAGACTTTAGACGGTAACAGTGGAGAACAGGCTCTTTGAGACTACTTGTGCTGTATCAGGCGCGGGATGCCGCAGCCGACCAGCCGGGCTACTACGAAGGATTTGAACGACTGGTTGCAGAAGGCGCACTCGACGCTCACGCGGCGATTCCTGTCGATGGCATGGCGGAAGAGCAGGGATGGAATGGCCTGTGGGCAGAAGCGGAGCGGATTGCCGGAAGCATGAGGGCAGATGCTGTTTTTTTGCAATTCTTTCATGGAGTCATGCCGGACCCAACGGAGGGAATTCAGCGCCTGAAGAGGCTCCCAACTAGACCCACTCTCTTTACGAGCCTTGGAGACCCGTACGGCCGTTGGATCAGGCGGGTTCCAAGAAGCTTTCGCGTTGCTAGCGCCCTGGCGGATGTCAGCTTTCTCACGGGCATGGGCTATATCGCGCGCCAACTCAGCAGGTTGGGCAGTAGGAATCTCGTTCTCATGCCCAATGGATGCTGCCAAGTTCGATTCTCATCGCAGCCGAGTACTGCATTGCCCCAGCCCGAGTTCGACGTTGTCTTTGTGGGTAGTCGGGTCTACCCGCGAAATCTTCTCAGCCAGTTTTCATATTTATATTATTGGGGTGGACAGAAGCGAGTGGAACTCGTTAAAGCCTTCACCAAACGTTACGGTCGCCGGTTCGGCCTATTCGGCAAGGGCTGGGATGGCAACTCATCGTGGCAAGGGCCAGTTCCGTATGCCGCACAGCATGAAGTCTATCGCAGGTCTGCTGCGGCGCTGGGAGGGATGCCATATGCGTACTACGATTACTACACCTCAGACCGGCCCTTCATTGCGATAGCTTCAGGTGTTCCACTTGTCGATTGGCGGGTCCCGGGCGTGGATCGTATTCTTCAACCTGGTCGCGACTGGTGGCTGGCGCGGAGTCAAGAGGAGATGTTTGGACTGTGCGATCAGCTACTGGAAATGCCAAGCAGCGACCGGGTCCACCTGGGAGAAGCGGCGCGTGAACGAGTCTTGGCATATCACACTCAGTACCATCGCTGCAAAGAAATGGTCGAGATTGTAAGAAGCATTCGGGACGCCCGCCTCGCAGGCCGTAGGGCGGCTCAACCTAAACTCAGTTTCTTGTCTAGTGTAGTCCGCCACACAGATGGTCATTTATTCAACGCCGCCCGAGCGCGTGTGACCTTTTCGAGGATATCTGTAGCTTTGGCAGTCCAGATGAAGGGCTTGGGGTTCCGATTGTGGCCGTC
>Ga0302188_10002094_pt1 | contig 14818 bp, 16 predicted proteins | sample II_Bog_E2_1_FD_198783 | JGI IMG/M metagenome (GOLD analysis project Ga0302188, IMG submission 198783) | Peat permafrost microbial communities from Stordalen Mire near Abisko, Sweden - II_Bog_E2_1 | ecosystem: Environmental > Terrestrial > Soil > Wetlands > Peat | place: Sweden: Abisko...
GAGGCATTGACTCTCATACAGCCTGCAAAGCCTAGAAAGGCAGTCGTTGTGGTTGGGAAAATGGGGCATGGCAAGTCAGCTTTTGTTAGGATGCTTGCCAAGAACAAGTCCTAAATAAAGGCATAGGCTTCCACTATATCTGTCACTTCAAAATGTTCTTTCTATGAGGTGGATCCTGTCCATAAACTTTACCCTTAGGATCTCCTTATCATTGACACTCCTGGATTGGACTCGGATGATGTAGTTTTTTTTGTGATAGAAAAGCTCAATGAATTCATACTCGAAAATGTATTGGAGATAGTGTCAATTTTCTATGTGTTAAACATTACAGCTGGCAGGTAAAATAATAGGTATATTTTTACATTCTTTGAACATTTGAAATTAAAAAATTCAATAAAGAAAGAGATTACAACCTGTGTGCTTACTCATTTTGATTAGATATATAAAAAGACAAAGACTAATTAAAAGTTATTTCAATAATTTGACTAACATTTTGCAAATAAAGGAATGAAATAAATTTGGAAAAGAAGAATAGAATGGATGAGTGAACCATCATGTGATTTAGAAGATTATTAATAAATCATAAGTGATTAACATCATAAAGCTCATAAAATATGGAGTTGCCAATGGGAAAGCCTCAGGAAGCATATTCAGTTAAGTAAATATTAAAAATATGATTCATATGTCAAAGATTTATAAAATCTTGGAGCAAAAATTATGAAATAAGTAAAAAAAACTTTACATCAAAATATTGCCAAACAAATTTAGACTATGCATCTATAATTGAATATTGAAATGAAATATAATGGATTTTTGGCAAGCTTAGGGTTGGGAGCAAGTGGTACTGCAGTGGGAGTAGTCACTGGAGTCGGAGTCGCTGCTACTGTGGAAGCAGGAGTAGTCACAGTTGGAGCAGCCTTGACAGGATTATCTGCTGGAGGAGCACTTATAGCCGGAACAGGTGGTCTCGCTGCTATTGGATTAGTTGGATATGGAATTTATCGTTACTTTAAAGGCGATTTTGCTGCAGGAAAGAGCAAATGGAAATCATAATTGTAATAAATGTTATGGAAGTAATTAAGATAATTTCAGTCGATGCAATTGGCGAAGTGCACAAGAATTTAGGGGGATACAATTTATATAAAAGATTAAAAATGGATCAAAGGAGTCGAAGGAACAATTATTGATTTAAAGAAAAAAACCCATCAATTGCAATTTAAAATAAAAAAATAAATATATTAGGCTAAAATTGAACCTGGTAAATTGAAACTAACTTACAAAATCTAATCTCCAACTCCTATAGCTTACAGCTAATTCTCAAGAGGAGTTTTTAAAGATTATTATGGAGCATTATGATTTATATATCAATTATTCTTTTATATTTGTTTAAAAGTTTACACCCTTAATTTATGTTTTTACTTCGCTTATCAATAAAGTATATCTTAAGTTGTCCCAAAAGGTCAATTGCAAGATTTTTTTATTTGTGTTGTTATCTTTAATAAATGAGACATTTATCGTGAATGCTCACTCGTTATTATATTACTTGATACAAATGAATTCAGATTTCAATGCATTTTTCCTCTCAATTCCTAAAGGTACAAATGTGTCTGAGTTCAAACCCTTGCGGTAGTTCATCAACAGTTACCCAAACGAGGAATTACGCCCGCAAATGCGCAAGCTTTAGAAGGACTTTCACTCCTATCGGGCAATAAAGGGCGATGGTAACTGCTTTTACAGAGCTTGCATGTTCCTCTATCTTTCTGTAGTTGATCTCACAAATTTTGCAGAGGTCTTTCCCCCAGCGCCCATCTTCAACTGCATTACTCTCCCCTTCTACAATGACGATAATTACTCATCCTAACAAATTTTGAAGTATGTTTGGACGAGATTCCTCCAACCAATGGAAAATAAACTGACTTCGGAGAGAGAAAAGAAACTTACAGCTTTGTTCAACTCTTCCGAAATGTTCGATGCAATTATGATCGCTTACTTTCGATCCTTGAATCATGGATATCTAAAGCTAAACCATAATAAATTTGCCGCATACACAAACGGGGGAATTGAAAACTAACTCAAAAAAGTGTTGACCTACGGCACGTAGTCAGAGGGAGTGGAAATATACTCCTTAGCTGAGCTTTTACAGGCCAAAATTACCATAATGATGACTCACGAGGTAACAGTCAAGGCGGTGGAGTATTTATAGAGCGGTCGATACAATTTTCGGCTCTTTTATCGTCCGGGTCATTATGATATCCTTACCACCGATCCATCGCAAACAAATGTAAATATAAAAACTGAGAGACTAACTTCAAATATTAAGGCTGTAAGTGTAATCTCCCCTTCTACATCAACTTCCACACTAAATTAATCATAAATTACACGTGCTCATAGATCGGAGATTACCTATATCGATACAAATACCACATCTAACGTCAAAAATAAACAATCAATCAAGAGAACTTTTAAAGATACGCATGGCAATGGATTTAAGAGTTCAGAATTACAACATAAATCATCTGAATTACCTAATATCAAAAGGGAATCAATTGCCAAATTTGATTCATCTACAAAGCAGAATAGCTCGTCTTAATTAGTTAGTAAGCCACAGTCTCTAAAATAAAATGTATCCCAACTGCCAAAAGATTGGAAAAAATTAGAAATAATACATTAAATATCAAATATCAGAGTTTTTACATAGGGGATGATCTTGCTGATTTTTTTCCTGACAATCATATGCAGTGAGATCTTTTTATGATTATATACTACTATTCTACTAAAAATCCAATATTTATCCTTATTTATCAATAGCAGCTCCCTTGTGATAGCTGCTACAAAATAAGAAAATAGATCAGAATTATCTCCGCTTCCTCCAAAATCTATATTATGAGTGATAAATAATTTTATAGTCTGATGAACTATAATTAACTTACCTATCACCGAGCCAGCCCTTTCTATAAACAGGACTACATGCCTGATGTCGCATGGCTCAATCGCAAACCCAAATAGTTCCCCTCCTAAATCCCATCAGGGAAGGACTACTTTTCCGACAATGGCCGCAAGCACTTTATTCAAAGATTCAACCATTCCGAAATAGAACACGACAACATCTTGAAAAGCTTAGAAAAATATCCGTTTGAGCATCGAATCGCTCTGGACAAAGCTTATAGGAGAAATTTGGACACTATTGATATCGAGGGGGCCTCCAGCAACACGCGGATTAACCACTCAATTAAGAATAAACTTAGAGCTCGGTGCGAATTATCAGAAAAATTTAATCAATCATTGGAACCAATCGATAAAACTTAATAATCGAAACGAAAAGAAATAGCTCACAGACAATATGAATCCTATCAGCAGAGAAGCGCAAACCAATCTGACCAAATTATCATTCGCCAGGAAGGGTAAAGCCTTAAAGATCACAATAATCCTGAGAAGGAGAGTCCTTCCTCGAAGGCCTAGTTAACGAATGAATACAAACATTATATTATGCATAACAGCAGCAATAAATACTAGAAACGCAATCTTAAGCCCAATTACTCATCTAACTAACAGTCACAATCTAGATTTAGAACGTATGAACCTAACTAATCTCGCATATAAACAATATAAAATCATTCAAACAGCGGAAATGCTGTCAAATATGAACAGGGATTAAAATAATCAATAAATCCTAGATATTTTCGAAAGAGTAATCCGACTAATCTATCTTCATCCTTTGCTATCGCCGGGTAGTTTGTTGTTTTGAGTTGACTGATCTTCATTTGATTCTTTATTTTTGAAGAGTTATTATATTTAATGAAATCAACGTTTTTGCACATAGAAGCCTCTTCACATTTAATACCCGATCACTAATTAAAATAAAGTTATCAACATACTTTGACCTCGTCGATGACAGTCTCCGCGGTGGAGGTTAAAGTTCCTCGAAAATGGCCTAAGATATTATCAACTTCATTCGTTATACCGTTTGTATAACCGATTTTGGCTACGTATGGTACGTCCACATAGGCAGAATACACGATTAATCTCACGATCTTTTTTGTGCAAGGACCCACCTCAATCTCATCACGTTGCATTTGACCTACTGTCACTTTTTACACTGTTCCAAATGCAAATTTCTCCATGTTCTACTGAGTAGTTGTAGTCGTGGTGGATCTTGTATTTGAATAAGAGGCTCCCACACTGCCTCCGACTCCAAAAGCCCCAACTGAGACCGAAGCTGAAATGGAAAATGTTTCTGAAAACATTTTGGACAGAGTAACCCCATTGAGTTGGCTTTTTTCGTTTTGCCAAACACGTTGAAATTATCGCACTTTGCTGAATTATATAATCTTTTTCATGGGTAAATTTCCATTGTTGGTCACAATTACACTATCAATTGTCTGAGGAGAAGTGTTTAAGTTATCAGGGATGCTGTACTTGATCTAAAATGAGTTAATGAGGGGCATCGGAGAGAATTAAAACTCGATTCCGTTGATGTAAGTATTATCCTTCTTTTTAATCCGAAATCCACTCGCCAATCCGCTAGAAATGCGATTCTCCCATTTGCCATCACCATCCATCACAAGAATTTAAGATTGTTATCGGATATTGAATGGGTTCTTACAGTGGAGGATAAGACCAGCTACCCCATCCCGATCAGTAATCTTTATTTGGTAGCCATAGACCAATTGATTGGTTGGACACATCTTCATACCCTTCCAATCCCAATTTCCATGTTCCTCAGCCGTGTATTGATCTTCCCATTTCTGAAAATGGCAGAATCTGAATTTGATGCCGTTGCTGCGAGTCCACTCATGGGTGTTGGGTGGTTTATTGCAAAGAGTAGCCCAAGCACACCTTCTCTTGCCTCTTGAAAAATGACGACGGCAATGAGTATTGCAAACTTGAGGGTGCTATTTCATACTTTTGAATTGGTTCATCTCTGCCCCACAAACATAGTAGCGATGTATAATACTGCTATCTGCCCTAAAAGGCTGCCACTATCCTCCAGCCACTGAGTTTTATAGTCTTTCCTGAGCATTGAGCCTGACAATCAAAATGAGACTCAAGAGAAGCTTGATATTCGCCATTGAGATTTAAACTGTATAATAAAGCAGACGGTTAAATACATTAAGATATAATTAATTCACTCAACTTATTTAATATGCGGCATTATGAGTTATTTGATCATGAGTTTAGCCATCACATTAGATTGGTGATCGAACCTTAAAGATCTGTACTTATTATGGTGCTTTCTTAACTTTCTGTTTTGATTGTGCTTCCTTGATTTACCTGGGCTGCATCCTTTTTATTGGTCTCTTTTGTTACTTCTACTGCTTGTGGCCATTCCTCCGTTTCTTTTTTTTCTTTTTTGAATGAATGCTTGGCTTATTCTTCTTTTTTCTCTTTCCCTTCCTCCTTCTTTTCTTTGGATCCGTCCTTTTCCTTTTTTTAGATATTTTCTTCCTTTCCTTTCAATTCCCCACTGGAATGAGCACTGAAGACGGCCAAGCTGCGCTTCTACCCTTTCAACTTACTGTTAAACTCAAGGAAGACTTGATCGCAATAAGGATTGTCCCATCGATGGCGGTTGGATACCGAATCAACCTCCTTAACCTTGTTGCTACGGTTGTAAAGAGGCTACCACCAAAACACGTGCAAATAGAACAGGGCTATCGCTAGGGAAAAACAGCAAATGTGTATTATTAGAGATAGTATGAAAATTGGGTTTAACCAAACATTTTCACTGTCAGTGAACCAATGACTCACCAGACTGAGCATACAATTCAAGGCCTAAGTATACACAATGATTTAGGAAAAGGTTATTTTTTGACTCGGCGGAAGTTCATCCTTAATACTTGGAATGAGAGCGATGAAACCAAGCACAAAAGTGGCGATGGACCCAATTTTATCATCGATATTTTTGGATTGGAAGAAAATACTCAAGCTGAGTAGAGAGAGCATGAATATGGGAATGAAGATGGTGGCCATTGCATTTCCAGGGTATTTATAGAGAGGAATGACAAAGTGACAGTACTGATAATATTTAATCTTAGCTCCTTTTTTCTAATCCTTCTTTTTGATTTCTTCCGGTCGAGGTTCGAGGATTTTTCCTCGCTTTTTATTGGCTTTTATATTATCTTAGAGGTCATTCTCGCGCTATATAATTATCTTATCATCTTCGTTCGACTTCTTTTAGCCTCCCTCCACAAAATTTGTAAAATTGTCTCTGATTTCATCGTAAGTTGCCAGGTTGCTGGGGTAGCCTTCAAGTAAGTTCTCAGCCAAGTCATATACTCCGACTCGGCATCCTGTGATATAGTTGATATTGATCTTCTCAGGGTTCCTCATGGAGTTAAAACTAATAGAATAGCTCTTCGCGGGGTTATATTCTATCTTGGATGTATCAAGCTTTTATATCTTTTGAGGCTTGACCGGGCTTTCCTATTTCTTTTCTTTCTTCGGCTTGCTTATGCTTACCGAATTTATAGTCACAGAAAAAACTAATCTCAGCACTTCGAAAGGCGACCAAAAGATGTCCTCATAAATCTGTACGGGAAAGTTCTGTCGGATTGTAAACATGAAAAACTCTTTATTCTTGCCAGCCTCCTTGAATTTAATATTCGTTTTTCCATCTTCTTCAATCAGGAAAAAGCCCTCTCCTCTGTTGACTTGCACCATAATCTTGCTTCTTAAGTGTGTCAGGATTTCCTCTGGCAGAGACTAGACGTATAGAACTATGATTAGAACACACTGAATTTTGGCTACAAGGTCCTTGATGTTGAGCTCCTGTATGCTTTTAACTTTCAGCGACACAAAGGTCGGCACGTAGATTTGAATTTGTTTCTCGTTGTCTTGAATGAGCACCTGATTGGAAAAACCAAGATTTTACTCATTGACATGATCTAGATTCTCGATAGGGATTTCAAAGGTCTTACGGTTAAACTTGTCGGACTCTGGCCCCTTGACGTAGTATTGTTCTGACCGGAAGAAGATGCGGTGCCACAGAGAGCACATGTACTGGTTGCCCTCCTTCTCCTCTCCTTTTTTGCTCTCTTCCAGCTTTTTCTTCTTTTTCTCGTTCTACTTGAAGACCTTGATTGACTGCAGGATGCTGGGAGTGCTCATATAAATTAAATTACATTCACCACATATGTTATCTTATAAACTATTATTTTACAACGTTTAATATAAAATACAGGAATCTTAAAATTATAGGATATGTTCTCATCATTCCGCAACTGAATTTTTGGATGGCGCATGCGACTACTTAGGGTGATTGTCCTTTGGGAGAGATTCTTTGTTCGAAACAGGCAAGTTAATTTTCATATTTTCTCCCTTTATACAGTTTTATGCCCAGACAATTTTCTTCGTTTTGTTTAATTAAAGGAAAAGGTTATCACAGTAGGGATTATGATATCGTTTATAATGTTTTGTCATGTTAATTTCTTTATTTATTACTTTGCGGTTGTACATAGGCTACCAAAAAACTTTATGCAGATAAAACATGACCAGAGCTATGGAAAAACAGCCGATGTGAATTATCAGGGATAAGAGGAAAATTGGGTTGGCCCAAACATTTTAACTGTCAGTGAACCAATGACTCACTAGACTGAGCATGCAGTTTAAGGCTTAAGTGTACACGATGATTTCGGAAAAAGTTATTTCTTGACTAGGTGGAAGTTCATCCTTAATACTTGGGATGAGAGCGATGAAGCCAAGCACGAAAGTGGCGATGGATCCAATCTTTTAGTCAACAGCTTTTGATCCTTGAAAGAAAATACTTATACTCAAAAGAGCCAGCATGAATACAGGGATGAAGATGGTGGCCAAGGCATTTCCTGGATATTTATAGAGAGGAATGACAAAGTGGCAGTATTGGTAATATTTTATTTTTTCTTTTTATCCTTATTCTTATTTCTCTAGTTCTTTAGGTTTAAGAGAATTTCCTGGCCTGGCTGGTGCCTAAATATTTGAGATTAATTATGACTACAAATTATTTTTGCGTCGATCATCTTCTTCTTTAGTGGATTTTACTTCTCCCCCCACAAATATAAAAAATTTTTATTTGATATCATCGTAGGAAGCAAGGTTACTAGGATAGGCTTAGAGCAGATTCTCAGCTAAATCATATACCCCAAGCCTACATCCGGAAATGTAATTGATATTAATCATTTCAGGATTCCGCATACAGTTGAAGCTCACATTATATTTCTTTGAGGGGTCGTACTGAAACGAAGATCGATCCTATTTTTATCCTTACTTTTCCTATTGTCCCTAATTAATTAGGACAGAATTGAAGGTCACTGACAAAACTAATCTGAGTATTTCAAAGGGCGATAAGAAGATATCTTCAAATATTTGTACTGCAAAACTCTATCTGATCGTGAACGTAAAGAACGTAAAGAATTTATTGTTTGGAACTGACTCCTCCTTGTTTGGAACTGACTCCTCCTTGTTTGGAACTGACTCCTCCTTAAATTTAATATTTGTTTTACCCTGCTCTGTTTCCTATCTCAACAAAAAACTACTGCCCCTGTTTATCTGGACCATTATCGATGTTTTCAACTTTTATCTGATCTTTTTTGGAAGGTGGGTCACGTTGAAGCTAATGATGAGCACACAGTAAACATTAGCCTCTAAATCTTTAAACTTGAGCTCTCGGATGTTTTTCACTTTCAGAGAAAGGGAGACAGGCACGTATATATTAATTAATTTCTTAGTCTATTGTACCAACACCCGGTTAGTCCATCCTAAGGTCTATTCATTCACCTCTTTGAGACTTTCAATGGGCAGTTCATAATATCTCCGATTGAATTCTTTAGATTCTTTTCCTTTGACATAATAAGGTCCTGAGCGATAGAGAACGCGATGATAATATGAGCATTTATAATGGCTAAAATTTTTTCCGTTTTCCTTTTCACTTTCTTATGATTTTTTCCTCTCATTTTAGTCATCCTCTTTTTGTTTCTGAATATCCTTCTATTTCCTTACCTTATGTTCCTTTATTGAGGCTACAATGGCCTTGGTACTCATCAACTAATATATAAAACAGATGTATCTTTAATTCAATAAATTTATCACAAATATTGTCTCCGTCTCCTCCTTTAAATATCATCAATTATCCATGATCCCCTTGCTTGCTTTGCAAATTTGAATTTGATAATAACTCAGCATGAAAAATAAAGAAACAGAGAAATTCACCATCGTGGTTCGAGTACGGCCCCGTCTTAAGGAGGACACTCTAACATATCGCTAGTCTGAGTTAGAGGAGATACTGGAGGTACATCTAGATGCAGATAGAGTGACAGCTCCACCATCAACATCAAACGCAAAAATAACGAATAAAAAATATTCCGCTTCAGCCATGTCTTCAATCCTGGTGTGCAAAAGGAAGTGTATGAACGTAGCAGCCACCTAGTCGAGTCCATCTTCGAGGGGTATAATGCTACCTTCCTCGCTTACGGACAAACAGGCACTGGCAAGACACACACCATCTTTGGAAGCGATTCCATTGAGCAGGGATACTTCTATCTCTCCGTCGAGGATATTTTCAATACCATCAAACGCAGACTCAACGAGAGGCAGTTTGCAGTCCGTGTCAGTTTCGTCGAATTTTATCTTGATAACATCTACGATCTGCTTGAAAGCGGAAACAGGAAACTTGAAATCAAGGAGAATAGTTAGGAGGGAGTGCATATTAAAGATCTCACTGAAGTGTCAGTGCGGTCGGCCGAGGACTTGTTCTCTTGTATGAGAAAGGCAGTGAAAATGAGAAAGACTGAAGAAACCTCAGCAGTATTAACGATAGGATGTAGAATAAACGATCATCTCGAAGTCATGCAGTAATCCAAGTAACAGTTCTGCAGCGTTGGAACGAGAGTGGATAAACCAAATACCTGAAAGGGATGTTGAAAATTGTAGACTTAGCTGGCAGTGAACGCGTCTCCAAGACTGAATCAAACGGCAACCGTCTAGAGTAAGCGAAGCGCATCAATAAATAAATTACCACTCTTGGTAAATGCATCAACCTGCTTGCCCAAGCCGAGAAAGAGAACAAAGCTCTGTCTTCGGTAGATTAATTTGGATTTAGGAAGGCAACAGGTTCAATTTCAATAAATCACACATACCTTTCAGGGATTCGAAGATTACCAGATATTTGTCCGAGGCGCTCTAAGGCAAGGCGAAGATCATACTATGTGTCTGCATATCCAAATTAGCTATATCTATTGAGGAGTCCTTTTCTTCCCTCATGTTTGCGACACAGGCCAGTACGTTGAAGGTGGATTCGATACGAAACGAAGTCTTCACAATGGCAACTATTAAAAAATCAGTGGAGAAGCCTAATAGCAGCTACGAAACTCCTTTAAGAGCTAAGACGGAAATAAAAAAGGACGAGCGTTATCCCCATCGAGATAACAGTAACAACCGCTCATTCCACGACCAGAGTTTTGTGGCACAAAAGACAACTATAGGTGTTGAGCACACTCGCACAATAGCTGGCGAAAAACTTGTCTAAAAATTCAAGAGAGAGTTGTAGTAGATAAACGAGTACCTTCAAAAGCGTGAGGTAAACATAAAGGGGCAAAGCAAGTAGATCTTATAGCAGAATCTGCAGTCGATGCATAGTACTTGTGATAGAATATAGAGATATTCAGCATTCTGCGAGAGAACAATTTGCCTTCTTTTTATTGAGTCAAGTGAGAGAGTCCGTGATATTTCATTTTCTGCCTAAACTGCTGATAGTAGTTAATCAATCGATCATTTATATTGGCTTAATCGTTAATTGTATTTATGCGACAAACCAAGAAGGAGAACAAGAGATCGCAGGTCAGTGGACGGTCAAGGCTGGAACAGGAAAAACATCAGGATATCTCTCTCGCAGAGGAAATGCGTGAAGATCCAGCTTACTTTGATTAAATTGTCTACTGCTCAAAATGCGATAGGGACACTAGTAGTCTCATTGAGAAAAGAGGAGGCAATAAAGCTTGGGTTTTTTGCGCTATCTTTTCGTTGTTGGGCGGACTTTGCCTTTTGCCGTTCTATTGTGACATGTGTCTAGATGTGGAGATATCATGCGTATAGTGTGGGCAGATTAAGAAAGCAACGCCCTCAGAGTGGTTTAGGTGATACTATATAATTAGATTTCAATCATTGCCCATGCTTTTGCCAACCATTTGCAGGTTAAGAGCGTAAAGTAGCATCAGATTATCAAACTGTCCTACCGACTCAGTCTTCCTCTGCTGGTACTCTCTAAAAAAATACATGAGGGATTCAGCAGTGCTGAGGGCTGCTTCCCCATAGTGATTATATCTCCAAAAGACTGACTCGTAGCCCTCGAGTTTGATAAAATTGGTATATCCCTTCTCCTGCAAATTTTAAATTAGTTGGTCAGTTTGAAACCAAGTGCAATCCAGCAAAATGACATTATCGATTGGTCCTTGTATCTCCTTCAAGGATTTGCTTTTTTTGTGAGGGTAGAGGATGTAGGTGGATGGTCCACTCTTGGGCATTTTATCGAATACTGCTTGCTTGTTGTGATCCTCTTTCTCTATCTAATAACTGGAGAATGGATAGAATTGAATCGAATTCGTCAGAAATCTCATGGGAGCCACTGAGCTCTTGTTAATTTTTTCAGAAGTATGATGAATTATATGCACTCCAAGCGGTAGTTCTATCTTCGGAATGTCCAATAATTTGCAGTGGCAATTGCATTTCAAACAGTAGTACTTCACCTTTCGCTTACAGTCGCACTCAAACTTTTACTTAAGATTCAATAACTAACTCAGTAGTTGATGGTTAATCGCAAGCGAAGCCAGAAAATTGACAGATTTTTACGATAGATTATTGAAGGTACGATTTATCTGTTCAAGTCTTAGTGCTGAGGGTTCGTTTGGTTTAGTGATGATCTTTCTCACATACTTCTCCTTCTCGATTTGCTTCTTCTTATCGGGATGTGACTTATTTGCTTACATTCCCTAGTTGTCGGATTCCTATTCTTCTTCATCCTCCTTCCCTTTTCGTTTTAAAAACTAGTGGGTAAATTTAGCTGGCTGCTTTAAGTGGGATAAAAACTTTTTCATTTATTATTTATATTCATTTGGAGGAAATGAAAATAGTCTTAATAGCTCTTATTCTTACCCTGGGGACTGCTCTTAAAATAGCCCCCCTTCTTATGTTGACAGAAGATAATTTTCAAGTGGCCACTGGAGTCGACTTTGACACTTTTTTACGAAGAGGATCTTTGGATTAGGCTCCATGGTTTCTGCTTTTCAAAATTAATGGTTGTCAGCATTGTAAGCAGGCAGAGGAGTTGTTTAACTCATACTATATCGAGTACAACAAAAGAAAACACTTCTAGCATGATGTCGCTACCCTTTTATAAACAAACATGCACATCGCCATAGTTGATTGGTAAATCGAGAGATACTCAGTTAACACAGTCCATCTATTTGCAGTAAATTCAATATCGAACAGTATCCTTCTTATATGCTAGTCGAGGGGGATGGGCATGTTTGTGCCTATCAAGGCGGGCGCTCTCATTTTGATATCCTCAGCTTTATGGAAGATAGGTATAGAGGCGATCATTCTAAATGCAAATCAATCGGCAAGATCACAATTTGGACAAAATTCTTTAGTTACTTCTAACCGTTGCAGACCTTGATCGATAACAACGTGGTGGTACAAGTGCCCTAAGATAGATGTTCATCATAGCCTTCGTAATTGGTCCCTTCTTGTTCGGCTTCCTTTTTTCTCGAAACAAAAAGCTTAAGTAGCAACAACTCGCAGTTTAGAAATAGAATTGATGTGTATTTTGCAATATTTATTGATTAGCCCTATGTTATCCAAGTATGGATTATTGCTAATGAATATCATACTCAATAATCATAAATCCAATACTAAATTTGATTCATTCGGTCAAAAATGACATTTCAGACAATTTTATTGCGTGTATTCCTGAAGGCAATACTCATAAAGTATGAAGATCATCTCGGCAGAAGCGATACCAACTCACAGTTCCATGTTGAATGAAACTAGCAGTGGATTTCGAAGAGACGACTCAGTATTGACGACGTATGATTGTGATAAGGGACGAGGGGCTAACCGACCTCCTGGGGCATTTGGAGAATTTTGTGGACTGGTTTCGCTGGTCATAGAATTTAAAAACAGGTGAGGTGATTCTTACCTTTTAGCGACGAGTAGAAGATGTTATTAGCTGGATCGGTCCAATTTCCTTTTGGCGTGGTCACTAATGCAACAATAAAGCAAAGTTCCAATGACCAAGCCGGCTATTCCCATCAGCACAAACAAGGCTGAAGATATTCTATAGCCTGCTTCCGGGCTGGAGGCATTACTGAGAATAAAACCTAAGTAGACAATAGATTACCTGTTATTAAGGGTACTATAAACTCGAAGAAACTCTACAACATTTCCATGATGCCAAAAGCTGTTCCCAAAAACTTCATTTTAACTACCAAAGGAATGGAAGCGACCATTACATTTGCATAGAAGGAATAGCCGAATCCTTATAAATAGAGTCCGGCTGCTGCTCCACCCATTGTATCGATACTATCACTATCACACTGCGGATAGACCAGAATGATAATTTGAGCAATTAGGAATACTAGTAGACCCATTACGCATAGGATACGTCGATGACCGAACTTGTCAACGAATAATCCCAGTGGTATGCTTGTAACTACAGCCATAAGATATGCAATAGTGACTACTCGGCCTGCTGTTAATTGAGTATAGCAAAAACGTTTTTGAAAGAGACGATTGACATTATCCAGGAAGGGGATCCATAGGGTCATGGCTGCAGTACATACAGCAGCGATAATCCAGTATGATTTGCGTAGTTTGGTAATATGACTGAGTTTGATTTCCTCATTTTCTTCGCTTGAGGCAGAGCCAGATAGCACTTACACTCGATTCTACTCATCAATCTAAATGCAGAAAACAATACCTGATCAGCTCGAAGGTCCATATATGCAGTCAGAAGGGCACAGATAAAGCCGATTACGCACAGTCCAAACGAGAACATCAGAGGAGCGCCTAGAGTTTGTGTACGTTCGAAAATGATAGGAGTGAGATAGCTGTTCAGCGCATTTCCTAGTTATGGAAAAGTAATAGCAATTCCAAGAGCGAAGGCTTGCTCCTTGCCTTGGAACCAAAAGGATATGATACTAGCTTGCGGGATGAAAACTGCTTATGAGACAATCCCGAAGAGGATTCTACCGACCAAAATGGTGGGAAAGCTGCGAGCATAACCTCCGATTGCAATAAGTAACTGGAAGAAAGCCACTAATCCTGATAACAGCATTATTGTGATTCTAACGCCGAAGTAGTCACAGAAATAACCGATGAACAGAAGAGTGAAGATGTTTGGCAAGGCGTAGAGACTGTAGAAAAGCTGAAAGTCTTCCGCTCCAATCTCCAGGATGGTCTCCATACTATCTTATAGCGCTTGAGGATTGTTGAAAGTGTATTAATCTGCGAAAGCCACCATGATCACCAAGAACAGAACTAGAAAACGCAGGGGAGAGTTACGGGCATAGCTTATTGGTTCTGTTGAGTCCGATATTTGTGACTGCCTCGAAATTGATTCCTGTTACATGAGGTGTATTATTGAGGAGAATATTCGGAATTTAAATATAAGCTCCAAAAGTACCAAGATAAAAAAAGGCGTAGAGATTGAGACGATGCGTGATTGATATAGAATAGTTATAGCATTTCTTATCATGAGGTGATCTCAATGAGATAGTTGAACCTTAATGGTGTAGTTACGAGCAGACGCACCATTTGTAAATCAGTAAATCAGAACTCCAATTTATTAACG
>Ga0302188_10002097_pt1 | contig 14814 bp, 10 predicted proteins | sample II_Bog_E2_1_FD_198783 | JGI IMG/M metagenome (GOLD analysis project Ga0302188, IMG submission 198783) | Peat permafrost microbial communities from Stordalen Mire near Abisko, Sweden - II_Bog_E2_1 | ecosystem: Environmental > Terrestrial > Soil > Wetlands > Peat | place: Sweden: Abisko...
ACTCGTGCCAAAGTTAAATTTGAGGGATCTAAAATTGTTGATCGCAAAGATGTGGATTTCAGTTTCTAAGATGAAGAATTTGATCCCGATGGCGAATATTTAATTGAATGGCGATCTGAATATTAAAATAGTGAAAAATGGAAAGATGATCAGAGTAGCCCATCATTTCAAGATATTGAGCTATATTTTACTCAATTGTTCTTATTATTCATTTTTATGCCAGAAAAATTATGCTGCCGTTCTAGAGCTTTCAGCTGATTGTTCGTCTATAAGGATGCTAAATTCCTTGGATAATTATAAAAAATTGAGGTTGCATGACGCTGCCGACAGCCTCTCATTTAATTAATTGCTAACTGATCAGTTAAAATAGTCATATCAGCATATAAAGATGGAAAGCAGCGAAAGCAGATTCAGTAATCGCGGAGCCCTCATCGGTATCTCATCCCTCATACAGCCGTAATAAAAATAGAAATTGACCCCTAACGGACTAACTCCATATACCTCCATCAGAATGATGACGATTACAGGCTTGCTCAAGATTTCGTGTAGAAATGTCAGCTCAACAATAATATTGTCAATTTTATTTATGAAAAAATTAAAGTGACGAGGGCTAGTCTTGAAGAAAATCATAGCAGGGTTCAGTCAATGCAGCCAGCTTCCTCTCCTTTCAGTTGTGAACAAAAATATCAGAAATCAAGCAGAGGGAAAATCTCTCCCCAGTAGATGCAGAGTCGCAAAGAAGAGATCTATAACGAAGAACAGTCCTTTGGCAATCTGAATCATAAAATTTCCAAAATAATGGAAAACACAAGAAACGATCCAAATCTCTTTTCTGATTCAGGAGAGTAACTCTTTTCGTGTCCGAGGGTCAATAAACTCTAAAGATTAGCAAAAGTGGAGGCTTCACCCAAGAAGAAAAAATAATTTTTATTTTACGACTCATCCTCCAATTAGCAGGATTCATGCATCGATGTTAATCTTTTTGCAGAGGAAAAAGGAAATAATAAAAACATTTAGCCAAATCTTCAAAGGATGGATGGAAAAAGAGCAATTGAGTACCAGCACACCGGATAAAGTTTGCAATCAGAAACTAAATCAAAAGCACGTGAACTCGTGAAGATGAGGGAGTCCCCCACTCATATGCGTGTTTCTCAATCAGTGTCAAAGCTACGCTATATTGACAACATAAATCAAGGTAATTCTTTGATGAATACACAAACTAATCGGGACATTAGCGATCGGACAACAAAAATTAGTGACTACAATAAGCCAACACATGTTAAGATTATACGCAAGGAGGAGATGACTTCCTTAAATCAGTCATTGAAACGGAGTATGTCCAAACAGGAAATAAGCAAAATTAACAAAGATGTAACAAGGAGACTTTACAACGAGGCAGAAATTAAGAAGAATTACTTGAATATTATCAAGGAGAAAGCGAGGAAATAAAAAGAACAAATCCAGGATAAAGAACTAACACATAAGCCAGAACTTAATAGAATTAGCAAGATGATTGCGGAGGGACGCAAAAAAAATGATATTCCCGTCGAGATGTACCTCATCGAGGAAGGCAAAAAAATTGAGGCCAAGCGACATCAAGAGGCGAATCTTCAGAATTTAAAATAGATAGAAAATTGCTCCTTTCAGCCGCAGATTAACATCATCAGTCAAAAACTGGTTGCTGATAAATCAAAACTGAGCAGTAGAATTAGTGAGAATAAATGCAGAAAGAGTCACATCAGGGATTAAAATATGTTTAGACCATCCTTAAATAGGGTTACAAATTAACTTATGAAAGACAGAGGCTCTTTTTAAGAACGTCAAAGAGAATATCTCGAGCAAAAGAATACTAAGCTGATAGAACTTGTTAAATAAAGACAAATGAATGAAAAAATTGACCAATCATCAGGACAAGAACTTTTCAAGCCCAAGATACATGATATTGGAGTACGATAAAATCAGGGTACAAATATAGGAAATTATCTCTACGAATTAAGTAAATAAAATTAAAGGCGAATTCAAGACAGTAGAGACTATAAACCAAAAATTAATGAGTCATCGGAGTATCTAGTGCAGCAGATGTATTCAAAGCGTATTGGCTGGTTGTTTTCGGAACTTGACAGTGATCAAGATGGAGTGATTAGTGCCCAAAAAATAAGCATTGAAAATATTTCTGTGGATCTACTGGGGATCATTAAACCTATTTTATTTGAAATGTAGGAAATGGGCGAAGAGCTTTGCCTTATAGACTTCAAGAATGCAGTGGACATTTTACATAAAAAACTGAACACTTTTGAAAAGAGCGTTCTCTATAATTATAAGCAAAAAGTTATCAAATGACATAAATAATGATTGATAAATAATTTTGCTGGATAAGATAGAAATTTTGAAAGTTATCAGTTCAAAAGTAAAGCATTTAATTCATAAATAAATTTAATGAGTATCTTAATTTATAGTTATGATATTCCATATAATTTATGAGCTCCCTTGGCGGAAATCTCGTAAAAGAAAATATATTTTTTAAAAATAAATAAATAAGGATTCGTACAATAAGTACTGCATGGTCAATATCAAAAACTGCTTGCTAAATAAACATCATCCTTCTTCATAAACAATTTAATTTTTGACAATAAATAATCATCATATGTTCTTTCCTTAGGTTAGGCATCTTTGTTCTTGGCTAGTACATTCTAAATGATAAACTGCCTTACATTAGCAAGTGGACCACTTTAGATTTTCCTCAGTTTGTATGTGGCAAATTGTACAGTCCTCGTATAAAGGCTCTTAAGAATCTAAACACTCTAAAACTTCTAGATTTTCTTCTGAAATAATTGCTTCTGTCTTTAAGAAAGAGACAAGCTTTTATATTCGGGCCTGGGAATAAAATTTCTTGATTAGTTTGCGTTTTCGATTGCTCATTTTTTTAATGTTATTAATTTCAATTGTACATTTTGTTCTTTAATTCAAGGGCTACCAATCAATTGGCCTCGAGAATGCTTTTTCAATAGAGTTTTCTACAATCTTAGCGTACCTAACGTTATAACTATGACCAGTTAGAACATCATCGATATTGTCCTCTTTAGCAATATACTCAATTTTTGTTCCATTTTCGTGCTGTAAAGTTAAACTAACTGCTGTTTTTTCAGAAAATTAAGGATAACATGGGCAGCCTCCAAATTAATTACGCTATAAAACAGTGACAATAAAATCTTTTCCCTCCATTTTTTTTTTAAATATTATTATAATGTAAAATTAAATTATGGTAATTAAATTTTATTTTATTTTATTCGTAGGTTGTATTTCTTAGTTTATCCCCAAACAGTTCCTTATACCTATTTTCTAACATTGTAGATTCGATATAATCCTAATTTATATTAAATTTAAATGATTTAAAAAATTGAGGATTTATAGATCATTAAAAAATTAGATGAAACTCACGGCGGTACTACATAGATCATTTTGGGAAAATACAAAAAACACCTTTTGGCTTGTAAGGTATTTGCATTACTACTCAGTGTATCAGTAAACAATCTTTGAAAGATACTAAGAGCGTGGAGCATGTATTTCAAGAAAAAGAAGCACTCAAATATTTTTCCTAGAAGAAAGTTAAAGGAATTAATAGGCTAATCAGCACTTTTCAAGATAATGACAAACTATACTTAGTTTTGGAACTTGTTCCAGGACTTCCCTTACATAAATTGCTGCAAATGGTCGGAAAATTCAACTAGTCTTTTACCTTCATCATCGCAGTACAAATAGGCTTCATACTTCGATAAATACATCAAGAAGGATTTATTTATAGGGATATTAAAGCTTCTAATTTTATGATTAATGAGCAGGGAAGGGTGACTATACTTGATTTTGGACACACCAAAAAGATAGATGGAGGGAAGACATTTAGTATCTGTGGCACTACTCACTCTATGCCACCTGAAATCTATGAATCCAATGGCTATTCATACTAGTTTGATTATTATGGTTTTGGTATATTGATATACGAAATGCTGACAGGAAAGCCGCCTTATGGATATGGCAATACTAATCCAAATATTGTTGAGGGTAAATTATGTAATTATTTAGATATGAAAAAAGGAATAAGTGAATAGAAATTGTTAGAATTATAAAGTGAAACTGCAAGGGATTTAGTAAAAAAATTGCTTGATGTGCCACAAGTGCGTTTAGGGGCTAAAGGTGGTTTTAGTGAAATTTTGTAGCATGATTACTTTAACGTTCCTGAATTTTTAGATGCAAAAGATATTTACGAATAGATTAGTGCAATCGATTCAAAAGATCCAAATTTTTAGTTCTATATCTCCTAAATTGTAGATTTTGGATTGGATGAAGCTAAATATGAAGAAATATTGCCCGAAGATCCTTTCTACAAATTCTTTGGATGATTATCTATCAATTTTAGAATAAGACTAAAAGCAACTAAGACTAGCCAATATTCATTGTTAAATTTGAAGTAATGATATCAATACATTACTATTATTTTACCAGATTTATTCAAATTTGTAGAGGTGTTATTTCAGATAATTCGATCTTGCTTATATTGATATAATTGTTAAATTTATCGTTATAATGAACGAAAATTTGTTTTTTTAAGAGCAGTACCATATTAGCAACGAACTTATATAAACATTCGGAAGGAAATCATTCAATAGATATCGCAAATAGCATAATATTTCCGATCACAGCTAATAATAACCGCAAAACCTGAAAGGCATTATATTCTATTAGAATGACAGTCCCCTCATGACCTTCAGAGAACATTAATACTCATAGACCAAAAGTATCAATAGAAATAGCAATATTGTGATGGCTAAATAAAGGGAATAAAGAAAATAATCTAATCATCAATTGGATAGTATCGATCGTATCAATAAGAAAATTAATGGCCTAATTAAAAGCATTTCAGCTAGTTGCGAAAAGAAGATTAATTTGAGTGAATATAGGCATTAGCATGACGTATTTGCAAACAAAAGATCAATATTTGAGGATTCAATCATATAAAGAGATCGCCAGCAGACTTAAAAAAAGAAACAATATCCTTATGAAAAAGCAAATATCAAGCCATCTTTATTATAATTTAAATAAAAAGAAAAACAATATGAAATGCCCATAAGATAGCAAGAATACAGTAATGATTATAATGAAGAAGAATTTGATTCATTAGATGAAAGAATTAAAAGAATTAGTCACAAAATTGAAGAACATGAAAAGAAAAGGGAGAAGCAACAGTCCAATAGATACTAACAATTATAGAATTAACATCCTTTTAAAAATCAAAATAATTCTAAGGTTTTAAGATCATAAAGAGAATAAAGAGATAATCCAATTTATAATAAGCAAAGAGTTGATATGACCTTAAAGAAAAGCAAGAACAATATCATAGACTACGAAAATCGAGTGACCAACTTTATTGATATAAATAAATAAAATAGAATTGATAGGAAATAGAAGTTGATTGTGGAGGCCAAACAGTTGTTATTCAAAAAGGGAGGGTATTTTAAAGAAAAATACCAAGAGTTAAAGATGGGCGGGAAACAATAGTGGATGAAAGTGTAGCAAAGCAATAATAGAATGAATCTGATAACCAAAATAAAAACAGACAATAGTGAAAAAGATACAGATAGAAAATAAAATAGGAATCAAAAGTTAAAATAATAAAAGTAAATCATTAATTTTCCAGTTAAAAATATGGAACTTCTCTCCTATAAGACTACTTTTATGAAATAAATTGTGAAACAAATTTAGTTAGATCAAGATTTTAGGCATGCCAAGCATATGTTTGGAGGAATTGATAACCTTTTTGATTAAAATAATCATAATTAAAAATGGTCTATTTTGCAAGCAGAACTGCGAAAAGAAGGTTTCAGTTTAGATCTCCGTGAAGTAAAATAAATATTTATGCCTCGTGATGATGAAATTGATCCTTTTATGTCAGTCAATAACTCCCATTAATAACTTATCCACGGAGTTATCTATGCCTACCAGACAACAGAAAGGCATTGGAATTAAAATATTTATCATAATTGGACGCTATGGTAACTAAAAGAAGCTAAATTTAACTCCGAATACCTTGATCGCGATCATAAGGGCTATATTAATCTTGAGGATTTGACGTTTTATGTAAACACTTAAGTGGATGGCTATTATAGAAATCGAGATTTGCTGCTTATTTTTAACCGTCTGAGCGACAACAAATCAAGAGTATGTAAATAGTCCAACTATGGGATCAAATTTAAGTAGATAATGAATCGTTTACTTTCCCTATGAATAAACAGCAAATGATATTTTCTTACTATTTGTTTGATTCATCCTTTCAAAACTGCCAATTGGTAATTATCGTGAATCATAATTTAAATTATGTTTATGATAGGCGAATGTAGTCATTTATCAAATTTAAATTAATTATATTTAGATTTGATTTTTTTATATCTTAGTAACATTATTTTAAATGCAAGCAAGTAAAATGGATGTTAAGAGCTCGTGGAAACAGTCAGTCATTAAGAATATAGCTGCTTAATCTCAAATTTTAGCAGAAGCAAAGGACCTTCCCAGCAAGTTCACTCCTCTCCGAAGCAATCTGCTTTCTAATAGCAACAATTCATTGATTAGACCAAAACGAAATCATTCTAACTCTCAAGATGACATTGCCATCAATGACAATCATGATCATTCAATTAGCAAAGATAAAGGTGTTTAAAAGAGGGAAAGTCTAAAATAAAAGCGATCAGGCAGTGGTAACGATAATAGTTTTATTGGAAAGCATCGAGATAAAAGTTAAAAATCAATGGAATTTACCCGTGAAAAAGGAGTGACCTTTAAACCAGATCTGAACATCATTAAAGATTTTGATTTAGTGCGTGAGCTCAAAGTTGAGTTTTTAAGATTCAAAGATAAAATACTGAAAGAGCTTAAAAAGCAAGAGGACGATATTAAAAAGGCAGTGGAGGAAATATACCAGTTAATCAATTCAAAAAAAGTTATATTTTCACCTCCATTCAACGAAAATGAAAATGATTTTAGAAGAGATACAGTTACAAAAGTGACTGCGAGCATGCCTTCAATTAATTTTAATCCTTCTAAAATTAATTAAATCACCAGCAGCATCAGTAATAATCCCTCAGTTTAAATCAATAATAAACCTTTGAAAGATATTCAACAATATCGGTAACAGTTTTCTTCTGACAAGCACGGATATGTCACATCCATACCCTAAATACGATAGCAAATGTCCAGGTTCCACAGCATCATTGACCAGCTTAAAAAAGATATTGGTGATCAAATATTTCCAAATGAATCATCCCGACCAAATGAATCATAAGTTCAATGATCAATATAACTATCAAAAAATCTCATCTACTCTTTATTCTTATTAGAAATTTGATTATATTAATTTAAAAAAATTTTAAATTTCTATAATATACAAGTCTGCCTCAAAAATTCATTAATTTTGTTTGTGTAAACAAATTTTAATTATTTTCCAATGACTTAGAACCTCTCTCTGAATAAATCAATAGTTTTTATATACAAAGCAAAATTATTTCATATAATCTTTATTTTATCATTATGTATGTTGAAATCACATCATCAAAAAAATTATGCGTTTCGGTCTTTCCACAATTAAATTTTACATATCTGCTTCGGCATGTCTTGATTATTTCGTTAAACTCTCTTTGTGATGCTTTGTAAGTTTTTGATCGGCCTTATTTCTTAGTTATGAAAAGCAATGTTTTTTTTTAATATCAGAAAATACCACGATTTAATTTTTAGTTATGATAAGATAATATTCAAAGATATTCGGTTCATTTCCGACTTTCCCTGAGTTTTAAGCGTTTATCAGAAATTTTAAAGTTAATATGGAAGCGATTATAAACACCTAAAAGGTCAGCAAGACCTTTGTGTTCTAAAAGGAGGAAACACAGCAATCTGTAATCATTGACTATGAGGTGGATTTTAGACAAAGCTATGTTAATATCAGCCATCTGCTTTTTGCTCACTGTCCGCAAACCTAGTACAAAGTATCGATCTATGACCCCAACCTGAATTAATTCGTCTCACTTCATCGAATTGGGGGTTAAAATGGATATATTGCTAAGCCATATCTGGAAACTCAAATTATTCTTGTCAGATACAAAAGAATTCAGGAATATCTCGGAGATTCTGATAGTCTTGACTCGAGTCTTTAACAAGAATATAAGTAAAAAAGAGATGGAAGAAGCAAATAACGAACAATTGGATAGGTTATTTAATCTGTTAAAAGATGGAGGAATCTACATTTATATGGACATAAATCTTTCAATCGAAGGCTTAACCTACAGGAAGCTGCAAAAGTAGTAAAAATTTCAAAAAAAAGCCTCGATGACTACTATTGCCAATTGAGATTGGGTGAGCTCTATGGCTTTGACTTTGCCAATAAACTGCATTAGAAAATGGGAGTGCTTCGTAGTTTTGTGAAAGAATATCGTCCATAAAAAGATTAAAGACGTAAAAACTAGAAACATCCTAAAAATTTGAGGATTATTGACCAATACGATCTGGAAAATCATGCTCTTAAACCATTTACTGAGGAGTAAGTAGAGGCTGAAGTTGTGGAGCCATAGCTAGAAAGAAGAAACAGTTCACCGTAGAATATTATGGAAGAAAGATACTAGTAGATCCCGAACAATGAGCCACTTTCTCAAGAATTGTTTCATTTGTAGCACGATTTTTTTAGAGGGTTTTAATTTGTGTTATAAGAGCCTATCGATCCCTATTTTGAGATTGATAGAGACTTTAGCAAAAAACCTTACGAAGAATAGAGCAATAGTTTCCTATATTTCTGATATTCATATTCTATATAAAAAAATAATGATGCAACATTTAAATTTTTAAAAATCATTAAACCTCTGAAACTATTGAATCTGAGAGATGATTGTCTCTTATCTAATATTTATAAAACGAATTATGGACTTATTATCTTTAACTTACAAATTTTATTATGGAGCATAATTATCCTCGAATAATTTCGGACTCTTTCAGAGCAAAATATTAAGTGCTATTAATTGGAAATTGGGAAATCGGACTACTTTTTACTTATTCTTTAATTTTTCTGCCAAAATTTGCTACAACATTATCTCATGATGAATTTAATTTTTAATAGGTTGATTGCTATTTTTAGCTTAACATGATTTTTTTAATTCTAAATTTTCTCATTTTTGTTGTACATATTCGTGACTTAGTAACTGATTTATTTTTTAATTTTGTTGATGAGATTAACTCCATTTCTCGAATCATTCTTAAAATTTTATATGAATTCAAAGCAAATGAAGTCCTCAAAACAATCGCCTGCAGGTAGAAAATCATTTAATGCTTATTTAACTCACTATGGAAAGCCCGTAAATTATTTTAAATATCTTTTAAATATTATTATTCATGAGGCCAATAAGCCTATCGAAGATATTAATAAAATTATCAAACTATCTCGGAAAATTGTTTATTGATGAGTTTAGACAAACTTTTTAAATTCTAAACCAAAGATTTTATATTTTTACCAAAACTATTTTTCGGAATCTTTAATAGTATTTTTGATGCCCACCATTTTTATTTCCGTTTAACAAAGGGAATTGATAAAAAAACTCTCATTTTTACAGGAATTTCTTTTCATTTTTATTTCTCCTAAACTCTTGTATTTCTCTTAATAAAGCATATTCTATATAAATTGAATGCCTTGAAGCGGTGAACAGTGATGATTAAGTTAATGAAGACATTCAAAGAATTTGAGTGCTTCAAAAATATCGATTTAAAGTCGTTTTAAAATAGAAAAAATATAATAAAATGTCATTTTTGTAGAGCCTTTGGTAAAGATTGGAGCAGAAGAAAAAATAGGAATATATGAAAGAAAAGACTCAAGAAACTGAGTTTAAAGCCGTTTATCCTGGGTTTAGGACTATTCCCATTCAAAAACTGAATCCCAAACCTCCTAAGACAGCAAGCAAAAAAAAACAACAAAGATAGAGTCGCTTTATGGGGGACTGCTAAGAGGCACATCCTGACTTATGAATAGAACGTAAATATCACTTATCCAACTGACAATGGCTTTTTCTCAACGTTCTACGAAGCCTATATGAATCATGGCGACATTAAAATTACTCCTGATTAAATTTGGCTGGCAATCATGCTTTGGTTTACTAAATATGCAGAAGATAATGCTAACTAATTAAGGAATGCATTTGTGACGCATGCAGGAAAAAAAAGCTAATTGTAAAAACTCGAAGCGTTGATTTAACAGATTGGAGTGAGTTTTATGAAAATATTATTGAGGAAATAAGAATAAACACAGTTAAAGGGGTTACTGAAAAATTGGAGTGTGACTTTAGTTCAACAAGTCGCTTCGACAGGCTTTTTTCTACAGCAATTATTATGAATACTTTTAAAAAATATTTTAATTATGAAAGACAAGCAGGAATGTGTGGTATCCAGAATATTCATATGGGTGGAACTCTTTAAGACTGGATAAAGCTAATAAAAAAATTAAGCGGTCTATTATAGTTTGATACAAATGGTGATGTCAAAAAATATGTTAAGGGCTTAACGCCTGTGCTCGAACAGTTTGTTTAGACATACAACGGGCATGCAAATATTTAGTTTTGGAATAACATTTATGAAGAAAGAGTCAATCCCCCTTCCAAATACTATTAGCCTTCAACTACAATCAATGGGTGGTTGATTAAATTTTTTACAAATGAAAATCAAATATATGAGCAAGACGAACTTTCTATTGAAAGAATCACTGTTGATATCAAGTTTATTAATATGATAACCAATTAGAGCAAAGATTTAAAATTGCTTGGAGGGTGCAAAGGATATGCTGTGGAGTAAGATAAAGTTTATCGTCCTCATTTTTCATTTGTGATCGCAGAAACAATCGCATTGAAAACTTTCAGCTCAACAAAACCAAAAAAATAAGTTGTCAGAGAACCATTAAAATTGAAAAAAAGTCCTTATTATGAGCCGAAGCAGTAAAAAAATAAAATAAAGAGTAAAACCCTTCCAAAGGGGCCAAAGAAAAAATGATCAGGCATTTATCTGTTAAAATCATTATTATTGGTTATAATTCAATTTAATCTCCATGTTTTAATAGTAGCTTTACGCTAAAAATCACTATTTTATCTCTCTGGATTTTGCTATCCTTTTATCGAATGAATATCATTGATCTCTAAGACATTTTTTCCTTTAATACTATTATTTATTAATTTTTATCGGTTAAATACATCTTATGTTGATCAAAATTTATTGATTAGTAGCAAATAATCATCATCCCTTGATTCTTATGATTTTCATATCTTTAAATACATCTGATACTAATCACCCCAATGGTTTAAACGTAGAAATATTTATTTTATATCCTGATCTTTTATTTCAACGAATATTAATTTATCAGAAGATAAACCTGACGCTTTTATCTGTAAACTATTTGTTATACTTCTAAATCTATTCGTATAATATATAAGGAATTATTATAAGTGCTTAAAGGAAGATAATTAAAATTAAAATTCATCTTTGAAATACTCCAAACTTACAAAAAATAATATTTATAATTTCCAGCCTTTTCTATATTTTTCTTTCTATTTTTATTTTATAAAATAATCTGTGATTATTTTTATTTTTTGCAAATTTTAGGACTTAGAAAAAATAATTCTTAAGATTAGAAGTGCATTCTTTATAATTTATAAAATGTATTTTTTCCAATGCTTTTTATTATTTTTTGTAATAACAAATCATAAAAATCGTTATTTCAAAAAATATTATTAAAATTCAATTATCTTTAAAAATGCATGCATTAAAATGAAATGAAATAATGAATAATTGAGAATAACTTTGGTTCACCTTTTGTTTTGTTTTTAACGATTTTAATTTCTTTCAAAACAATCAAAAATCGTTATATAAACAATTCAAAAAAACAATAAAATTCATTCAAAATGATGAGTAGAAAACTTATTCTACGCTTCATTATATAAGGATAATAATGAAATAGAATAATTATTTTTTGATGTCCATCAATTCTCTGTTGGCTTCTATGATTTATATATATTTGGAGCCAAATTCTCATGTGGATAACTATTTCTTTGTCATTTCCATAAATAACAATGCATTTATTGATTCAAAATCAAAATGCCAAAAAAGTAATAAAAAAAATATGTGCATAAATTAGAAGGAAAATAGTTGGTTTCAAAATTTATGCAAAGATGGTTGAGCACATAGTGATCTGTTTAACTCTATTATGGCAAAAAAAATTAAAAATCAAATCAAATCCGTCATAGTAATGGAGGAATTATTTTTGAAAAAATGAAAATATAGGATTTTGTGAAATCCATCATCATTTGGAAGAAATTTAATCAAGCCAATGAGAGATTCAATCAGAAAAAGGATAATCTTTGCAAAATATCGTAAAATTATATCAGAATTTGATATATTTTGCTACTAACTTCCAGTGATTTTGAGTGTTAAATTCTTTGATTAATCGAGCTATAATCAAAAATAAGATTTGATGAAACTCGTTTGCCTTCTTCTCCTCGTTATCGTGGGTCTCACTACGCCCACCATCATTGTCCAGTCCACCCTTACCACCACCATTGTTACAACTGGCCACACTGTTGCATATGCTGGTTACTTCAACACCAACGATGCTGGCTACCTAGGCGCAGGAACTGATTGGATTTGGGACCAATATGGCGATCTTTCGCCCAAAGGTACGAAACTCACATTTCAAAGTTTGTTTTATATGAGTTGTGGGTCAGCTCCAATTCTCAACATTAGTGCTGAAGCCAGCTTTGTCGCTTACTTCGATGGAGTACAGATCGGTAGCGGCAACAACTGGAAGACTATTTACTCCTTTAACCTTACTGGCGGTTGCGGGTCTCATAATCTAACCATTGTGGTGACTCGTGGAAGTGACTCAGGAGCTGGCCTAATCTTCACTGTTTCTCAGGATCAATCTAACTGCTTTAACTGTGGCAGCAATGGTTTTTGGAATAGCAATGTCTGTCAATGTCAATGTCTATCATCATGCGGGTGTACTAGCCCTCAAACTTGGACTGGTTACCCAACATGTGCTTGCCAATGTCCTTCCCTTATAATTAGAGTTCCAGTAGTTCCTTTAATTGCTTCTCAAACACCTATTAGCAACATATTTTTATGTCCCTTTGGCCAAGTGAGAAGCCCAACAACCTGTACCTGTCAGTGCGTTGAGCAATGGTGTCCCCCAAGATATTATTGGAATCCAACCCCATCTAGCTGTGGCTGTTATGCAATTCTTACATGATGATTATTCATTCATTTGTAATAATAAATGACTACATTTTTAATGATCATTATTATTTGATTAATAACTAAACCATACTACCATTGTAAATTATATTTAACCATAAAATGATAAAATTACATGATATTGATTCTTAAGGCATAAAATTGAAAAACAACAAATTCTTTAAAGGATATATAGATGGATATTGTTTCTCTGCAATCGTGGATTATGATTTATTAAATGTTGAGACTAAGATATTGGTATTGCTGAGTTAATTTTTATTTTATTTATAGCCCAAGTAGCATAATTTTCAAAAGTAAAATTTAATAACTATTACAACAAAGTCAAATCAATTATTTTTTATAACTGTTTTTATAGTTAGATAGATATATTGCAAATTAGAGGAAAATATGTTCGCTAATAGTAACTGAAATCCCCTATATTAAGAAATAATTATAACCTCGGATTAGATAATGAAAGAATTATGCTTTGATATATTGAAGTATAAAAAATGATTGAGAAATAAATGAACATAATATTAATTAATATGAAATCATTATGCCTTCTTCTCCTCGTTGTCGTAGGTCTCACTACGCCCACCATAATTGTCCAGTCCACCCTGACCACCACCATTGTTACAACTGGCCACACTATTGCATATGCTGGTTACTTTAACACCAACTATGCTGGCTACCTAGGTGCAGGAACTGATTGGATTTGGGACCAATCAGGCGATCTTTCGCCCAAAGGCACGAAACTAACATTTCAAAGTTTGTTTTATATGAGTTGTGGGTCAGCTCCAATTCTCAACATTAGTGCTGAAGCCAGCTTTGTCGCTTACTTCGATGGAGTACAGATCAGTAGCGGCAGTAATTGGAAGACTATTTACTCCTTCAACTTAAATGCCGGTTGCGGGTCTCATAATCTGACCATTGTGGTGACTCGCGGAAGTGACTCAGGAGCTGGCCTAATCTTCACTGTTTCTCAGGATCAATCCAACTGCTTTAACTGTGGTAGTAATGGTTTCTGGAATAGCAATGTCTGTCAATGTCAATGTCTATCATCATGCGGTTGTACTAGTCCTCAAACTTGGACTGGCTACCCAACATGTGCTTGCACATGTCCACCAGTCAGATTTATCCCAATAATCGGCATTGCTCCTTCAAATATGAATTTCAACCGATTTTTATGTCCCGTTGGTCAATAAAGAAGTCCGATAACCTGCACCTGTCAATGCATTTAGCAGTGGTGTCCACCACGTTACGAATGGAGATCAGACCCAAAACAATGTAGTTGCTACCCGATTCTGTACTGAGGTGATTTTCTTCTGCTCCAATTATACCCATATTAAAAAATAAATTAATTGTACTTTAGTCTTAAATTTTTAAGCAATTTTGAATTTGGGAGTTGTATTTCTATAATATATATGAGTATAAAGATCCTTTAATTCAATCAGTTCATTTTTTATAAAATATGGCATACATTTTTGATATAAAAAGAGTAAGTCTAGTACTATTGGATAA
>Ga0302188_10002099_pt1 | contig 14808 bp, 4 predicted proteins | sample II_Bog_E2_1_FD_198783 | JGI IMG/M metagenome (GOLD analysis project Ga0302188, IMG submission 198783) | Peat permafrost microbial communities from Stordalen Mire near Abisko, Sweden - II_Bog_E2_1 | ecosystem: Environmental > Terrestrial > Soil > Wetlands > Peat | place: Sweden: Abisko, Stordalen...
AATTATTATTATTTTCTATATTTGCACATTTTTTCGGATTAAATCAATATGTCTTATAAGATCAACATAAGGAAACTTGGAAACAGGATCATAAAACAGGTAAGATCTCTGCAAGCAGAAATTTCTAAATTTGAATTTTGATCAATTAAGGTCACCAAAAACAATAGTCTAAACCCATGAATGCATGTCGAAAATTATTGCTGTAAAACTTCATTGGAACGTTTTTTCAATTCATTAATATGGATTGAAACTTCATATATACGAATTAATACAGCAAATCACTCAAGAATTGCCGAGCATTTAGGGCACGAAGGGCCATTATTAGGACCGCAATACCCATCATGACCTTTGCTAACCTTGCCAAAATATTTTTTGCAATAAATATTTCCCGATCTTCCCTGCCATTGATAGCTCGTCAAGTTTTTGTCCAATTTTTTGTTGATAAGTACCCTGCAAGCAGGACAATTAGGTCCATTCGTAGGTCCACATCTTCCATCAGTCATATTTTATCCTGGATAGTTATGATTTTACATAACTGATCTGCCACAATACCACATTCCATGCACTGAATCTGAAGGATTATAGTCCATATTCTTACAAGGTGGATAAATCAAATTTAATGCTATCTTATCGAATTAACTCAGAAATTAATTTCGCTATTTTGTGCTCTTAGTTTTCCAAATATTATGATCAGATCTCTATAAAAATTAGCACTAAGAGTAGCACATAACACTAAAAGGATCAAAAGGAGTTAAACCTACTATAGTATTCCTTGCATCATATTGTTGTTGATCTTATAAAGAGAGATGACTATATGTTTTATGGTAAAAATATTTGCTGTCATAACGTTGATGTTCGTGTTAAAATCCCAGTGCATGAAGAAGCTAATGAAGTGCTGTCCCTTGTTTATTACTCCAAGAATTATCTAAAGAAATAGTGCATTTTTTGGATCTAGTTACATTTCCAATGGTATAGCAAGTGTTATCTCTGTTAGTTTCTATTTTAATTGAATAAGGATGATCCTCATGATTTTATATAAACAAGCGTAGGCCTGGAGCTGCTTCATTAATTTCCCACGTCGCCTTTTTTAGAGCTGATTTCCATTTCTCATTCAATGAATAGTGGAAATTTACTGAAATATTCACCCTATCCGAATATTTTTTCAAGTTATGAATCCTTTGATGATGATAAAACATTTTTTCCTCTTTTTCTCCCTTTAAGTGAATAAATAATTGTATAGTAGATAATTCCACAAAAGGCTAAAATTTTGTTAGTAAATGGTAAGGCTACTTACTTAATTTTTTTCCAGAATTATAGATATTACCAAGCTTATAAGCATTTTTATACTAACTTTATTCAGTTTTATTTGTAAGAGAGCTTTTGTGGTTCACTTGACCATGATATTAAATCGAAGAATTTTCATAGTCGTTTCCTGAGAAATTGTACTCAGAATTTCCATCATCTTCAGGGTCATTGCCATAATCTTATCCAGAATCACTTCCGCCTGAGTTTCCAGCAGAGACCTAACCTCCATCAAAACCTGCCCCATAATTACCATCAAAACCTGGTCCAGAACTTTCATCATCTTCAGGATCATTATCATCTCCATCATCTTCATGGTCATCATTGCAATAATCTTCTCCAGAATCACTTCCTCCCGAGTTTCCAGCAGAGACCTAACCTCCATCAAAATCTGCTCCAGAACTTCCACCATCTTCATGGTCATTATAATCTCCACCATCTTCAGGACCATTGTCGTAATCTCCTCCTCCAGAATCACTTCCACCCTAGTTTCCAAAAGAGACCTAACCTGCATCAAAAGCTGCCCCCATATTACCATCAAAACCTGACCCAAGATCATAATCACCGCCTGAGTAATCCATTCTTTGATATTAAACTAGACTTAAATTAATTATATTAGATGATAAAACAAAAAGCTTATAATTTTTTCATTGTAGCTTATAAAATGAGTTGAAATTATTAAATATCTTCAAAATAATTGGAAAAATTAAAGTCTTAAATCATGAAAAAATTTATAGACTCTTTGGTTTTCTCATTTCATATATTTATTATTTTTTAAAATTTAAAACAATATTATAATAAACTATTTCGACGAAATGCAATTTGTATCAAATCTGATAGATCAATCAATAACTTATAGGCTCGCCATGATCTTCTGGCTATGGAACTGAATTTTTGTTATCCCTCCTGTTGCTAGTATAGCTTTGATTCTTATTTCCATAGTTTTTCTCATCCTTGTTGAAAGATCGATTATCTGTTTTTTGATATGACTGTTGTGCTGAATTGGAGCTATTTTTGGAAGTAATTTATAGAATATTCCATTTGTATTCTTCTTGAGAGTTAGATTTCTTCTGTTTAGCATCCTAAGCATTGCTGATTGGTTGGACTTCCTTTTATTTGATGGGATTACTCAGTGCTTATGATTTTTTAGCGTGAATAGTTTCTTTTTCTTTAATTGACTTTTCTTATTTTTGAGTACTTAGCATTGTATCTTGGATTAAATTTGAGGAATTTTTATTATCTTGGGTTTGTTTAATTTGGCATTATTTTTATTTATTGACTTATTTATTGGGTACGACTCCTTATTTTGGATTGGCAATATCTTTTACTTAGTTGTCAGGCTTTATTTCTTTTTTAACTGTGGATTTCATATTTTCGTTAACGCTGATTGCTTCATTTTGTTGTTTCAATTTCAATTTTGTAGTTTAAATAGTATCAGATATGTTTTCGGTTGTATTTATCTTATTTTAAGCCTTTGGATTTATTATAATTTAGCCTACTTTTTGAATAGTTTGCAATTTTAATTTTGGTTTGATTTCATTGAATCCGGGTCTTTTGTCTTCTACTTTAAGGTTTTGATTTTTCTCTGTGTTTCTTTGTTATTGTTTTTCCGATTTGACGATATCTTCTATTTGACAAATTTGTTTCAAAAAATCATTGTTTAAAGTTTCAGTGTTGGCATTTTTGGTATGTTAATCCAAATCAATTATTATTTTTTATTGAACTTCAACATCCATTTGATTCTACTTTTGATCAAGGAGCTAAGGAGGCAAAATATTTTCATATTCTTTCTCCTCAGCAATCATTTTTTCATTAATCTTATTTTACTTTTACTCATGTAATTGTTTCTTTTATTTTAGAGAGCTATTCATTTCAAGGCTTTACTCTACCATCTTTGAGTTGAAATTGTTTGATGAGTTTTGATTTAGAGTAAAGCTCATATTAACATTTTCATTTATTGATGAGTTTAGCAGATTATTTCCAATAATACTGATATTTAATGAATCGTTTTCTTGAACCAAAGGATCTTTATTGATAATTAAAGATAAATTATTTTAATCCTCCATACCATTATTGCCCTTATCAGATTTTAAATTATTCTGTTCATGGAGATTATTAGCTTGATAAGTGTTTTTGGTGTATTTATTCTCTGTGCTTGCATTTTCTCCATTCAAATTTTTAAACCGATTATTTTATCCTTAATCCTTATTGAAATTCTTGTTTTAAGAATCCTGTTAATTTGAGTTTTTAAAGTTATTATTGTTAAAAGGTTTTTTATAATTATTTCGATAGGCAGGCATCTGTTAACATTAAGCAAAGTTATTTGGCTTATTAGTATCTCTACTTCTCACACGTGGTTATGAACTTTAATGTCTTTTATGTTTGCTGCTTTTTTCAAGTTATATTTGCTTTAATATTTCGTTATACTTTTCTTCTACTTGGTACTTCTTTAGAAACTCAGGAATTATTAAAGACTAAGCTTTTTCAAAGACTGAATACTTGTCTGATAATGATTTTATGATGCCTCTTTCCATAGTTGTAGAGTATCTGATAAATAGAGGCCTTTAGAATGAATAAAGGCTATAAGGCTTAAGTTACAACCAGTCTTTGCATCCTTATTCATCATTTTTCAAAAATTTTGATTGATCTTTTATCTGGTTATTTAGAATCAGTCGAGCATCTTCTGGACTTTTAAAGATTAGTTTGCAAGAAGAGTCATTAATCCACAATATTCGTTTGATAGCTACTGTTGCATATGGCTTTGCTAAGGGAAAATTTTTGTTCTCAGTCCTCATATCAACTATAGACTTTGATTTTTCTAATTATTGCTGATGAGTCTTCTAAATATTGATACTCGAAAGTTAGTTTTGCTGCTTTAATTGAGGCTCACTAATGGTCACAAAATGATCTCGAATCTGATTGGTGCTTAAAAAATCTACTCCATAAAGAACAAATTCTGTTAAATTTGGTTTTGTATCTGGATTAGAATAATTAGGCTCAAGTCTTGGAGTAAAAAATTAGGAGTTTATTTTGATGTTTAGTTTCTGATGATAATACTCTAATATTTCCTGCTCCATCGTTTGATTTTTGATTGCCAAGTTCCCTAGAATCTTTTATTTAACAACTGCAGACATAACTGATAATGGCTGACCAATCATAATTGCTTCTTCGATCAAGGCTTTATTGGTGACTTCTTAGATCTTTTTGTTAAACTCCATGAGCTCTTCTTCCTCAGAAAGAATAATGATGGGGCATTGCAATGTGCCCAATGGTTCTTCGATCATCTCAAATAATAATGAAGTGACTAATTATATCGAAGTATTTATAGTGTTTCCCTAAAGTTTAGTTTTATATATATCTTAATTAATACTATTCAATTATTTGATTTTATAAATTAGTTATCAATCAATTGGCTTCTTAAATATCATTCTTTTTACATTTATTTGAAATTAAGCCTTTCTCATCGATTCAACCAATTTATAGTTCAAAAAATAAATATAGATAGCTTTAAAACTTAAAGTATTTATTCAGCTATTCTTTTATTGTATATAAAGTATTCAAGTATATATAAGAATCTAACTGTTATTTCAAGGTATCCATCATTTATCATTATATTTAAAATCTTTACAAAATTAAAATTACAAAAGGCTAGTCTATAACATAAATTATTGCTTAATTGAAAGTAATATTATATCTTTTAAAATGTTCGTTAGCAAATCATTTCTCCTGAAGTTCGTAGAACAGCATGTAAGCATTTCGAGATTGTACTTTATCCTTCGGAATAGGATTAACATAACTATCATTAAATTCAAACCATTTATCTTACTATTCTCGACAATAAGCCTTATAATGTCCTGAGGATAAGGATCCAGAGTGATTTATTACTCCATAGAGAGAATATATTTTGCCCTAAATCTCTTTGCTTTATACACTCAGTTCACTTAAATCAAGTTCCATTGGATATTCAATTATTGAGTTAATTTTCCTGTTTTAATCGAATCTTTTAAAGCAAAAGATTAAAATTTTATTAGTTGCATAAATTCTCATTTTTCTATCGGTTGTTTCTTTGGAATTACAGAAATTACAGAACCAACTGTTTCTGCCTTCCATCACATCAGTTTTTTCAAATTCTTTCATGCATTCCGATAAAGTGAAAACGGATTAATGATATTTTTCATACTGAACTGTTGGGATAGGAAGATAGATAACATTAAATTTTTAAAATAAAACCATTTCTGTACAACACTTTTTACATTCATAAGAAGTTCTAAATCTACCAATAAAAATGTCGTCAATAATAGATCTCATTCTGGCTTCATCTCTTTTCTTATAGTTTTCATAGAGACGTTTTTCATTTGTTTAAGTTTTATCAATAGGTAAAATTTATCTTTTTACTACCGTATTCAGTGTTTAGTGTAGATTATTAATAACTGAACTCACAAGCTCGCAAGAATCGTGTTGTGCATAGCCCTCAAATAAAAAGTTTTTTTCTCCAATCAATTGCTTCATAACTTTAGGTTTGAAAGGCGAATTATCTTTTTAATCAAGCTTTTAGATTAATTCTTTATAGTATTTCAGATATTGTGGATCAGAACATGGCTATTTTAAAATGTTTAATAATTTGATTTATCGAGATAGAGGTTTAGTTTTATGCAAGCATTGCAATCCACTATTCATATAACAAGTATTTCCTAAATTTTCAAGGCCTCTAGGTAGTATTTATCTATGATAAAAAGGATATCTCCTTCCAATTTAAAGTTACTGGGGTGGATGCACTTTATTTTAGTAGGAATAGTAATTTAGTTAATCTAATGCATCTCCTTTTTCATTCTCATTGAAATAACTTTCAGATTTGTAACTTTCATCAGGTTGCTTTTTAGAACTGACAGTATTTTTAATAAATTTCCATGGAGAAGCGAATAAATTATTGATTTGAAAACTATTGATATTAGGGGTCATAAGGTTCTTTGAGTGAAAAGTTGATTTTTTGGATTAGCTTTCAGAAGAAGCTTTCTTGTTTGATGGAGTTTGCTGGATTATTTTTATATTCATTTGAGTTGAAGGAACAGATGACACAAATTCTGGAATATAAATTCCCTTGAAACAGGTTATTAATATTTTTATTTTTTATTTTGGAATCCAAATGAATTCTGCTTATTTAAAAATATGTAAAATTTAATCATTCTCCTTTGAAATATCAATAAATGCAACTTCCAAGAACGTTAGAGGAGGAGGAAACGATTCTCTAAATTTATTTTTGCTTTTTGCATATGAGATAACTTTATCAAACCATTTTTTAGGAACTAATTATGAAATGATTTATTTTCTCATCGAAGATTTAGTAAATACTTGACCATATAAATATCTTTATAATGGTAAAATTTATTTCTCAATAATTTAATTAATTTTAATTCTCTGATAATTCTGTTTGCTGTTCATGATCATTTCTTTGTAGTCTATTAATTTTTTTAAAATATTTGAATTTTTAAATGTTAGATTATTTTAGATTTTAGCAATCAAAGAATCTAAGTGATTCATATCAACTGAAAGCTCCTTTTTTTTGGAGTAAAAATGAATCTACCCATTCATATAATTGCAGATCAATCGTAGAAGCAGCATTTGATTTTACTCTTGAATTGATATTGAAGATTTGTTATCTAAATAACGATTAATTAAAGATAACGCTTTTTTATATTCTTGCTAAGAATATAAACATTAAATAAGTTGTAGTTTTCGAGCCCCAGATTATTTTTTTGTTTTCAATTATAAATATTAAGGCTGCAAAACATTAATTTTGCTTAATACAATGAAAGTTACTTATAGCATTATGTATAGTCCTATTATTAAAGACTCCTCCAAAACTAAAGATTAAATGTCGAGCAGAAAAGTTATTTAATAGACTCATATAGATATTGAAATGCAATAACTATTCTGATTAGAAATTTAAACGAACTCTCTTTAGTATGTATTTGTTATTCTGAGTTTCTTTATGTGTTCTATTATTTCATCTTACTTTCTTTGTTGTGATTTGACTTTCTTGAGTCCATTGAATTATGTCCCTATTAATTAATGCAATATAAAAAGTATAAATTATAAAAGTATTAGTACTTTATTGACTATTCTGGCCAAAAATAAGTCTATATGGTCTTTTTCATGCAAAATATCAACTAAAATACAAAACTTTTTAGTTTGATACTCCAGTAATAAAATACAGATTTATGAGCATTGTAATAAATCCAGATTATGAATTTTAAGGAGGATAAAAAGTAAAAAAAATAATATTTCATTATAGTTTTATCCTTCATAAACTATGCATAAGACAAAATTGATAAACAAAATTAGTATTCAAAATCTTTTATTAATTCTAAAGAAATGAATAGTTGTCATTGTAAAAAATAATATATCTTTCGACGAGTATTGTCAATAATAGTATTTAATAGGGGAATGTTCTATAGATGCTTTTTTGTAGTATGCTAAATTTAATATGATAAAAGTAGTTAATCAAAGAATGATTCTAGTAGGCTCATTGGACACATTCAAAAACATAATATCTCCTTACCTAAACATTCCAACTGACTAGTGAATATGACCAAATATATGAAACTTAGGCTTTCGCTTCAAGCATACTTCTTTTAGATAAACCGAACCTGCATGTGTTCCCTCTGAGTTCGTATCCAATATTCCATGTGGTGGGCAATGTGTTAGTAAGATGTCAATACCATTTGGAATGGCATCCCAAATAATTTTTTAATGATTGAGCCGGTACTGGAATGCATTTCCAACATAATAAGGACTGTATGGTGATCCAAATATTTTAATTCCTTAAACCTCCACCATTTAATGTTCTAAGTAAATGCACCTTTTTTTCAGTTCACTAACAATTTTTTCCTTACTCATCTAAATAAAAATGACAATACGCTACATGGAAATCGGTGAAGATATCTATCTTTTTGTTTATTAGATATGCATCCATTGTCTAGGATGATTTAATGATTGCCAGAAATGACGATCTTGTGTTTAAATTTTAACTTATCTAAAAATTAGAAAAATTAAAGGAAGTTTTGCTCGCGGCCATAGTCAGTGAAGTCACCACCATGGATAAATATGTCACCGGTCATTGATAGAATTTTACTCATATGCTTGTAATTTGCATGATTATCAGAGATAACAACAATATTTAGTTTCTATCTCAGTACAGGTTTGATGGAAGTTATTGTAGTCTGCTATTCCTATGCTTCAAATTCCATTTATAAATATTCTTTTATTAATTAATTAACGAGTACTGCCTGATATTTATACTCGTAAATCGTTTCAAAAAATAATCAAAATCGAAAACAGTCATTATATAAAAAGGTGCTTTTGGTCAAATAAATTGATTAAATAACGAAATTAGTTGGGCGAAGGCAGTTTAGTGAGCTTGGAGAATATTGTTGTTTTAATTATCTTTTACAACTTCTATACAGTCGCTAACTTTTACTAAAGCAATCAAATTATTGATGATCCGTTTTTAAATATCTTATTATTACCAATACAAATAAATGAAATTCAGAGAGCTGTTCAAATATTTGCTTATCTCCCTACTGATTTCGCTATCCTTAAGCGTATCTTAATACGAAGTCACTCATACTCAAGCCAACACAACTACAATCATTCTAACCCTCAACTATACTGGCAAAGATGACTACTATATTAGCCCTGCTAGTTTAATCGTCAAGCAACTAACTTTCACTTTCAATATGCAAACTTGGGGTGATTTTTATTTCAAAATAGTAGATGCGAATAAAAACAGATTTTAAATTCCATAGGGAGGAGTATTTCCTTCAGATCCTTACAAAACATTCACATTTCCAATTTAACAGTCGGCAGTGACTTTTACCTATACCGAAAAGCCTTTTGACTTTAAAATTGTCAGAAGAAAATAAAACAAAGCCATAATCTTTTCAACCTATGATAAAAATATCATTTTCTCCAATTATTATATTGAAATAGGAACATAAATATCGAGTCAGTATATTTTTGGACTTGGAGAAAGGTTGGCTCAAGGATTCAGAGTTCAGGACGGTCGTTGGACTATGTTCAACCGAGACAGAGGAGAATATGTTGATCCAGGAATTGGATTTCAGACGTATGGATATTTCCCCTTCTATTTCCTAAGATAAAAGAACAACTATTTTCATGTTAATTACTTTCGAACATCCAATGCTTTGGACGTGATTAAATAAACCATTTAGGAAAAGCAATATTTAACCTATAAAGTTATAGGGGGAGTTGTAGATTTTAGATTTATGCTGGGAGAGAACGATCCATAAACGACAATTTAAAAGCTACATTTTTATAATTAAAAATCAGCTATTCCTCCTTTCTGGGCCTTAGGGTATCATCAATCAAGATGGGGTTATAAGGATATTGCAGCTCTTCAAAATGTTATTGACAATTTCAAAAAAAATGATATTCCTCTTGATACTTTATGGAGTGATTTAGATTACATGGTAAACAGTGAAGTGTTTACAATTGACGAAACTAAATTTCCATTGGATAAAATGAAAAAATTGTTAGAAGACTATAAATGGATTCCAATTATTGACCCAGGTATTAAAAACTAAGGATATTTTTATGAAGAAGGATTGAAGAGGAACGTGTATATATTGGACGCAAATACGAAATAGCCTATTGTTGGTAAAATGAGAGTTGGAAAGACAGTATATGTTGATTTCTTTCACCCTAATGCCACTAATTACTGGCAAGATATGCTCAATATTCTTTATCAAAAAGTTCCATTTTCAGGAGTTTGGATGGACTCCAACGAATTTACTAGCTTCTGCGTGGGCAGGTGCAACCCACCATAAACTCCTTCCATTTTTGATTACAATTAAGATCTTCCCTACACTCCTGGAATTGACGATATTGAAGGAGACACTATATCTCTAAACTCAACCCATTATGGGGATCTTCTCTAAGCAGATGTTCACGTGTATAACGGTTATCTTTCAGTATATTCGACTTATAAATTTCTCTAATCAAAAAATATTAAACCTTTCATTCTTACCAGGAGTTCTGTTTTAGGTTCTGGCTTATATTCGATACATTGGACAGGAGATAACAGTGCCACTTGGTAATTTCTTCGCACTTCTATTGCCGATAATTTTAATAATCAGTTATGGGGTTTCCAAATGATAGGTGCTGATATATGTGGATTTGCAGGTAATGTTACCGAAGAGCTTTGCGCTCGTTGGTATCAACTCGGCTCTTTTTACACCTTTTCTAGAAATCATAACGAAAGAAGCGCGAGTGATCAATAGCCCTATGCACTTGGTCCAATAGTGCTAAAAGCAGCTGTGGCAAATTTAAAGTTACGATACTCCCTTTTGAAATATTTGTATTGCCTTATTCTGAATAATAATTACGTGGGAACTATTTGGAAACCATTATATTTTGTGTTTCCGTTAGATGATAACGTCTATCTAGATGAAATAATGGACACTCAATTCATGTTTGGCAAATCATTGATGATAACGCCAATATTATAGTAAGGCCAAACATCAAGAAAAGTATATTTCCCTTCAGTCAATTGGTATGATTTTCATACAGGAAAGCTTTATCAGCCTGGAACTTTCCTAATATAAAATGTTCAACTCACTGATAAGATACCCATTTTTGTAAAAGAATATTCAGTAATTTTTATTCAAGATACAAATGGAGTCACGCAAACTAAACACTTAAATGCTGATAATAGATTTACCATAGTCGTTTCCCTTATGAATGATGAATCTAAGTCGAATCAAACAATTAAAAAATATGTGTCATTTGGGATAATGACTTCAATTGTCAATTATTCAGACGATGAGAAAATAAAAAAATGCATGGGCCAGGGATGTGAATACTCTTTTAACTTCGAGCTCGATGAATCATCTTCTTAAAGAACTTTGCATTTATAAGTTAAGTATTATGGAGTGGATAGATTTAACGAACTGATGATTATTAACAAATTCAAAATTTACTATGCAGATAAGGTAATAGATTTCAGTCCCCCAAAACAAATTGAAATTAGCGGTTATTTAAAAATTACCATTCCTTTGCCAAATTAACCATCAAATATGAGAATATCAGCCGTGTGATTATATTCCAATCAATCTATTCATTTAGTTTATCAATTTTATTTAAATTACTCCTCAAAATGTGAATGTAAAAAAAGAATAAATAATTGTATTAATTATTGTCTAAATTTGATTTATTTATTTGCAATCAATTCAGATTTAACGATTGTTTAAGTTAAAAGTTAAAACTATAAATTTTTTATGAAAATTAAAAAACAATCTTAAATCAAATAAAGAAAATTGGCATAGTTTTTTAGAAAGAAAATATCAAAGATAATGATAAAATTGTTTGGCAATATTTTCTCGTAATTTAGCAAACCAGTTTAATTTTTTAATAGATTCAAATGACTTGCAGACACTCTTATTAATATTTTATTCTATCTTTAGAAATTAAGACCGCCAATGAGCATTATACCGATTATTTGTATTTTCCAAGGGTTTGTAACGTTGTGTTAGACTTTATGGAGGCAGTTGTTCCATCCAATTTCTGACTGATTCTTTGATTTGTCTAAATTATTCGCTGATTTGATTTTATCGTTTTTTCATCAAGTCATCTTCGATTTCTCCAACTAATCTATTTATTTTTGTATCTAGTAATTATATAATATTGTTAAGATTAAACTGATATGCTTGTTTTAATGGGGCGCATATTTCCTCATGAGCCACTAAATTGCACTATAAAATTGGTTATTCACACATAAAGCAATATCTGTACATTTGATTAATTAGACTAATCTGAGAACCAGAGCAATACTCTTTTGAAAGATTCATCTCATGCTATCCTTTTCTTTTTATCTTAGAAGAAGGATTCAAGTGCTATTTTATCGAATCATTTCCTTATTTCAATTTTATAAATGGCTGAAATTTATATTTTGATTCTGTACTATGACCGATCTCTCTTTTTTCTTCAGTGATGAAGGGAGATAATTGCAATGAAGAGTACTTTGCCGTATTCTTGAGTGTTTGAGCTGATTCTAAATATTTTTTAAATTCTCTATTATGAGATATTTCCTTTTTTTATGTTTAATAGGAAGTTTGCTCCCTGTAGCAATTTTTATATTTTTAAAAAGGATCAGGAATTTTATAGGTTTCATACACATAATTTACATAGTTCATAACTTATTAATTATTGAGAAGCACAATTTAGTCTTTTTGTTCATTTAGCTTTTACCTTTGAGCGCCATATTCTGAAGCCCTGCTCTCATTTTTGGGAAAATGATGAGAAGTTATGCTGATCTTTGTTATACTATTGAGTGGATCCATTGATTTGTCATCTTAGTTAAAACAATTTGTTGACTTTTATTGATATAACAGTCTTTATTTTCTTTATTTGAGCTTTTTATAAGATTGTGCGAGATGATCATCGATATTTTAAATTAATACTGAAACCGTTTTTACTTTAGGATGAGTTTTTCCGTCACTCATCTGCTTGGATGGAGTACTAAATTCTGTATAAATTCACAAATACTGGATGATCTGATTGAATACTTATCTTCGTACATGCTACTACTTTGACGGCAGTTAAAATATATATATAAATCAATTTAATTAACTCTTTCAAAACTCAGCCTAATCTCATACGATCTAATTATTTCTATTTAGAGTTTTAATAAAAAATAATAAAGTTAATTAGTTCTGCATTTGCTATAACTTGAAAAAACATTAAATATTAGTAAAAGGCTTTAAATTTATAATCAAAGGTTTCAATTCATTTTGAAGTGTTTTTAATCCATTAATAACTATTATAAAAAATAATTTATTAAAATAATCGAAGTTTTTTAAATTGTTACAATAAGGCTATAATTTTATTAAAGTTATATTTCCTTTGCTGATATTTATTTATTAGTTGATTAATAAAGTTATGAGTTTCTTCATAAAAAACTAAAAGGGTTCAATCATTAAAAATTAGCAAATGGAGTCCCACTCCAAAATAGCTATCCTTCACTTTATCAGTGATAGAAAAAATTAAACAAAAAATTACCAAAAGAAAACTCTTTTTTGGGATCGATAGCATCTCTATTCTTAAAATCTAATGCTGCGATAAAAAATAAATGAACTGGCTGATAGTAATACCAAAGCCAAGACAAAATTGCTCAAATCTTAAAAGGAAATTCTGATTTTAACCTCAAAGGGACGTAGTTTATCTGAAAGTTGCACAATTTTAAAACCAGATTCTTATTCCAATAGATTTACCTCCATGGAGAAAATTCCTCCAATAACATGGAGAAACAGTAAATTGCAAGAGCCTGATAATAATAAAATTTCAATATAAATGAAGCAGATGATTAGGCATTTAAAATAGGAAATTTAAAAGTTGCAAAACTAGAATAATTTTATTAAAAAATCAATGAAATATACAAGAATAGCAGAACTACAAATTTAAATCAGATAAATGCAATAGGAGAATATGAGACTTCATAAAATTGCTGTGGAAGCAAAATAAAATCAAGAGTCATCATATGCCCTATGGCTCAAATAAATTGATGACATGAAGGCTGCCATTAGAAAAGAAGGAGAACAAAAAATATTTTATGCTAAACAGCTGAATAAGACCAGAGATTAGCTTAAGTAAATGACAAATAAATATAAATAACTATAAAAAAACAAAATCGTAAGCGATAAAAGGTTGACAAATTAAATTGAAAAATTGAAAAAGAAATTTGTTGATTTGTAAAATATCTCAAAGAATACGATGACTAAAAACAAGAACAAATCTGATATATAAACTAAATTGGAATATTCAGTCACGGCTATTGATAAATCAGATTCTCCTTCAATAAACTTTGACAAGCTAATTCAAATCTAATCAAATCAAAAACTACATAATTATCTGTCTGAAGGAGTTAACTTTAAAAGTTCGAATATGTAGGAATCACCAGTAAAAATATAATTGCTTGAAAAAGCTTCGTTGACTTCTCTTTAATTGTTGACAGCAACAAATGGCAAATAAGAATTGATCCATTTTTCTAATAAGCCCTTTGAGGAGCAAATCAACTAATAAAATTATGAGGATTAGTTTTAAAGATAATAATAAGGCAAATTTAAAAAATAGATTCTTGAAGATAATGCAGCTTCTCAATTAGCTTTAAACACAAAAAATAAATTATAAAAAATCTCAATTGAAGAAGATCTAAGAGAAAATGTGAATGAGGAAAATTAATCAGAAGGGTATTAATATATTTTAGAAGAAGATCTATGATTTATTTTCAAGATAAATAATAAATTTTAGGTAATTAAAATCCAATTATTTTCATTTTATGAGTCAAAAATTAACTTAAGATTATTATTTTTACTTATTTAATTAATTAAGTGGAGTTAGATATTAATAATATCAATTTTCTCTGTTTAAAATTTGATTTAAATCAACGATAAACAATGCCAAATGTCAACAAACACTTATGATTGGTTGAAA
>Ga0302188_10002105_pt1 | contig 14770 bp, 10 predicted proteins | sample II_Bog_E2_1_FD_198783 | JGI IMG/M metagenome (GOLD analysis project Ga0302188, IMG submission 198783) | Peat permafrost microbial communities from Stordalen Mire near Abisko, Sweden - II_Bog_E2_1 | ecosystem: Environmental > Terrestrial > Soil > Wetlands > Peat | place: Sweden: Abisko...
AAATAGGATTCGCTAAATACTTTAATTCTTTATTTGGACTGTGAAAAAATAGCAGACATATTTGAATAAAATTAAATCCAATCAAATAATCATTCATGAAAAAATATAAAAATTGTAAGCACACATTGTCGTTACATTGCTAATAATATTTGGTAATGTCATCATTTTGTAATATTTCAAATAAACCGTCAATATTTAAGTTTTATTTCTCAACAAACTTGATTTAACATTTCTAAGTTAAAACTAATCATTAAAATTCATCTTCTTTATTATATTTATTTACAGCAAAGAATAATTAATATATTTTTTTAGTTAGTGGTAAATGAAGGGAAGATGATAAATTAATCAATGCCAACTCTATAATTTAGTATTATACGAAATAAATCAAAAAGAATGTCATGTAGATTTTGTATCAAACCCTCTCCTATCAGTTCAAATGGTAATCACAATAATTTTCCAACAATTTTTATACTTTATAAAAATACAATATGAGGAAGATCCTCATTAAAATTAACGATAACTTTTATTATTTGGAGATATAGAAATTATCATGACTATCAATCAGAAAGCCCTACCAGAAATACAGCAAAAATAATAGATAATTTATGAAAATTGAAGAGTTTACTAGAAATGATTGAAGATAACATTTTTAGAAGAGATAGGGCAAAATTATATCAAATATGAATTTATGATTTCCATTTTTATAAGCCTATGACTAGAAATCATCAGTCTTTACTATAGGTAATATATCTAATATTTGATATGAAAAAACTAGGCTTTAAATCAAATTTATAATTCTTAATTTACATTAATAAATATGAACATCTTCCATAAACTAAAAGAAAATCAGCAAAAAAAATAGAAACAGAAAATCACGTATATTAAATTGGTAAAAATTGTTAAAATTTGGTAAATAAAGCGGAAGAACTTTTCCTAAGCCTAAAAGATATAAATCTGAGAAACACTACTAAAAGGCTTTTTGCCATGGTTTATTAATCAACGCATTATCAATCACGATATATATTCTTTAATTAAAACTACGATAAAGATAATTGGGATAATTTTTTGTTCCGCTTAAACTCATCAAAAAACATGCTAAAAGCTGTGAAAGAGAAATAATTTTATGATGCGGTGATGATCCATAAATAATAGTTGCAGCAAAATGGAAATGATGTTTTGTTTTGGCAAAAAGTCTGCATTATCAAACAAGTCGGATTATATCCATCTTTGGAGGATAACCCTTATGCTGAGAGAACATGTCCAACTTAATGGAAGTAATTTTTTGTATAACGAGTCCAAATTAATTTTCATTTTTGGTGGAAAATCTTGCTACGTGCTAATTATAGGGGCTTAATGTTTTTATCTGATATACAAAGATGCATCGGAAGAAAAAAAGAGTTTTTAAAAGAATGCTTGCAAAGTAGAATGCTCACAGAGAAAGGAATCCGCTAAATACTTTTGTTCTTTATTTGGACGACAACAAAATAACAGACTTATTTAAATAAAATCAAAGACAATTAAATTCTCATTCATGAAAACATACAGAGATGGGCTTCATATATAAAAGGTATATCATTTTAATAATCATACATTGATGAATAGTATGATTAGTTTAAGATTTTTGTCTCCCAAATGTATGAGAAAATTCAGTTGATTTAACAAGGAGTATAATTTGTAAAGAAACCAAAGCGGGGTAAACCAAAGTCATTTGTAAAATACGATTTTTCAAATTTGTTTGAGAATTATTGCTAAAAGCTGCCATACGCGAAGATGGAAATGCTGGAGAACGAGGTCATTGCTGAATAAACTGATTTGTTGGCTATTTTAAAATGGGAAGTTGTAAAGATCAAAAAGGGCTGTAAATGATAGGCAATTTGATATCTTTATCATTTGATCTGTTTTATTGATAATAACAATATTGGCTTTTACTTATCCATATTTTATTTTGTATATAAGCAGATCAATAAGATAAATAGAGAAATGCAATGAAAGCATTGATCAGGATGGTTTATTGAATCTATATGGAAAAGACCCTCCATACCGAGGATGCAAACCAGTATTTTGATTACTTGAACTTGGATAGACAGATTTTGGACTGGATCCTTGTGGCAAAGGGGACATACTTTGATGATGCATAGATTGATTGTTCACCCTCGGCTTTCTTAACAGCTTGCTTTGCCTGCAACGAATTATAGCCATTTCATTGGATTATCTCTGTTTAAGCTGCATCTTACAGCAGTTATAAAGCTTGTAGGTTTCTTGAATCGAAATATTTGCAATTTCAATTCCAAAGGAGGCTTTAATAAACTTATGAAATGTTTCAAGCTGATCAGGAGGCAGCCATTTGTCGCCGTTGATCAGAGGAGCCCTCAATATTTTTTCCTAATGAGTTGAAATGGGATTTATGTTCATGCCACTAGCCTTCAAGCACTCTTCAACTTTTCTAAAAGCAAGTTTTATAACTGTTGTAATCGTGTTGTTGTACTTTGGAGCAGATCTATCATTAAATAAATATTACATATTTTAATCCTTTATCTATTCTCTCAAGACTCGTAGACCATAGCCGCTATTGAGAAATGAAATAGCTATTCGTTTTTATTCGCTAAAGCGAGGATCAATCGGAAGGGCATTTTGGGCCATTCTCTGTCTGTTCTGCGAAGTATAATCTGGAAATTAAGTATAAAATCCCATTTCTGCCATCTTTTAGCTGTCTTCTGAACTATTGTCAGTTCCTTTCTTGCACCCCTCATGCACAAGCTAATGCAAGACTAAGATTATTTTTTAAAGGTGAATTTTTGGAAATTTCTTGGTGATTTCCGTGAGACACTTTGATATTTCTTCATTGTTTGGGCGATTTTACTTGTTCACAATGCTGTGATTATGCAATATCACTGTTTCTCTGATTGAAGGTTCCACCTGCTTTGCAGCATTTCTGAGGAAATCGATTTATGGATCTGATTGACTTGCTTATGACGGATTCTCCACAGTTATCTCGTCATCGAAATTGAACTATGCTTAGTAGCGATCATTGGCGGGCGATTGATGATGCTAATTAGGATATACATTTTTATGATAACTTGGCGAAATATTTTGTTGGGATGGATTGGCACCATTGTAGTGTGAGAATCTTTGCTATTGTTCAGGAAGTTTCATGGAAAATGATTTGATACATCAGAAGGATGAATATTTATAATAAATAATGCCTTTTTAAATGGCTATCAAGTTGTCATTTAGGATTGTACTTTTATATATTTCAAATCATGATAGTATAATTGTCATTAATTATAATTAGTTATTTGCTTATCATTCATAAAATTCTCTTAAATCGATCTTTCTGATCGTAGTATTCACCCGTAAGAGTATCGATAAGCTTGTTTTAGTAGTCTAATTTGATTGGTTGGCTTAATTTGAAAACTGCCAGATTAAATGCCAAACTGATGGATAACTCAACTATTTCATTCCTTTATAATGAGTAAGCCATAATAGAGCCCAATGAAATACCGCAAAGGGCGAAGCTTAGACATTGAGCCCTACATACAGTTGGAAAGATCTAAATTGTCCAAATAAGAAAGATTGAATAGCTGAGGTTTGAAAGATATCGTAAAGCTATACTCACTATACTTTCAAATAAAAAGTCTTCAACTCCTATTATAGCGACAATCAAATTGACCAGCAAGACAAGGATTGTTAATAATGCAAGGCAGGTGTATTTGTTAAGTTTAAAATGAGTCACCAAAATAATTACAGTAATTGTGGCTATGGCAGATGTCCCATTCATTATAGTTCCTCGCAAATATTCATTAGTGAATTCATCAAGTGAAATCTGAGCAAAGCGATTATTGAACGAAAATGTGTACATAAGGAGAAAACTGATTAATAATTTATTTCTGGTGGGAGGATGCCTCATTGCGTCCCAAAATCCAGCTGTGTAATGATCGAACCTCAGCCAACTACTGCGGGAGAGGTCGATTGTAATGGGTGGACATCCATTGATACGGGAAATCTGATTGAGGATACTGAAAGCTAGTAGTTTATTATCTTTATATGCGTATATGGCTGATTACTCTAGGTAACCAGTCATAATAGAAAGGATAATAGCTGGGACGGTGCAAAGAGCAGTGAGGCTGACTTTAACTCCAGCCATCACCAGATATCCAGCAAGGAAAGATGTTAGGAGAGGAGCAACAAGTAAGAAGCCCAACAGCAGATAACAGGCTTTTAATCGTAATGATCTATCTAATTCTAAATAATTATACCTATTTGCTAAAAGAGAAGCATGAATTGAATGACCAAAGATGGAAAACAGTTGACACAAGCGATAAAATAGCCAAAACTCATTAGAAATTGTACTTCTGTAGCCGTAAAAAATACAAGCCCGATTGTGTAAAATCTCCAAGATATTTGAAAGGCGATTTTTCTTCCCTTAGTATCAGCGATCCAACCATAAATTAGTAATCCTATCCAAGATAGTGATTAGGGGCATATCTAACTAATCTAGAAAAATACTTTGTAAAACACTCTCCAAAATTCATTCCCGCAAAAAAATTGGAATTAATAAGTCAGCGTATTTTACGGCTTTACAAAGGCGGCAACATTAGGGTTAAGACAGAGTTGTTATTGGCACTGATCCAGACAGTCTTTGTAAAATTATTAGTACGATGACAGGAACCATCGTTAGATATTGGTTATTGACAATAAATGGGACTTTTGAAGAAATAGAAGGGGAGAATCAAAAAGAATGAGGCAGTGATCCAGTAGAATCCCATGAGTAGAAACAGCCTCTTCTGATATTTGCCAAAGGTGCTGATTTGGCTGCGAATTTCCCGAAAGGTGCCATATTATTATTCCTTTTCCAAGGGAATAGTGTTAAACTGTAAGACTGCATCGCGTATAGGATCTTATTCCATCGTAATATTATTTTATGGGATCATATTTAAAATATAATTTTATGGCATTTTTAAGAAAAACCCTTTCTATCATTCAAAAGAAGCAAATTTTAACATTTTAAGGAAATACACTTGCATCTGATAGCTTAATCAATTTGTCACTTGATCGGGATATACTAAAATTAAGTAAATCAGATATCATTTAATTTTTTTTCAGAAATAGATACTGGTACTCCTTTATAACCTACATGTATCTGCATGCGCTGCAGATGCTTAAAGTGGCGTACTCCAGCACAAGTTGCACAACATGCCGCCATTAGGGCTCCATAGCTTACTAAAATTAAGCTGATCAGACTGTAATAAGTTGAGTTTATAAGTCCAACACAAACTGAATTCCGAAAATCCATCACTGTTTCACCAATTACTCTGCAGTCTAAACCATTAAAGGTGCCGGCTGTAAGATTAGTGATTGAATTGAAATTGCTTTGTAAAATAGTGGAGTAGGTGGTAATATTTGCTTGTGTGTTCTTAAAATTGGTGTCATAAGTAGAAATGGAAGTACCGAGGCCGGTTAGAGCTGTCAGGACTCCATTCATATTGGTTTTTCTAACGATATTCCAATTGTTCTCTAAATTAACAATATACTTGTAATAATTACAATTGTTACTTCCATAACGAGTTGCTAAATCTATAGCGAAGGAAGAATCACCCGATGAACTTTCCATTTCATTCATAATTTAGTAACAACCCAAGGGACAGGTCGCAGTATTTGAAAGGGTCAAACATGGAGGATTTTGAGCCTTACCGCCTGGACATGAAGAGACTTGTAATGAAGGTAACCAAGAATCTCCATTTACATTTACAGGATTAGTACACGTAGGATCCAAAGCAAAACTGACTAATTTAACTCCAGTGAGAAAATTTATAGCGATTGTATCATTTACATCCAATAGTTGGGCATTGAGCACCTGATTTACTATATTTGTCCCTGAAGTAAATGGAGCATTCAAATTGGCTGAGGAGTAATCAGGGATCTTCGTATTAAAAAGTTGAATGTTCTGCGATATTAGGAGTAAATTGGCAAATGAGGTATTGAATGAAGGTTAAATTTTATCCATAATCCATCCATTGCCATCTGACATGCAATTTGATAAAAAATTTCCGAGTTGTCCAACTCCTAGATTAGCGAAGAAAGTTGCAGTGGTACTGCCTGAAGCAAACTGATGATCTGCATAAGAGCATATCTGTGACAAATTGGGAGCTATGGCAGCAATTAATATCAAAAGCGCAAAGGATATAAAAGATAGAAAGAGCATAAAGCCACATGTAAGATACATAATAAGCCTCACCTTTACAACTGAATAGCAAGCTAAAATTATTGAAGCTAGGCAGCCTAACAGAGCCAATCCAATAAACATGCCATATAAGACTTGTAATAACATGATTATTTGATTAAATAGTTGATTATTCTGAATATTAAGGGTATTACGTTGAAGAAAGGTCCAAATATGTTGATAAAACTATTTACATTGGATTCAAGGGTATTAATACTATTCAATGTGGTCGTAATTTGGGCTGATACTGTGGATTGAGTCGTGGCTGATAAATTAGCCCAAGCACTGATCATGGGATCAAGGATATTATTGATTTAATTGAAGATAAGGGAAGTTACTGAATATATATTACCTAAAATGGTTGAAGAAACTGTAGGCGGACCGTAAAAGGATGTCTTAAAGATTGAGTTTATATTCGTATATCCCGCGATGGTTCCGTCTGAGGAAAAAGCATTAGAATAAACTGCGCCGGTATATGTTGTGTAGGTGTTGTTGACGGATAATTGAAAAGCATTTTGATTTACTCTAACATTTCCTGCATTATTCAATGACTAAACTAATGATATCTTTACATTTTGATTTTGTATCCACATGGTGTTAAAGCTCGAATTAAAACTGGATAAATCTGTGGCAAGAGGAGCAATCCCCACGAAAAATCTATTCGCGACAGTGGGTGACAATCTTCCGTTTAGGATATCATCGCCAATAGCTGTCATTTTGCAGCCAATATCATTGAAGTTATAAACGATATCTGTTCCGTGAATACTGCCTATAATTCCTCCAGCCAATACGACAAGATAAAATACTATAGCACAATAGGATGTCCACTTCAATTAAACTTTACCATACATCTCTTTTTCAGGTTTACGGCATTTGCTGCAGGAAGGATGCTTTTCTAAGTCAATATTTTGTTACCCGGCCACGCACAACAGCAGCACAGAGGAATCCAAATGATGAGCGCTATAATATAGGCGATGATATGTGGTATAATAATCAAGATTGTTTGCGTTTTTATTTTAGTAAAGTCTTTCGAGATGAGTATTGTCTCGATATCTTGTGTGGATAAATAAGAGTATTGATTAATATAACTTTGACTCGTGCTTATTTAACTCGAGGTAAAATTTGCATTGTAGAAGCTACAAATAGCGCTGCGATAAGCGTTCCGGGTTGTTTGTATATGGGTATCAGCTATAGTTATTTGTGTTATGGAAACCTTAAGCAGGCAGAAAAAAATAATGAGAAACAACCCTGTGTGAGAGCAAATGAATTGATTATGCTGTTTAAGTGACATCTGAGCTACTTTTTTCAAACGTTGTATTATAATACAAATCATTTAATCAGGTTATTGTTTAATTTAAACATCTATTAATTTCATATCATTTTCTGGTTGAATATATAGTTTATTGATATATCATCATTCATCAATGAAATAATTTATGTCCTTTTTCATCTTTGTCATAATCTGTGATACTTTTTTTCAAATAGACGTTTGGATGATCGCAGATATCTATATTTATTGAAGGATCACTTTCGTTCAAAGATTTATTTTTATATAATTTTGTCTTCCGTTCCTCTACTATTTCTTTTTGCTGATACTCCTGCACTTTTTACATCATTTTCTTTCTCTCTCGTACTAAGTGAAGATTTTCCTTTTTTAAAAAGGCGATTTCATCCTCATATCGTTTGAATTAGTGCTTATAAAATTATCGTACTGTATTATCCTTATTATCAATGGCTTTTTCCAAAATATTTTTAAGATCTTTATTCATTTTAATGTGGTTATTGATCTGCTACTAAAGCTCTCCGGTTTTTTATTTATAAAAAAGAAGCTATTAAGAGTATATCATTTGAATATATTAAGCAGTTATGTACTTTTTGTTGGTGGGGTGCATCTGCTACCTTTGGCATAAGTTTTCTATATGGTAGTCTTCGAACAGATCTTGCATGGATTTGGAAGAGGTTCCAATTTTTCTATTTTTATCCACCTTTTCTCCGATCTTCTATTTTTTGTCCCCCAATTTTTATCTTAAACTTCGTTAATGCCTCATACTTCTTTCTTCTTCAAATTAAAATTATTCCTTTTAGTCATAAAAAATAGAAATATCTTGCTTTAGCATCTTATTTTCATTTTTCAATTGATGGATTATTTTATTCTCTAAAAATTGCGTATTTTGAGTTGTACAGAATGAATTTGAGTTTGATCTATTCATGTTCAGCTTTAGGATTGTCAATTCATATGCTGCGACTTTTTAATTAAGAGATTCAATTTGCTTTGAGCAATTGTGATGCTTTTTGTATTCTTAGTTTATGGAAGATATCTATTGTTGTAAATAAATTATTTTGTTTTCTCTATTTTTTAAGGTATTTTTTAATTAAATGAATTTGTTGCTAATTTGCTGATAGTCTTTCAGTAGATCTGCGTGCTTTAATCCCATTTCTTCTAGTTGTTTGCAAAATTGTTACTTTTCCTATTTCAACATCATCTTCTGTCTAACTTACTCATTCAATTCCTTATTTTTATTTTAAATATTTATTTGATTGTTTTACAAATCTTTTCTCATATTTTTTTCTGATTCCGCCTTATTGATCAACTATAAGCGAATGCTCTCCACTTTTCGATTCAGATTATTCATCTATTCTTGATAATAACGGTTAATCTCTAACAGTTTAATGATTTCTCCTTCATACTACTGCAATTTTTCACTTCTATTTCTAATCACTGACTCATTCTACAAAATTATTTTTTTATGACGTTTTAATTCAAAAGACACTTCTTCAAAAGTTTTTTGCAATTATGCAAAAGACTAATGTAGCTATTCAATATTCATCTATTTATTACTAAGAACGCCTTGCAATCTCTATATTTAGAGTTACTTTTCATTGAAACCATTTTCAATGTTCATCAATTATCGCCGTTTTTTATCATCATCATAAAGTCTATAAGTTAATTCACTCAACTCTTAGTTTTTCTTCATCAGTATATCTTTCAATTTTTCGTTTTCCATAGTTAATGTTGAGTATTATCCTAAATTTTATTTTTTCTCCAGCATTAAATCAGTTAAAATCATGATTTAATTATTCTTTTTGCTCAATATATCTTCAAACATTTCTTTTTAATGTCTATAATCCTCAATTTTTTAAATTTATCTTCTTAAATTTTAATTTTAAATCGCTATCCTATTTAATTATTATTCACTTTACATTAATTTATAAGTTAAATTTTAGTTTTTGTTCGTGAGTATCATTTATTACCGCTAAAGAGTAAAAATATGTTTACGTAGATCTTAAAGTTATCGTTGGGTTTCTTTGTCTTAAGATTTATAATTAATTTGAGATGAATATGATGCCTTTTATTTAGCTTCTTCTCTATGATCCTTACCCATCAACTCTTCTTTTAAATGTCTAACAATAAAATCTTTATTGCTGATATCCATTTAAAGATTATTTATTTGATCGAATAAATTGCTAATCTTTTCATCTTTTTCTATTGTTTAATTTTAAAGTTTGTCACGAAGCTCCATAATCTACAAATGGGCAGTACTGAGGCACTTGTTATTGGTTTAATTTGTTGCATTAAGTTGAGTATTCAAATTAGTCACTTATCTTTCTAAACTTATAATTCGTTCATTATAGGCTTTTATTAAAATTTAATTTTCATTGCCAATCGTTTTTGTTTCTTTTAAAATTGAAGCTTTTTTAATATCGGCTGACTAAGGTTGTTGTTAGTAAAATCTCTAACAATTAAAATTGTGATCAATGACCTCTGAAAATTATTGCTGAAAGTGTGAAGGATTTAGATTGATTTTTTAATTCTAATCTTGAAACATTGACAATAGAACTGGGTTTTTATGAATACCAGAATGTATTGATATATTCTCACAGTCTTTAATATTATTATGAGGCTAGATCAAGTTAATCTAAATATTTTCGAGTTTCTTTTTATATCTTTACTTCGGTTATAATTAGGGTCCTAATCTTTCATTGATATAATTTTGAAGTTATAAAACTTGCTTGTTGAGTTGATGATTTATTTCATCACTGTTTCTTAGTTTTTGCTCTAATTATTTATACTGAAGAGACAAATTGCTATATCTTGATTATGCTTCCTATAATTTCTTTATGAGTGTTAAATTTTAGCGATTTTTGGGATTTAATTACTCTTTATTATTCCATATCGCATGTTATTCTATGCTAGATTTACTGATTACTTCATGGCCTTCGCCTTCAGCCATAATTTTTGGATATTTTGCCTTTTTATTATCATTTTACTATTGCTTTTTTTAACCGTTAGAGTCATAGACTTTTTTTATTTGACCGTAATCAAATCGAATTCTTGGAGTCGAAGGACTTATAATCATTCTGAGATCATTGATATCATTTTTAATAATTAAAGGCCTGTCAGTCATTTGAATGGCCCATCCCCTTTCAGTGGCGACATGACTGCAATAAATAAAATTATTTTGAAGGGAATGATGCGCATTATTTAGAGCAATAGTCTTTTGGCTGGGCGTAAATGATTATTTATTGATATTTTAATTAATATTGTCTAAAGATTTAAAATTATGGGCATGGGCAATGAAATTGTTGAATTTGATAGTCTCAGGCATGTCACTATTGACTTGTGGTGGGGAATAACCAAAGCGTTGTAATCGAGAGCTATTTGGTATAATTGTGGAATCATAGTTACCCTGATTAGATTTCAAAGTAAATTGTTTATTGATTTTCCTTTTTGTATTTTCTCTGCAAAAAAATAAATTATTCGTCCCATTTGCTTACTATTTTTTATTCTCAGTTAAATTAATTTGCATTTTTTTATGATTTCCGAATGTATTAGCCACTATCGATTTGTGTTCAAGCGTTAATTGGTTAAAATTATGAAAAGATTGACTATTAGGTTATTTGGATTCACAATTAAATGGAATCTTCGACATATTGACATTATTGATATGTGTAGATTTATTCTGGAGTTTTATCTATTTAGACAGTTTACGGGAGGGAGACTCTTCATTAGCCAATTGAGAGTTATGGTTAATTAAATTGGCGGAGTAAGGCTAAACAATTTTATTGCGGGTTAATGAAAATTTCATTTGTAATAATGTTAACTATTATCAGTAAGAGCAATGTGGTGGCTTTCACCTTAAATTAAAAACAAAATAAAAACAATGATCACAAGCTATCAGGTAAACATTTCATGAATATTTTATTTTTGCTGTTTATGACTTTTGATCATGTTCGTTCAAATCTTAGTCATCTGATTTTTAGGATTTCTCCTCATTTTAGTGATTTTATAATAAATAATGGGCTATCTCATTTGATCTTTTCATGCTTTCTTCCTCTTGCTTATATAATGAAAAGTTAATGCCAAAAGATTGATTTTTCAAATTATTTTGCCCTCCTACGATCAGCATCATTCCCGGTATCAAAAACGCGAAGCCTAGGCAAGTTATTCCCGAATAAATGACTTCAATTGAAAATACATGATAGATGAGGGTTGTGATAATAATCTAAAAGCAAGAGGCCACATTTCTGATAAATTATGAAAATAATTTATCCACTAAAATATTTCCCACCATTAAGTTAATTCCCAACATAATAGATACATAAAAAATACTCACGTAATTTTATTAAGTGAAAAGACCCATGACACCGTTGGTTGGATTGAAACTAAATTCATCTCCTCCAAAGAAATATCCAAAGGTTATAAGGTTTATCACAGTGCAAATGTTATAAATAAATAAGTTGGAAAACTGAGGAGTTTTTGGAAGCGCGTAATGGCTGTCGAAGTATAGAATTACTAAAGCACCACCTATAGCTAATAAATCTCCAAGTAATCTTTGTAAAGGGGGATTTGAAAGATAGTAAATTTCTTATATTTAAACCGTAGGCAAAATAATTGAGTCCCAAAGGGCCATGAGAATTCCAATTGTTACCAAAAACACTCCTCCCATTTCAGCCTAATGATAGGCTTGCTTAGTAGCAAACTTAAAGATGGAAATAAAGTAAAACTTTAATCTGAGAAAGCAGAAGCTATGTGATCGTGCAGTTAATTTAATGGCCATGGCTCCAAACAGTACCCAGACGCAGTAGTTGATGGAGCAAATAAAGTGTGCTTGAAGATTTTATCTATTTAGTAAGTTTATGAATTTTTCCTTTTTATCTTTTATATTTCGTTGCTCGTACATCACAAAAGGAATCAAGAGAATGGACATGTTGAAGAGACGCCACGCTGATCGAATGATTCCTTAGGAACGGATGTCATGAGTCATCCAGCAGGGAACAATAGCATTATTGATAGCATTCAAGATGAGCAAAAACCAAACGATAAAAGATGAGAATTAAATTGACTCAAAGATTTATTGATTTTAATCGATTAGGGATAGGCCTCTAGTCATTTGATTTTTTGAAACAACTGATTGATAATGTTTTGGATAATTTGAGGAAGATAAGTGACTCAATATCTCGGCGAGCATTCTTTAACTATCTTTCTTCTTGATTAGTTTGGCTGAAACTTACTTTTAAAAATACTGAGTTTTCGTTCGATTCATAGTTCCCGGAATTTATGAAGGCGAAGGCATTTCATTGTCGTTTTATGTTTGGCTTTTACATTTTTACATTTTGATCATTGAATCACTGAGTTAGTTTATTTATTTTTGCCCACCTCTGATATTTGAATGATCTTGAAATGTTTCAAAGCGTGGAATTTTATCCCTGTTTCTCGCTTATATTAAAGATTATGTTTATTATTCTTGCTCACTTGAAATCATATATATTATTAATACTATTGTTTTTGCACAATTATTGGAGAGACAAGAAACGGATGGAGATATCAAATTTTCAAATTAAGGATAAATAACTTATTAATTGCTGCAATATGAATTCGTAAGCATTTAGAGAGGATATTAAAATGTAGGTTCAATATCATTTTATCTCTCGAATGTTCGTCTTTACTGCATTTTTCATTAGAGTATTATAGACTTGCTGGAGTTACGCGAGCTATTAGCTTTCCATTTGATTCTGGAGATCATATTGATTCTTTTACTTTCCCAGCAGCTCCTTCTGAAGCTCCAGATTTGTTGTTTATATTATGAGTCTTTCCTGGAGAAGCTTCAACTTTTATGTTTAGAATTATTTTTAGAGTTACTCCTGTTCGCTCATTAGACAATTATATATTTAAATAAAATTTGCTAAAAAGTAATAATTTAAATAGATTTAAGGAAATCAAGAAAGATTTGTTGAATCACTTAATGAATATTCTCCAGTGAAATTATTTTTTGATAAATAAATGCAATAATTAGCATCCTTAAAATATTTTAATAAATATTTTAATATCACGTTGGATAATATAACACCTTTCCTCTGCAAAATACAATAATTTAGTTGGTTACAATATAATCTTCACTTCCATTTTTTAGCAGTCGAGAAATTGAATAATATTCAAATCGAAGTAACTTTGGAAAAATGCCAGATTCCTGGTTTGTAATTTGATTGACATGAAATGATTGTCTTGCCTTCATTAAGCGCTTGGTGTTCCTTTTTCTATATTGTATGTTATTTAAGGATTATCCATTTCATTATGCTCTTCTTTTTGATTTAATTTTTCATCTTTCTCTGATTATTTATTCCAATTTGCTTGTCGAAGTTTGCTTCTCTCTATCTTGCTCTTTCAATTTCCCTACAAATTCATTATTTTTATTTTTACCGTTATTCAGAGCATGGAGATGCACTTCTTAGATACAATACTTAAAATTTGGTGAGGGTAGTTGAAATTAATATCGGCTTTAAATACCTTAAGGTAGATGATTATCTTTCTTATCCTTATTAAAAATACTGAATCATCGGTTGAATTCGTCTTGATTTTAGTTTCGCCCTTTACAGCAAATAATGTCTAAGAATTTAGGGAAAAGAATTATCTTTTTTATATTTAAGTCCCAAAATCAAAGAGAGGATGAAAGCATTTCTTGTGAAGACCAAGATCATTCAAATTATGTGCTGATTTCTTCAAAATAAATGCTGACACTACCATCTTCGTTGCAAATTAAAAGAAGACTTATTTTCGTGGTCTTCAGCAATAATTCTGTCTTTTAGGCAAGGATTTTAATTGACTTAACTGTTTAAATATGAGGTTATATGTTTGTAAGATCAATTGCTCATTTGGAACTGTATTCTTTCTCATTCACCTCCTCCTTCTACTCCTTCACCTCTGTGTTTTACTATTCCTCCTTCTCCTCAGATGAAAATGGTCGGGTATCCTGCTAACTTGGCGCAAATTAAGAAGTGCGTTAGGGTGTCTTTGAGTTTTCCTCCTTTTCCTCCTTTTCCTTCTTAAATGTATATTAAGCTGGTTGATTGGAAGAGGGACTTGATGAAGAGGGACTTGATGCTGATTACTCAAATTTAGGTGTCACTTACTCCTCCTCAGATGCAAATGGTCGGGTATCCTGCTAACTTGGCGCAAATTAAGAAGTGCGTTAGGGTGTCTTTGAGTTTTCCTCCTTTTCCTCCTTTTCCTTCTTAAATGTATATTAAGCTGGTTGATTGGAAGAGGGACTT
>Ga0302188_10002109_pt1 | contig 14760 bp, 7 predicted proteins | sample II_Bog_E2_1_FD_198783 | JGI IMG/M metagenome (GOLD analysis project Ga0302188, IMG submission 198783) | Peat permafrost microbial communities from Stordalen Mire near Abisko, Sweden - II_Bog_E2_1 | ecosystem: Environmental > Terrestrial > Soil > Wetlands > Peat | place: Sweden: Abisko, Stordalen...
TGAAGTACTTGGAATTAGACCAACAGAGCAAATATTCTTTTCTCCACAAACTGATCTGTCAGATCTTTTGGGACAGTATCGACCTCAAGGTAATGATTTTGTGTGGCATGATGAACCTTTACTAAAATGTGTCAAAGAGGGAGGAGTAGTTGAACTGATAGATCTAAATATGGCTCAACAACAAGTCATTGAGGGAATTAACAGTTTATTCGATTATCGTGGTTCTATCTTCGTGGTGTAGCTAAATCAAACTTTTTATAAATCTCCCAGGTTTAAACCAATAGTAGTTCTTAGAAACTAAACTGGTCACGGCCGTAAAGGACTTCCTAACAGTTTCTTGAATCGTTTCGTGAAGCTATCGATATTAAATGTGGATATTGACATAAAAATGGCCTATTTAATCAATAAATATAATTATATACTGAAGGATTAATATCTCTGCAGCCTTGTAAGACGCCTTCTGAAATAATAACAATAAATTTCAATTGAAAAAATAGAGTTTATCATTCAGTTCAATAAGGCAGGATTACTCAAGTAATCTCTTTAAATTTTGCATCTTGAGCGATATATCTAAGACAGAGAGTATTCTTCAAAATTCCAGTAGTATGAAGCTTAAATCCTCGAATTGCTACCTTTAAAAAAATCACTGAATATCGTAACTGCCAAACTAATAAAATCAGTCATCACCTTTTACCTCATCTATAAATTTAGCAACTATAATATCTGTCTCATCGGTGATAGTTAAACTCGATTTAATTTGGTTAAATCAATTAACTATTTGCTGAAACTTAACTTGGTCAAGATACTGATATCAACCATGATCGATATTAATGATCTCCTCGGCACTTTTTAACAGATATCAGATAATGACAGTATTGATGCGGAAAAATCACTTTCTCAGTTTATTTGCTCATAGGAAGTGAGTAGCGACTATCAGTCCGAGAAAACTAAGTTTGTCTTTATTGAATCTCGAGTTATCAAAAGTTTAAGAGACTAACACAATTTAGTGTATGTGGAAGTGCCCAATGATGTGATTGCAGAAAGAATCGAAAAGGGTCTTAAAGACGTTTATCAACAAAAACGTCAAATTGTTTTGGGAATTGATAGTTTGAATGCCAACAAAACAACCATTTCCAAATTTATTACCATTGACTTAACAGCTTTTGACGAAGAACACTGTAATCCGACTAAGATATATAATACTTTCACGTCAAATTAAACAAATTTGATCCACAATGATCTTGCTTCGAGAAGGGAAGAAACATAACATTATATTTTGCAATCGATTAACGATGAAAATGACCGAAAAGCCATTGCCTCATGGAGAAGACTTTTTGATCAAATCTGTAATAAATCCAATTCAGAGTAGCAAAAGAATAAATCTGAACTCAAAATGCGATTAAATGGATAAATCCTTATAAGATACAAAGTAATTTACCTTCCAAATGAATAGCGAGAAGAGATGATTAGTAGTATATTAAAAAATACTTGGCTCACCTCAAATAAGTAGGCTTTTATGAACAAGCTAAAGCTAATGTGTTTCTTCACCAGCAACGCTGGAGAACTCACAAAAAAACTGACTTACTTCAGTGAAGAGTAGTAATATCTAAACGGCATAATTAACAAGTTTCAGGTTCTCTATGCTTGCAATGTTAATAATTTTAGAACCACATCCAAGACCATCATGCAAATCTTATTCAGTGGCAACTCCAATGCCCAACTAATCAAAAAATATTTCAGTGAAATAGAAAGGCTTTATTAAGAGTTATTTAAGTTTAAAATCAAGGAAGTCCTGATTCAATACAATGACGAGGAGCATAAACTTATTCCCATTTTGAATAATATAGAATCAGTTAAGTATCTGCTCAGTAATGATAACGCTGACGTTAGAAGGATTTGTAATGAGGGAGCTCATCCCGATCATATTTTAAATGGAGTTGAGAACATAGTTATTGCCAATGTAAGGTTATTGTAGGCTGATATTCAATCAATTAGCCACTGGTGTCTCTCCTTAAAAATTAAGCACTTTGGAGCTTTGTAAATTTTGTAAAATAGCCTCAGCAAAAGGAAGCAGTTGTTTACAAATCTCCTTGAAGAGTCAGAAATTTGCAAGTTTTTAACTGATCTTAGGCTTTCATAAAAAATTAGAGATCTCTCCTTGATAGAGAGTGGTCACCTTCTTTTCGATCTATTTAAACCGAGTTCAAATATGAGTGTGAATGTCAGTTATCATTTGCAGAACGAATTAAATCTTAGATATTACAAGGAGCTAATTGTTGACGATGAATAATATATAAAAAAATACAATTAGTTGGTTGAAATTAAATATTTCAAGTATAGACCGAGATAATATTAAACGATAGAAACTGCTGTTCGCGAGTACAAGGGAGAAATTACTAAAATATAAAAATTACTTGTGTATAGGGGACATAGTAATATTTAAAGCTTAATTGACTTTTATACCAAATTGACACAGTATACTCGATAAATATAAGATAGCAACTTCTAAGCCAGTATCATCAAAAAGATCATCATTGAGTCTTATCACGCTTATTATCACCTATACAATGACATTCTTTTGCCTTACTATCTTTCTCTTCTACTCATATTAACCTCATCTCAAACCAAGTAATCCTAAGAGTCGTAAATTGCCTTGATTATAAATGCCAATCGATAAAATGCAATTAATCTAATCGAGGAATTAATTACAAAGGAGGAGGGGGAGGTGGATAGGAGTAAAGACTATTTACGATTCCAGAAAAAATTCAATAAAACGGTTATTGTTGATGAATATACCGAAGAAGGTGTGGATAAAAATAAGCAAATAATCGAGTAATAATTTGAATAATTATTTGGAAAACACTCCTTAACAGATAAAGTAAAAGTCTAATCACCCTTTGACAAGATTCATATGCTAATAAACAAAACAAAATAAAACTACTATCCCTATTTATCAAAAATTATTTTCTAGAACTGCCACGACTATGAACAGATTGTCGATGGCTTGCAAATTCTGCTTAAGTACCCACAGAAAAATATCAATATCTATTCAGAGTATAATTCTGCTTTAATTAAAACTTTGGTCAGTCCTCTAACTAACATTCTTGAGGAAATTCATTAGCTTGTCAACAGATATCAGATGGATAATTTTAAGAATTTGGCCAATTTGAGCAGCAAGATTCAGGACAGGTCCATTTATGAGGAAGTATATAAAGTCCTAATTGACTGTGAGTTTTTAATCGAAAAGATATTTGAAGTGAATGCTATCTTGCCTGCTTCACAGCATATAAACATTACCAAACTTATCGAAAACTGTTTGAGTGTCCGCAAGCTTTAACTCAAAAACTGGAAGGAAATGATGTAGCTTAAAATGAGGAGAACTGAAAAAAGTGATATGATTGAGTTCATTGGTCTCTACAAAAACATAAAGGAAATACAGAATTAAAAAGAACTATTTGCTTTGTGTGAACGATTTCTAAGGTAGAGTAAAATATCCTGCATCCAGAATCGAATTAAATTGCTACTTTATTTGGAAAAACAGGCAATCATTAAAGATCCCACCTACCACAATGCTTTGCACAGAGTCATTGGTTTCTATGAGTATCTAATGCCTGATATTTTACGTTTTCAGACCTCTTCCTCGAAGGAGAAATAGTTGTAAATGAAAGAGTATTAAAAGTTGGCAGGCTGGAACAGCAATTAGTATCTTATTTTCAAGGGAACCTGCTAAAAATTCCAAAGAAAGATTCATTATATATTGAAAAGATATGACGAGGAACTATCAATGGCAGTTGGAACTTATCATCAGCAGTTGCAGACTGCTCAAATCTACAATTCAATGAAGGAGTTTAATACTGGACTTTCAGGTCTTGTGGAAAATAAATATATTAGTTAAACTGAGGATGAATAAAACAATATAAAGGAATAATAGGAAGTTGTTGTCAAATAAGATTAGATTTAGAATAAAAGCATTGATAATGAAGTAGATGACTATTAACTCCTTATGAGAAAAATATTTTTCTCATTAAAGGAACTGCAATAGTAACATCATTCGACTCAATCAAAGTTGCTTATTATCCGAAATGGTGTTTCAGAGCTGGAAGATGTATTTAGTGATTTTGCGCATTCATCAAAGGTTTAGTATCGATTTTTAAGTCGTGAAATGTTCAGTGACGAATAAAACTATCGAAAAGGTATTAAATATTATTATGGATTATGGGATAAGTTATGTCAAAGAGCAGAGACTAAATGGAACAGAGAGATCATCGATAGGATGTGGAATGTGACATAAAAAATATGGGTTCATCTGAACCTCTCACTTAAATTTACGACCATTAAATACACTGATGAACTTGCAGAAGATTTGAAAATTGTCTTTGGAGAATTCATTAAAAATAATAATGGATATCACCCATTATTTGAAAAATAGCTTTAAAAAGTTAAGTCATATCTTGCCTATATAGAGGAAAAAGAAAAAATACAAACGAATTAGGAATTACTCATTTCCACTCTGCTTGTTAATATGATGAAATTGGGCTATATTTTGGCAAATATCACTCTCAATTTGCAAAAAAATGGATTATGTGTCAAAGAAGAACCAGAAGAAAATTAGTAAAGTGGATAAGAAGAAGTTGGAGATGGTATGGGTATTGGGTAGGGAGATGTTCATGATGCAGCCTAAAACATAGGAGACGAAATCTAATTTGAGGAACAAGTTATGGGCCATAAGGATGAATAAAAAAATGAAAACAATAACGCCAATAATAAGGAGGAGAACGATATTTAAATGGAGGCTGATTTCGATGGATAGATGCACTCCAAATAGGAATAATAAGAAGCAGGCAGCGATGAAGAATAAGGTTAAGAAAAGGAAGTTGATTAAAAAATGGGAGATGTTGAGGAAGATAAAAAAGAAGAAGACATGAAAAATTAGGCTGGAGAAGCCTAGGGGAGTGAAGAAGCTGATGTTGAAATAAAGAATCAAAAATAAGGAGAAGAAGAGTTGGTTGACAATGAAAGGGAATAAAAATAGCAAAGGAAAGGAGAATAGAAAAGATAGATGTAGGAAGAATAGAAAGAAGATTAATAAAAAAGCGATTGGGATGATAATAACTAAGAAGGAGATAAGATTAACAAACAGAAATAGGACGTTGAGGCACTTTAGGATTCCCCATCTTATGATTTGGATTAAAAACCTCCAGAAGAAATTGAAGGGGAAAATAATGGAAAAAGCGAATAGGAGCAGATGGATGAATAAAACAGTTAGAATAACAACAGCGAAAACGAAATGAGTGAGGAGGAATAATAGGGCAATAAATCAAAATCAGGATAAGAAGAAGGATCAGAACCAAATTAAGATTAAAACAGATCATAAAATGAACAAGAGGAAAAGAAATAAAGAAGAGGTCGTCAAACCAAGAAATATGATCCTGCTTACGGACGTAACGATATCAATACCAACAATTAAGTTCTAAATAATTAAGAATAGCCAATGAACGAAGCTGATCAGCAAGGAAATTAATAACAGGGCCAGGGATAAGGAGATCAAGGTTCAGGGAATCCAATTCATAATTTGAGTGCTGAATTTTTAGAAGAGATTTTGCGTCAGCAAAAATCCTAAGGAAATTAACAATTTATTAAGGATTTGAACGTTTTAGTGAACGATTAAAATGAGCCATTGAATGATAAGTAGGAAGAAAATGCCCAACAATATGAACTTACTCAAGAAAAAGATAAATTTGCAACTAATTTACCTTTGATGGACGACCAAAAAATGGTCGACGAGCAATAATAAATTGAGAAGAATAAAGAAAAAAGAAATGAAGAATAAAAAGGATAAAAGTAAAAAAATAGCAATGAAAAGGAATAGAAAGAGAAGAAGCAAAATAAAAAAAATCAGCAAAATCAACAAAATTAAAATATCAATAATGAGCATAAGATCAGTGATAAAGGAATAGAGTCAGAATAAAAGAAAGTGAAGTAAGAAAAGAATTTAATAAAATAAGAAACATTTATCAAAGAAAAACAAGATAATGATTAATAACGATCTTAAGCTATCAAGAATATTATAGAATCTTTGAAGTTAACTAATAAACAAACTTAGCCAATGGCAATTTAGAATGATAAAGATATACTTAGCTAGTCCTATTAAGTGAGCAAAATTCTGTAAGAACAACTTAAGAGTGTCCTCGAACCACTTGATAATGCTTAATATCGTGGAGATTTCAAAACAGGAAAAAAACTTAATTTGAAAAAAATAATTCCTTTTATTGCCTCTAATTATCGAAAAGATCGTATTTGGCTCAGAAGAACTGAACCCTGTGAAAGAAACTATTATGTAATGATTGCTCTTGACGATACTAAGTCCATGCATTATGGAGATGTAGGTGAGGAAGCTTTAAAGGGTTTGCTTGCCATTAGTATGGCACTTGAGCACTTATCAATAAAAACAAGCATTTGCTCTATTCGAGACTAGATGGTGATACTAAAACGATTCGGAGACCTGCTAAACAGTCAAACAATATTAAATAACTTTCAATTCAACTATGAATCTTCCAATAGTCATGATCTTTCTATGGCTTCTTTCATGAATGCCTCTCTGAATGTATTCAAAAAAGTCGAAGAGGAAGACTCGAACGTAGAAGTACATAAATTATGCTTCATTATATCTGATGGTAAAATGAACAAAAAATTGGTGCAACCGTTTATGAAAGATGTTAAAAAGTAAGATATCACTTATGTCTTCATCATTGTTGATTCGCAACAATCATCAATTCTTGGCATCAAATCGATTGAATATGTGGAGGGAAAGATGAAGATCAAAAATTATATGTCCGACTTCCCTTTTGAATATTTTTTGATTATCAACGACGTAAAGGAATTGGGAGAAGTATTGGCGTTAACTCTTTTGCAATTTATTCAGGAAAAATGATTCAATTAAACTAATTTTATAAACCATACCTTATCGAATGATTTACTATTAAATATATTATTCATTGCTTCTAATTCGAATGTAATAAGAGAAACAAATACCAAATGCCTATGTGAAGGTCAGGGGCACTGCCTGGATGTTGCAAGACATAGATAGTAAATCGAATAAGCTGGCAGAAGTTGATTTAAATCTTAAAAAAGACTGTGAGAAGATGTCAAAGCAAAACAAAAAATGGAAGAAAAATGTCACCAATAGATTTTAAGGTTTTAATAAAAAGATTGAAAAAATCATTGAGTTTTAATTCCAAAAATAGAGTGACAATTTTAAAGAATTTGAATTTGAATCTCTTCGCAAAACAGAAACCACCATCGCAAAAAATAAAACTGATATTCAAAATGCAACTTTCCATGAACAAAGGAAAAAGTATGAAGCCATGATATTTGGACTGACCAGAAAGGAGAAAGACTTTGAAAATCAGATTAGTAAAATGAACAAGCTAAAAGACATGACGAAAATATGCGAGCAAAAAAAGAATTTCTACGATAATTGTGTGGACTAATATTTCGACAACTACAAAAAAGAGATAAACCGAAGTATCACCAAACTGGCTGACAAAAGTATGCGATGTTCTAAAATGGACATTAAAAGAAACTGATTAATATTCGATTTAATTGCATGATATCGGTATAAAGCAGGAAGAGTTATTCTTTGATAATAAATTCAACTTCAACTCTTTTATATAAATTATGATGAATCTATAAGAAACTCCAAAAGAAATATTTCAGGTCGCTAAGAAGGATAAACATAAATATTCCATTGCGAAAGAAGCATTTACTGCTGCGGAGAGGGACTTTGTTGTTTATAATATGTCATTAAAGAAAGACTATGTTGACGACTATGACTATGTCAATTTTAGGAGAGGGCTTGCTTATGTTGAGGAGATAGTAGATTTTAAAGATAGTGCGCTGATGGTTGGGAGGAAGGGCCTTAGAAAATTTAAAGATTTGATGCCGGAATATTTAGATATCAAATAGTCTCATATCACTAACAGTAAATATCACAGTGGATCAAAGAAAAGACTTTTTCATAACCTATAAAAATCTCTTTCCTCCTCTTTCATTATCTACAACAGTTAAAAATTAAACGGATAAAATGCTCAAGTATCCTATTTGCTCGACAAAATTTGGGTTATTGGAAGTAAAAATAAAACCTTGCTGGTCTCCGAAGAGTCTGAGCTTTAAACTTTAAAAAATAAGCACGAACATAAACTAACACTTTTTATTGCTAAAGCTTGGTTTTAATTATTAAAAACAAAAAGCGAGTAAGAAATTTAAGGAATAAAATCTGAACTTTCAACTAACACTTTAGTTGGTTAATATTGCAACTCATAAAATTTGCAGCATTTAGTTCATTATGGAAAGTAGCCCAAGCTGTTTTTCTATGCCCTTGTCGAAAAAGATAATTTAGATGATGATTGTCAACCAACTTCAGTAGCCATTAAGTTTTTATAAAAATACAATCTTCCAAAAGCAAAATACGAAATAATTTAAACAAAAACCTATGACTAAACGCTTAAATAGCTGAAAAGAATCTTGATAAAAATGAATGAACTCACTCTCAAATAGGGTGGTGAAGGCAGTGTTGTTTATGTGAGTGGACTGGACGAAGCTGGATAGCATAATTTGCTAATTTGCAAAGTCAAAACGATATAGTACCGTATCTTACGAAAATTAAGAGAAAAGTTAAAGGATTATCTCAAAAAATTCAATAAGAACTATAATAATTTGCTGAAGAAGTACACAAAAGAAATTTAAGAGCTGGCTCGGTAATTCAACCTGAATAAACCTTTGTAGTATTATGTTGAACTCGGTAGAAAAGCTTTCATTCTTTGTGAAGAACAGAGTAAACCAGTTTCTCGCTTCATTAGTAATCGATTTATAGATTTTCTTCGAGTGCTGGAAAAAGATATGTCAAAATAAAAGTTTATGGATATTGTAAACTCAAAAGTTTATGAGATTGAGGAGGATGATGAAGACGAAAATATAAACGAGGAAAAATAAAAGATAAAAGAAGCCCAAATTGAATGATCATCTCTATATAACCTTTGTAAATAATCTCTTTTTATTTTTGCGATTTATTTTACATCTAGATTGATTCTTCCATTTAAGTTGCTTATCTTCTGATTGCGATCGATAATTATAATAAATTCTAAGATTACTGAACTATGATCCCTCATTAATGTTAAAAATGTCAACTTTTTTGTATAGAGTAGTGTCCCTTTAATTTTAATGATAATATCCTTTTAATTTTAATGATTAATACATTAAAGATATTTTAATAATGAAAAAAGGTCAAGCAGAAATCTATCAAGAAAAAGAACAATTAAAGGTGCAACACAAATCTTTATTAGAAGAAGAATAGAGGAGAAAGCTAAATTTTATGACCGACATTGAATTAATTAAGAACAATCTCCTTGGCATCAATAACGAAATTTCAGGGCTGACCAAAAAAACAAGTTAAATCGAGTCTTCTATCAAGATATTAAGAGATCAAAGGAGTTAATTCAAAGACAAGCTATCCTAACTTCAAAAAGAAGAAAATCAAACATAAAGATAAATAAAACAAATGAGCGAGTCGCTCAAAATAAGTGAAGATTAAATTAAGATTTTATCAGAAAAAGTTGAGTAGCTCAAAAAATTATCAAAAGAAGAAAATACCAATGATGGTACTTCATCTGCAAACAAATAAAAATAGCAGTAATATGATGAACAGTTAACTCTAATGAAACAACAAGTGGCTTAAAAAAAACAAAATCTAGTGAACATGTAATTAAAATTACCTGAGTTAAGGAATAAAGTTAAATAAATCGTTACATTAACTGAAACCAATGTAAAAAAATAAGAAGAGGATATAAAGCAAATAAAAGAAGTTAATGGACTCATCTCAAAGCTGTCAAATTCATCTTAATTACTCAAAAAATAAACCATTTAGAAATTAGCAAAGTTGAAACAAATTGAAAATTAGAACAAACTTTCTGCTGAAAAAAGAGCTGATTTAATTTCTTGTCTTCCTAAACTGTAAAATGATGAAATTCTTTTTATTTCAAATGAAGGATTATAATATATTCTTAATCATTTTGATCCTCAAAATCCACAAAAAAATTTCAATTGGGTTTCTGACTATAGAGTGGAATTACCCATAAAATTAAAAAAAAGTGGGCCAGGATCAAAACAACCTTGCACTCTTATAGATATTTGGAACTAAACTGTGGCCAAATTTGGTGATCGACCAGCTATTACTTTTTAAGCATCGCCTAATAATTGGAAATCTTATACTTTTCAAGAATATTATAATAATTCTATCAGATTTGGAAAGGCCTGCATTTCAGTGGGTTTAACCAATTATGCAATCGTCATGATCATGGGATTTAATTCACCAGAATGGGCATTTTCTTTTTACGGAGCAATGTTTGCAAGATATCTACCAGTGGGAATGTACACGACAAATTCTAGTGAAACATGCTAATACATTGCTAACCATTCTGAGGGGGAACTAGTTGTGGTTTAAAATGAAATTCAGCTAAAAAAATACTACAATATTATTGATAAGTGTCCAACAATTAAATATTTTGTAATTTATAAGGAAAATGTTCCATCTAACCTTCCTTAAAGAATGAAAGGAAAGGTATTTACATGGAAATAATTTATGACTTTGGGTGACAAGTAATTTAGTTTATATTTAGATTTAATCCTGCAAAAAAGGAAGATGATATTAAATACAGGCAATCTATTCAAAAACCTGGCAATTGTGCTACTTTTATATATACAAGTGGAACTACTGGCATGCCCAAGGCAGTTATGACTAGTCATGACAATTATATCTTTCAGATTGACGGGGTAATCTAGCACTATGGCATGGATAGACCTAGTTTATTAGGAAAAGGAAGAATTTTAACATATTTGCCCCTCAGTCATGCCGCTGCTCAACTTGTTGATTTGCTTATTCCAATCAAATGTGGATATAATGTCTTCTTCCCTGATCCTTCAGTTCTCCAAGCAAATCTCGTCAAATTTTTAAATATTGCCAAACCGTAATTCTAATCCTATTTAGAACTAATTTTTTAGGAGTTCCAAGAGTTTGGGAAAAGATAGAAGAAAAATTAGGAGAAAGCTTATCAGCTGCTACTGGATTTAAGAAAAAATTAATTTAATGGGCTTTGAGTATTGGTATTGAGGGAACTTTTGCATAAATTCACAATCAACCAACTCCACGAGGTTGGAGCATTGCTAAAAAATTATTCTTTAATAAATTAAAAGAAACTTTAGGGTTCGATCAATGTGAAATGTTTTTGTTTGGAGCTGCTCCCATAAAATAAACAACTCGAAAATTCTTTTTGAAGATTAATTTTTGGCTGAACAACAACTATGGGATGAGTGAATGTAGTGGAGCCCACACATGTACTAATTCAAAGAATTGGAAATCATTTAGTGATATTTTTTTGAAAGAAGCAGGAACATGTCTCATTGGAGGATAAATCGGACTTGAAGATCAAGATAAAGAAGGGAAAGGAGAAATTTGTATGAGAGGTAAATATTTCGTTATTCAGGTCGAAATGTTTTTATGGGCTATTTTAAAAATGAGGAAGAAACTAAAAAGACAATTGACAAGAATGGATTCCTTCATTCTGGAGACGAAGGACGTTTGGACTAACATAATAACTTGTATATTACAGGGAGAATTAAATAACTTATTGTTACGGCAGGCGGCGAAAATATTCCTCCAGTTTTAATAGAGAATGATATTACAGCGGCTCTACCGATCGTATCTCAAGCTTTAGTTATTGGGGATCACAGGAAGTATCTTACTGTTTTATTATGTTTAAAATTAAAGAATGGCTCGGAATTGACTGATGAAGTCTATGAATTTATTAAAAAGCATGGGTCGTAAGCAAAAACAGTACAGTAAGCGATAAAATGTCCCAAGATTAAAGAACTTGTCTTGACAGGCCTCGGACAAGTCAATAAAAAGGCTATTTCTAACGCTCATAAGGTTCAAAAATATACGATACTGCCTCTATAATTTACGATTTAATCAGGTATCTTGACTCCAACCATGAAGATAAAAAGAAGAGTGGTGAATGAAATGTTTAAAGCTGAAATTTAATCAATGTACATTGACTCTAAAATGTGATCTTAAATTAGTTAAATCAATTTAATTGAAATTTATTCATATTATGTTTTCATTCATGTGAATATCTGAATTGGTTACCTTAAATTGTGTCAGGAATAATCATTTTTTTAAGAATTTAACAATCTATATAAACTGTTGAAATAAAATTAAAAACACCATGTTTTCTAATTTTCTATGGCATTTTATAGGAAATATGAGCAGCAGATGCAATCGAAATTGGGATAAACTGAAAAAAGAATCAAAAATAAAATCATTTTTTAATAACTTACGGTATTTACTGTTAATTTATAAATTTATTAAATACAGAAATCTATTGAAGAGATTCTTGGTTAGAATTCCAATAATTCATTAATTTCTCATAATCAGTACTTTTATTAATTCAAATGATGCTGATTCACAACTTCAACAACAACAATGTCACAATTTTTGATTCTGTCAATTTAACACGCCCAAATACGACTTTCTTTGTCCAATTATATCTCATCATGATCGCTTTATTTGCTTAGTGTGCGAACTGATCATGAAATTCATAATATAAATATATTTTACAGCAATGACTTAATCCAAGTATGATAGGGAGTTGTCCATTAAGAGAATTGAATCATTTATCCTGGTCACGTAGAAATCAATTGAGCAATTACCTTTTGAGAACTAAATTCTCACAAATTCCTGTCTCAATTCTTAATGCCATAATGTTCGAAAAAACTCCATTGAGGGCCATTCTTAAGATTAACGAATAGTCTAAAAGCAAAGAAACGCCATTAAAATTTTAACTATTGCAGATAAAACTCTCAAAATGATGAAATGCAAAGCGAAGATGCTGGAAACTGTGCAGAAACATTCTTAATTAAAAAAGAAATATGAGGTCCTACTAACAACTTAATCAGAATAGAAAACATAACGGTCTTCGGATCTTACTCAAAAAGAAAAGGGTGATAAAAATAAAATACAATTTTTAACCTATAATGAAATTAACAACAACGAGATTATTAAATGCAGCTCAACAATCAAATAAAATCAATCCACTATCTTAGGCACAAAGTCAATGAAATCTTTTCCTCTTATAAAGGTCGGTCCAACAATATTATCACTGTATAACGGTGGTCATTATTAAAATTTTTATGTGTTGAAATTGTTAGGAGAAGGAATCTCAGGAAAGGTTTACCTAGTGATGTACTGATAAATGTATTTAGGAGTTTAAACAATCGGATGATTTACTCAGTCAAAATGATAAAAAAGTCCTCACTAACTTCTATTAATATTAAGCAAATAATCAGAGAAATCAAAATTCAGTCTTTTATCAATCATCCTAATATAGTTAAGTTATATCATTTTATGGTTGATAAAGAATTTATTTATTTATTTTTGGAGCCATGTTTGGATGGGGATTTAAAGCAAAATGTAAAAGAGTCTAATGGTCGCATCTGCTAAAGATAGGTTAAAAAGATTATAAGGCAAGTTGCCAATTCAGTCGAGTACATGCATCAAAATGATATTATTCACAGGGACATTCGACCTTAAAATATCCTTTTTCATTAGGTAAAACTCAATTAAATTAGGGAAATGTCAAAATTTGTGATTTTGGTTGGGCTATATACTCACCTTTGCTAAGAGATACCCACAATGAAAGTCAACTCTATTCTCCCAGAAAATTTGGGAAACAGGAGCTTAATGATAGCAAAAGTGATATTTGGAACATCGGAGTATTAACATACTAACTCTTGTTTGGAAATATCCCCTTTATGATCAAAAATTTTGACAATTTCAGCAAAAAAGTAAGTGTTTTACAATTCAGATTGAGCAATAAATGTATTTTCCAGGATAAATTAATATATCCGATTTAGCAAAATAATTTATCCTTGGATGTGTTCACAAAAATCCAATAAAACGGTTCACTATTAGGCAGATAATTGAGAGTGAATTTTTAAATGGATCCGATAAATTTCGTTGGACTATAATGTGAATGGTATTATTAATTTATAATGATATCTATACATTTATCATAAAATATTTTAGATCATAATTAGATGGAAGAGTAAATGTCTAATAGGCTGCTTAATTCATGGAAGACACTTTATTGGCTTGAAGTGCTGTATATTAAAGATAGGGTATTAGTTTGCTGCAGACATCTCAAAAGTCGAATAATATCTTACTCAGCTTCAATTTAGTTTGTCAGTAAATTGATAAAGAAAGATATAAGATTATAGGAATATAGTTTGTATTTTTAGGTCAAAGATAGATCTCTGAGATTATAAAGAAACTCATTAATTTCCTACTCACTAAAAGCCGATAATTTTAGGAAAGGATATTTTTAACTCCAATTTCTGAGAAGTTTTACAAATTTTATTCTTGAATATAGATTCTTATTTTTCATTATAGTCCAACAATCATCTTAATTTAGAGGCAAATAGATGCATAAATTCAAGAGATTGTCAATCAGCTTATTATGTCCATTATTCTTTTTATTGCCAGTTTGCATATTCTGTTCAATCACGTTAATTATAAATTTACTGACTGGTTTTAGGAATGATTTTTATAAGATAAATTATGCATGATTTTTTTACTGATACTAAAGATAGTGGCTGTACAAGTTAATTAAATTACTTTAGAGCTCACCATCAAGTAAGACGGTATTTTTT
>Ga0302188_10002123_pt1 | contig 14714 bp, 15 predicted proteins | sample II_Bog_E2_1_FD_198783 | JGI IMG/M metagenome (GOLD analysis project Ga0302188, IMG submission 198783) | Peat permafrost microbial communities from Stordalen Mire near Abisko, Sweden - II_Bog_E2_1 | ecosystem: Environmental > Terrestrial > Soil > Wetlands > Peat | place: Sweden: Abisko...
CCAACCCCTACCCCAACCCCAACCCCAACCCCAACCCCAACCCCAACCCCTTAATTTTACTTTAAAATATATCCCTTAGGAATGAATCTTATATTTCTTTGAAGAATGAATCATATAGAATCTGTGGAGAATCAAAATATTTTATCATGGCACTCAATTTCAATATTTGATGTCACTGAATATTGTTTAACAGCTAATAAAATTATATCGCAATCATACAACAGTCATGAATAAAAAGTTGATGTCGCCTCCTTCCATTTAATAGACCATCAATTAACACGAGAGAAACTTTGCCTTTTTGACCCGAGACTAATACCTGAAGTCACAATGCCAAATTCGGGAAAATGCTTTACAAACAGCTGAAAATTTGATAATTGCCTACCAAAAGGAAAACTAGGAATTAAAAGAAGAGAACCATAGGCTAAAGCAATTCTTGAGAGATAAGGAAGAGAGTCGTCTTGTAATTCTTCAAGAGAAAGAGGAAGATATCAAGATCTTATAACAAAATTTACTGAAATATTCACAGCGGATTAATTAACTGCTAGAAAAGAACATAGAGGGTGAACATAAGATCAAAGCGTTGGAAAAATAAATCGATAACATTTATAACGACTATGAGGCTCAATAAGAATCGAAACGAATCAAATAGAAACTGAAAAACACAGAAGAAAAACAGAGGAAAGAGGTCTAAAAGCATTTTAAGAATTATTTAAAGATGGCTGGAAAATAGGATCGGTTATAGAGTTCTTCCAAAAAACAACGAATGTACGAGCCATCTAACAGTATATTTACGTCTAAAAGTCAGAAGGAGGAGAAAGAACGAAACGAAATAAAAGTGTTATCATGGAAGCTCAAACAAAAGGATGAAGAGATTCTCATTCTCCTCAAGCGACTCAGAGATATGTAGTCTAGATTTTAGGACATGCAAGCGAAATTTCATTGTGAGAGAATCGTTACATCAGATACGGTGGAAGATTACAACACCAAGAAGAATGTCAGTGAATTTTGCAATTGAATTATTTATCTATTTAATATCACTAATATATACTGGCCATCGCCTCATATGGAGTTATAAATCAAACGATAGTAAGTTTCTAGTTCGCCAATTCTGCTGCCCATTGAGGCTCTCTCCTTGACCATCAGATTTTATAGAGTGACTCTCTCCAGGTGAATCCTCTGATATTCCTTTTGCAAGTTGTTTATTTCGTCAATTTTGTTTTTAATAATTTTTTCATAGCCGGTCAGTAGTTTTTTGGTCTTTTTCTCGTTACTATCCACCTTTTTGCTGAAAGATTTCTGCATTACATCATTAGTACATATTACTCAAGGTTTAATTTATATTACTCGTATTATTCGACAATTTATTGGTTTTCATTTAGAGGCTTTTCAACCATTATTGCTTATTTTTTACCATAATCAAGCTTCACATACTTTCGGGCCTTTTAAAATGTTTATTCAGTGAATTTCAGCTCAGATTTAACAATTTAAAGCTACTAATTGACCAATTGTCTTGCGATTTAAAGCTTTTCAAAGGGGATATATTATTTGTATGCGGGAGCTTCGTCAGGAAAGATGACTCCATCGATGGGATTATCAATTCCATCTGAATAGATGAGAGACAGCATTTACCGTTCAATTAATTCTTGAATCTTAGATTTTCCATGAGGCTTTAACTTACTTGGAATGACTTTTGGCCTAATAAGACCACGCTTTATGACTTCGGTTTATAATTTTTGCTTTTATAATTCTTAGTTCTTAATTTTTTGCTATTACATTTTTTAGACCACCTCAGCATCCAATACAACATCTTCCTACTATTATTCTTCCTATTCTGGTATGTCAAACTCAACAATATTTTCAGGTTTCTTCAAATTTTTAAAAAGACTTTTAACTTTTCCTCGATCTTATTCCCATTAATTTAAAGGAGTTTTCATTCTCTAGCTGATTACTCGATCAATGGATCTCATACCACTTCCCTTCTTCTCCATCTCCTTCAAGAATTGCATACCCTCAACTCCATCAAGTTAATCATTTAAAGGAGTTCCTTCTTGATGATTTAAAGAGAGATTGATACGAGCTGAATATAGTATCTTATTTTGAGGAGTCATTCCATATGGCGTTTCATTGTTGATCAGTAAAGTATTCAGAGGTGTTGTAATGTTAAACTTTTTCATATTTTATAAGTCCTTTTCATTTATCTGAGGCTCAGGAAGATTTATGGGCAAAGAAGCAGGTCGAACAATATCGTTCTTCAAACTTAAGGCTGCTTTGAGATCACGCTCTCTGAATTTTTTCATTCTGCGTCTATCAAGCTTTCTTTGCAGTTCTTATTCAACATCTCGACGTTTACCTTCCAAAGTTTGCAAAGTAATAGTTGAAGCAAAGCTGGTATTTTTAGGAGTTTATCCTTCTTCAGTCTGATACACAAACTCGGGAGCGTCTCTTTTGAAAGGAATTTCTCGATTATAGTCAAGATCCTTTTTCTGTCTCATTCTTTTGATTTCTTTGGCTGTGGGGATATCATCAACTCCTGCCATTTAAAGTTATCTAACTTTTTGTAGTTTAGCTAGCCTTCTGGCCTATTCGATGACTTTTTCTCTTTCTTTACGCTTTGCTTTTTTACCTTTTGTATTGGCTAATCTCACTCTCACCTCAGCTAACATCTCCTTTTCATCCTCATCCATATCAATAGGATCTAGTCTTGCAGGCTTTGTTTAGGGATTAGGGTCGATTTATCCTGGTCGTAGTCGACGTAAATCTTCAGCTTCTTTGATTGATTTGCCCTGTGCGACATCCAGTAATTTTTAATACCTCTCATAGCATTGGGTAGGAGTCCTTCCAACAAAAGGAGCGATTGTTCTCCACTGACTGGGAAACACTCTTGCTAATTGCAATAGTTTCTAGTCTTCAGCCCTAATCCATTCAGTTTTTTTGATGCTCGGGTCTAGCCACTCATACCATCTCTGTTTGCATTGCTTAGCTGATTTACGCTGGAGCAGAGAGGAGATACGTGACCACTGGTTAAGCCCGTACTTCATGATTGCAGCTTTGAGAATTTAGTCTTCGGAGTTCTTCCAAACTCCACCCTTCATGATGTACCTCATTTCTCCTTTTTTATAATAGAATGATAATGATATGATAGTTAACTCTGTTTGAAATGTTTGAATCTTTGCAAGTTGCCTCTTGACAATAATTTTTCCTCTCAAAATCAATCATCTTTCTTGAAAAATAGATAAATGATCATATTCTGAAAGATAATAAAGGTCTCGTGCATAATTATAATTATCTAACTATCAAATTCATACATTTTCGATGCAGTTTACAACAAATCTCTTCGACCATACATCGTAAATTGATTAAGCTCTATTCTTCGCTATTTCTCGCAAAGATTTCTAGGCTGCCTATAAGCTGGTAGAAGCTAACTCAAATCCTAACGCAATTTTTCAATTGTAAAAAGGCGTCTTTATCAGCACCTTCAATCTTTTCATCACGAAAACAGCGGCATTAGGCCACTCAAAAGGTCCCAATAACGCCGAATACATTTCCTGCATGAAATTAATGAAATTGCTCATGAGAAGATCAAACCTTAAATGCAAATGTCTGAAGTAACATAAATGTCCTCTCTACATCGCTCTCTAAGTTTTCAAGATTACAGATGAGGAACAAATTCTCACGTGCAAATGTGATTTGCTGCGAAGCTTAATAATGAATGGAGCCACTCTTAAGTTCGAGCCAAATCAGGACCAGAAAGGAAGTAAAATTTTAAACAAATGGAGTTTAAAATGGCTGGACATATAGGGTCTCCGTGACTACCTAATAACTAAAAACTGCAACTATGTTGAGACCAAAATTGACCTGTGATAATTGATATTTTTATTGAAGCACGTCAGTTACGATCCACTAATTTAAATGCTACTCGTAAATTCCTAAATGAGGCAAAATCAATATCATTAGCTATTTTTGGAATCCTAAGTCTTCTATATCACATCTAATTTTGTTAGTTTTTCACTGAGTTCCGTTATGCTTTCGTCTTATAATTATTCCGATTTTGTTCTTCGATTTATTTTTCCTGTCTCCTTCTCCTCGGCAGTGTAGGAGTTCATCTTAAACAATTTTTTGCTTTCACTATTTTAATCCACTTATCTTTAAGGTTCTCCCAAATTATTATTCAAATAGCCCTGATAATAACTCATTTGCTGCATCTGCGATAAAAGTAAATATCTTTAGTAGTCAACGTATCGATCAGTTAGAGGCTGCTTTTTGTGTGTCTCCATGAACTTTTTTTTCTCCTTTTTGCTATGAGCAAATGTGCAGTTATCTCCTACATCATCGAAAATGTACCCAGTTTGCATTAACCTAAGTGAAAATAGTTCTACCTTTCATATAAAATTTGCAGAAGACCGTCTTATAGTTCTCAGGGGCTTGTTGATACATTTTGAGGGTCAAATTTTTCATAGCTATCTCTGCTTGATTCTAGGATATATGAAAGAAAACAAAAAATTTCTCACAAGCGTGAGATTGTGAATGTAATTACCTGTTGAATAGTCCTCAATTCGTGTTATCCATGAGCAAAAAAACAATTATGTTATCTTTAGCAGCTTATTCCTTACTTAGATGTTAAAGTACCTTGAATCCATAGATGGCAGAATTCAGTCTTGTATTTGAGGTTAGGAATAAAGTTCATCTGGGTTGAATAAATAAATGATAAATAATAAAAATTTGAGTGATGATAAATATTTATCATAGGATTGAGGATTATAAGGGACTAATTACATTTATTCGTCTACTGAATTTATTGATGTCGGGTAAAGATTCTTTAAAATTGGTAGAAAGCAAATGAGGGATGAAATGTACAAAGGATCAGTAGGTAATAAATTTAAATAAGATGTAATTAATCAATCAGGTAAATATATATTATTTGTTATGATAAATTTTAATAAGTGTTATTTTTGGTTTTATAAGCACAGGATTGTTGATATTAATATTAATCTCAGGATTCTGGCTTTATTTTACATCGGAATTAATTTATCAAGACAATTTAATCATAGTAAACATGAAGGTTTGTAAGTAATATCAAACATCAACAGAAATAGCATAGGTTCATTCGCCCAAGTGATTTACTTTGATTTGTAGGTGTTTAATTTCAAGATAATATCATTTCATCCTTTTTTTTAGAATATTGATTCATTATGCATGGATGGGAACATTGTCTAATTCACTTCTTACCCGTCCCTTCTTATTCTTTTCCTTCATTTATATAAAAATTTAATTATTTTCAGCTTATTGGTCAATTTGTTGCGACAGCAAACAGGATTTGATTATCTTTCATCTTTATAAAAAATTACCAAAATTGAAAGGAAGTTCATTCATGTTCAAAGCTAGACTAAAATTGGCCTTAAAATCTCATTTACATGTCTTAAATTATCTTTGTTCATAGTTCTTGTTAAAAATTGTAAAAGTCTTAGTTATTATAATGCTAAAATAATTAAAATAAAACTATCAAATTTTATAATTTCTAACCATTGATTCAGTTAAACTAATTTAGGACATGTCACTTTCTTTGTTTTTGCATTTCAGACAGTAATAACAGTCATTTACCTTCACCAACTCAGTAGCACTCACCACTTTAAAACATGAACTACAGGCTCTTCGTGTTAATGATTCCATTGACCAATCATTTGCACCTATAGAGTAGAAAAAGGAAGGGTTACTAAAAAGAGATAAATTGTTCTCAAGACGAGAGTTTGAGAAGTTAGTCGAGGGAACTGAGGCCTATGTAACTGTGGTTTTAGGTCGATATGAAAGTGATTTTTCTATCTTTTCTTCCTTCTTCTTAAAGTTGATTGTTGTTTTTGTTTTGATAAATGCAGGCTTATTGTCCATTGTTTCTTATTTGTTATTATCCTCCATTCCATGGCTCTTTTTATATTTTTAGAGGGCTTCCAATAGTATTTTTTGCTGATAGGCTCTCATCATAATAAAGTTCAGCTCTTCACTCTTGATCTCGACTAATACTTCTAAATCGTCATAGCCCATATTGATCAGTCCTTCCGCAAACTAATGCAATTTGATTTCTGCCATAAACTTGGTGATTTCATTATTTCTAGCCTTCTGTTCAACTAGCTCCCTATCAAACAATCTCGAACTCTCTAAGGAAGGTTTGTCATCAACGACTAACTATTTCAGATTGATTTTTTCCTTAATAACTGCCGTAAATTTGCTATCTTCTAAATTGTTGATAATGACTGGATCTTATTCTCCAACACTAACTTCGACCACCTTTCCATCCTTTTTACTGAAAGCGTTCGTATTACTATTGTTTTTTGATCCTTCTGATTTTTTGACTGATTATTTTTTAGCAATGTCGTGAGTAGAGCCAGTAGTTTATCCAATGGTATTGAATCTCTTGCCTGTCTTACGCATACTTTATCATGGAACTGTTACTTTTAGCGATCCTTCTCGATTTTTTATTTCAGTTCTTTGAGCTTGTCCATTTTTTCTTCAGCTGATTGCTCTTTGTCCTTGCTCGTGCTCGAATTCGCCGTTCCTTTTCTGCCTAAACAGTCATTTACCTTGAAATTTTAATTCTTTGGTAACTGGGCTTCATGGAAGCAGCAAATTTAAAAATATATAAATAATAAATATCAACTTAATCTCTATTTCTATTGAATTTACAAGGTCTTTCATTTGACAGAAATAAGCTTTAAATCTTCCATACTTCAACTTTTAAACCAAAAAAAGTTTATAATATTTAAGCGATAACCGTTATGAGTAAAAAATAAGAGTAGTACTCCTTTAACAACGCAGCTCATATAACCTCAAGATACTACTGATTGGCAATTCGGGAGTAGGGAAGTCTTGCCTATTAATGCGCTTCTCAGTATTTTTTCAACCATTCAGGAAGATAAGTTCAATAGCAATCTGCTCAACACCATCGGCGTAGATTTCGTAAAACTTTCATAAAATAGAAAGTCAAAATGCTGGACTACGGGGGAGAAAAAATCAAACTTGTCTTAGTAATAATCTTGTAACTCAGTGGGACACGGCTGGGCAAGAAAGGTTTCGCACCATCACTAACTCCTATTATCGAAATGCGAACGGCATCATAATCGTGTACGATATCACTGATCGTCAAAGCTTCGAAAATGTAGTGAATTGGTATGATGAAATGAACAAGTAAATTGACATAAATGAAGAAATATCAATCAAAAAGTAGGATGCGTGCTTGTTGGCAATAAATTAGACATGAATTCGCGTCGGGCGGTCTCTTACGAGGAAGGTCTTGCACTTGGTATTTCAGTTAATAAGTAGCTAACAAATACCAAATACCCTTCAGCTAAACCAGCGCTAAGACATCACAAAATGTGAATGATCTCTTCACAGCTCTAACTAAACAAATGATGAAACTAAACGAGGGAACCAAATCAGGCCAAATGCGACCCCCACTACCCATAAAGCAAACCCACGAAGAAGAATATTGCAAATGTTGCGAAAATTGATTGATAGTTCGTTTATCTTGAGCAGATGCGTGACAAATAGGCTATGCTTTCCGTAGCTATATTCTTTTCATAACAATATAACGATAAAATAGTTATTTTCTAAAATTATGCTGTAATTCACATAAAATGACCACTGCTTCAGTATAAACAACTCCTTATATTAGAGGAAAAGCTCTCTCGCCCCATGACCATTATGGAAAAGCAGAAAAAAACGCTTCTGACTCACTCGACGAGTAATATCATGTCAACTCATCGCACGCAGAAGCACCACAAAATTGACATAAGTAATTAGGACCATCTGTCAACAGGTATTACAGTACGAAAGAGTTTTGGATAAATGAGCAAAGGATAATACCTACATGTCAGATTTAGTATATATCCTCTGATTTAGTGAAAAGAAAAACTATGAAAACGCCTCAGCCATTCACAGTTAAAATAGAAGATAAAGTAAGGGAGTAAAGTTCAGAGAAAAATATTTTTTTAGCTCGTCCAAGAAAATAAAGAGGTGTATCTTTGGGGAAAGCTCTTAATTTTAATACTCGAACATAAAAATAATAATCAAAAAGACCTGGCACATCTCCAGTAATAGGGTAAAAAGGAATGGTGCCTCCTTCAAATACTGGTGAAAAGAGTGCCTACTTTGATTAATTTTTATCAAGCCCTGAAATATTGAAAAGTTTTAAGATCATGTCTCATATCGGCAAAGGAGCGTTTTCTGTGGTCTCATTAGCCATTGACAGATAAAATAAAAAATGTTTTGCAATAAAAGCATATTAAAAGATTGATAGCATGGATTGGAATAGGCTTGCCTGTATTAAGAGATAAATTCGAAATTTAAAAGGAATGAACCACGATCGAGTGGTCAAACTGGTTGGATTGGTCAAAGAAAGAAAACGCCTTTATTTAATCATGGAAAATGGAGGGAAGCAAAGCTTAGGAGGAATAATCCGCAAGGAACGCGCGCTGATTGAACAACAAGCAAAAAGGTACTTTCGACAGTTATTAGAAGGAATTGCCTATATACATCAGATGGGCATCTGTCATCGCGATCTAAAGCCATAAAATATCCTCATCGATGATTGTGGATTTATTAAAATCATCGATTTTGGCTTTAGTACTTCCAGTAAAATCAACCTGAACAACTTTTGCGGTACTCCTGCATACATGAGTCCATAAATCGTAAAGAAAATACCCTACAATGGAGCCAAAGCTGATATTTGGGCTCTTGGAGTTATTTTATTTCTTATGCTTATTGGGAATTTCCCATTTAGAGCTTCAAACTAACAGGAACTAAATCGCTTGATCATGAGCGGTCGTTACAGATATCGTGATTAGGGTGCAATCTCTGAGTCTTCTAAGCGTTTTATCAGTCGAATGATCCAAGCCAAGCCTTAGGACCGTGCTAATGCAATTGACCTCCTCTAAGACAATTGGTTATTATGATAATATAATAATTTAATTTTGCCGATTAAAATAGTATAAATTTTACCATTATTTAGTCATAACCATCATTTCTGCTTCTTTTCATCGATGAGTGTAGAAGACATTTTGAAGACTTGCTTATATGCGGCTAAGCCAGCAATGGAGAAGAGGAATATCCATCCGATAATGCCCAATGGACCCATCAGTAATCTTCGCAACAAGCTGAATTTTTATCTGGCTGGCCCTTTGTATGAAACATCCTCATTCTTTTCGATAATTAACTGATCGTTTCTAATTGAGATCTTTTCTTTTTTCTTTTGACTTGCAATAAGATCCTTCAAACCTGCTTCCTCTTTCATGGCTCTTTGCAACTCTTTCTGAGTCTACCACCTTGCCTTCATTTGCTTGTACTCTGCTTAAGGAGAGTCTAAATAATATAAATTTTGCTTTCGATTGATTCATGGTAAACGATAATCGCCTGGACAATTGGATTATCCGCCTTTCCTTTGGCAAACGATAGTTTCAACTTATTTCCCTTTAACAGTCCTCCTTATATCTTCTTTCCCTAAAAGTAAACTCCATCTTATTTGACTTCAATTTCAATGTATTCTTCGTGGGCAGCATATTTGCTACCTGCCTCCTTCACCACATCCAAATCCCTTCTAACAATAGTCTTTCCTATTTTAATGTTAAACACTCTCTGTCCAGGATTCTAGAAATACATCTAACTTAAAAAATCAATACCTCCGCGAATTTGAGGATCAAAGTATTTTTGCCGATTTTAGTGGGAAGGGTATATACCATTTCTTCATAAGTGTGTCTTTCATACATGTAGATTCTCTTATCAAAAGTGTATCTAGGTGATATTAAGATTACTTGATGTCTGATTCTTTGGCGTCTTCGTTGGTGTGATAGTCCACATCCACTGATTTTCCAGAAACGAAGGAATCATCCTGAATAAGCAAATTAATACTGCCTGATACTTAAAAATTTTGTCGTAAGATTCAATGACTTGATCTTTGGATCCGCAGTTTAGAGCTATCAGAATTTTGGAAGAAACCATTGGCTTACATAATACGGTGCTGAGTGAGCAGACCAAAATTAATAGGATTTTCAACTCGAGTCTCATCAAAATATAATATAGATGCGACTAAAAAGCATGAATATATCTTTGGGTAAAAATATTGAAGAAAAGCCAACATTGAATTATATTTTTCCAATATATTTTATTATCAGCAATAATGGTTTTTGATATGGTGATAAGGGTGTAATCTTTCTTAAATGCACTCGTATTCTGCTAGATATGATATTTTCTTTTAGAGGCAAGTCAAATATCAACTAAACTATCACTTGTTTTGTTTTTTACTGATTCTGCCTACTCAAAAATAAATATTAACGCCTTTTATCTTTTTATTTTTTTACTTAATTTTCCATATTTATTGATCAAAATCAATAGAGGATAGCCTAATCTCTCTTCCGTTCATGTCCTTCTAAAAATTCATTCACACTTTTCATACAATTTTTGTTTTTATCAAATATATTTTCGATGTCAAGTTCATGTTACTTTATGAATATTCCCAAAACTCGTTCAAGTCATTTATCTTCAAACAAAATTTGCTCCTCTTTTTTGTTTGTACTGCTTCTCAGTCTTTTTTGAGGGATATGATTCTTTACATTAAATCTAAAAAATTATATTTTCGCAAAGCTAAGCTTTTCAATCAAGTCATAAGTGTGTATCCTTTGCATCAACATACAATATTTTAAATTTTACTCTTTATTTTAAATGCTGACTTGAATGTATTGATTCATCATACGATATTATTATAATTAATCTCATATTAATAGATATCAATGATTATCTTATGCTTACTCTTCATGTTAAAATTCCAATACTCCAGTAGACAAAAACCTGATTGTATCTTTATTTTTTTCAGTGAGCTCAAAGAATAAAGATTATAAGTTTCTCCACTTGGCTTGTATTCGTTGCGGAAGTTGATCAAATCTGTATTCAATGGTCATAAACGCAAACAGATCCTTCTTAAAAAGTATTTGTATATGCAGTATTTCTTCTTAGGGATCAAGCATTAAAGATAGCAAATGGTTATTCAAGACTACCCTCTTCTATGTTTCTCTTTTGATTATTCTAATTCCTGGATCTGAAATTTGGGGTTTAACTTACTCTAATTTCTCATTTCTGTTTCGATTAAGCTCATTAAACTCATCTCGCTCCTATTCGAGAAGAAGCAATCTATAATTAAAACGATCTTTTTTAATTTCCTCGAGAAATTTAACCACAATTTTAATATCATACCTGTTGGCTGGATTTGGCTATAGCATTCCTGCCAGAAGCCTAATCATTAACGGTTTCATACTGTACTTATGTTCGTTTAAAGGATATTTAGCTTTTTTGTCTGATAATTTAATTTATTTAATTGATGAAAGTGCAGCTCCCATGACTATTTCATAGAATACTATGCCGAGACTCCATATATCAGCAGATTCATTATACCTACATTATTATGGAGAATCATAATAGGTCTTTAGAGTTGAATAAGATTTCTTTCGACAAAACGCAGGTTCAGGAGGTGTAATGGCAATTCCCTTGTTTTTAATATAAATGTTTTAAGGATTAATTTTGCCATGAACCTGTTAATTTTAATGAAGAAAGGCGACAGTTGTAGCTAATTATAACATTATGCTAATTTCTTCTTCCTTTTTAAGTTGTCCATATTTCTTTAGGAGAGAAGTTTTACTGTATGACAAAGGAATCAAGAGGTAAGTACTTTTTTTATCATTAATTGTCAATTATCTCGCAAAAGGGCTCTAAATTAGACGTAGAATATGATCATTATTAAGATCAATACTCGCTTACTTTTACAACTGTTCTAAGCGTAATTGATCATCACTGGCAATTTCGATGCCTATGATCATAGAAGACTTTTAAGGGCCATACTTTGCTTCTAAATAAATCCTATCCTTATTTTTCTTCTTTTGTAGCTTGATATTTGAATACTCCTTCTTATTTCCTTTAATGTTTTCCTTCATCATACTTAAAACTAAATAATTATTATCTTCATTGTTGCACATTAAAAAATATCATCATTGAAATATATTCTACAATAATTTGTTTATCAGTCAGAAAATATATTCTTACAATTATAATTGCAGTTTATTTATTTTATTAGTAAATCATGAAACACATGTCCAATGAAGAATTTTCATTTCAGTATTACGTCGATCTAGGAAATAATAAATTAGGCCACATATTCATCAATCAAGATTCCGATCCTTATGTCGAATCATCCAAGTTTTGTGTCAAATACTCACTTCCTACAATCATTATCACTATCCTTGGAGATGCAATTCAAGAGCAAATTGATCAATAGAAATACCAGATCTATTAAAATACACGAAAGTAATCATCAAAAAAAGCACAATAAACCAATTTTTCCCTAAAGATGATTGATTCAGATACTTTGGAAACAGAATTAAAGGAAGAATTTTAGGAAGACTAGTAAGCTCCTACTTACTCTAGAAATCGATCAAATTCCCATATACTTACTCATGCTGCCTAGAATATGAAAGTCTTTTAAAATTTATACAATAATTACAAAGAAATAGAGATGAAAAAATAAATAAAACGCAAGAAATCTTTGTAGACATTTACCTTTAAGCCGCAAATCAATCATTTGAGCGATAGGATTGTTGCAAATAAGCGTAAAATGACTGAGTCGAGCCAAAAGAACATACTAAATATCAAGTTACCTCTGCAACTGCTCCATGACGAAAGAAATATTAATTTTGATCAGCCTAAAATTTCATATAGAGTCACCTTAGCAAATAAAGCTTCTGAAAAAAAAGAAAAAACAAGAGAAAATAGTCAATTCCAGCTTCACCGCAGAAATGAAATTTATCAGAAAAAGAGTGAAGAAAAGAAGAAGAAGTTAAGATAAAGTCTTTAGAAGAAGATAATGGATAACTGCAGCTTTAAGCCAAAGATAAATAGTAGGATGAGATGATCTGATTTTTATTTAAATATTGGTTGATATGAAAATGTAGGGTGTTTGAGGGATCCAACCATCATTGTTCTTGTCTTGGTCCATTTGTTGCTTCTTGTTTCTTTGATTCATTTGACATGTAGGTGCAAGTCATTTTCAAAATCCAAAAATCACTTTCCTGCTTTGCTTGTCTTGGATGGTCGAAGGGTCAAGGCCTGAAATCTTGGTCAAGATTGAAATCTTCGTAAGATCTCTTGGGTCGTGATGGTCTTCGTCATCTCGTCGTAGTGCCAGCCGGGCACTAATAACCTAAGGGTAGGTTACCAAGGCTGCGGTTCGGATGCTCGAAACCGTCGAAGTATCTGACTTGACATCGTTGGTCAAAGACCACAGGTACCACCAGTAAGTTCGTCTTGTTTCTGTCCTGCTTTCTGCTTTCGAATAATAAGTTGTGTGGAAATTATGAATGCTATCATTTGATCAAGTATAAAGGGGAGCAAATTTAATAAATCCAAAGAAATGACTGAAACTTGAGAGGACATTTCCACACAAAGAATGCAAAAACTGTCTGAAAATTGACTGAAGGCATGACATTCCATCTGAAAAGAGACCACCTAAGAATTTAATAAAAGCTAAAGGTCAAAGGATGCTTACTCACGACATGATAAGACCATGCTTGGACTTTCCTTTCCTCTTGAGGTAGAGAGACAGAACACGAGAACCACTCTCAAGATTTACCTTCGCTTCAAAATTTTTAATTTAGGTTTATTTATTAGTGATATTAGGTGCTCCCCTAGCAATAGCATAGCAAGTTTAATAGTTTGAAACCATTAGCCGACCAAAGTCAAACTAACAGGGATAGGATGAAGCTGGACTCACCAGCATTGGTCGCTTCCGGACTAGCCTACATTGGCAGTCCCAACACACATTCATCTATTCTCATCATTAACGTTGCTCTAAGCTGTTCAACCATTTGAAATTCCAATGAATTCTACTCTTTAGTAACCTTTTACCTCGGAATGAGAATCTCACGCAATTGGTCTTTTCCTTCATTCCAATTTGCATTTTCACTCACTTCACCTCTCACTCACCGCTCTCCGCACTCTCACGCTCAGCTATGGGCATTGGGCAGTTATCTTCATAACCATCGATGAATCGATATATCCACTTCACATATCTAAAGCGAGTCAATTACGGCTTATTGGGCTGTCTGAATGAGAGAGTCGTCGTGGCGATCAAGGGTTGATCAATCCTTTCAGTGCCCCACTGTTTCGAACTCTCTAAATTATTACAACGTGACGTGTGATTTATACCACAAATCGAAGTTTCGGATCAATACCGATCAGGGAGCCCAGTAGCTTAATCATATAATGAATTTATCATTGCAAGGCAGTCTTACCCACATATCCTTCAATCGCTTAAAATCCGCAGTTTTAGGTTCACACTTAAATCTTCTTTATTATACTGAGAGAACTCCTTAAATGCGATGTCTTCTATCTATTTTTTGACTTGATGCGATATGCATCTTTGAGATAACGTAATGGAAAATGGCGTGAATCAATCGTTAAATATAAAAAATAGTATGACAGTCTTGACTATAGTTAATGGTGAACAAATCGTCAAATTATTGTGAGCTTTTATTAATATTTTTTTTCTAATGATTCGTCATAATAATCAAAGATGTCAATGATCAATATTGATAAAATGTCTTGATTGAAATATATCAATAATGAATACTGAATTTGTTAATAAATAAACAGTATTGTACAGAATATGTTGGGGTTGGGGTTGGGGT
>Ga0302188_10002135_pt1 | contig 14654 bp, 13 predicted proteins | sample II_Bog_E2_1_FD_198783 | JGI IMG/M metagenome (GOLD analysis project Ga0302188, IMG submission 198783) | Peat permafrost microbial communities from Stordalen Mire near Abisko, Sweden - II_Bog_E2_1 | ecosystem: Environmental > Terrestrial > Soil > Wetlands > Peat | place: Sweden: Abisko...
ATTCGTTTCTTTTTAAAATGCAGCAATTCAATTATGTATGCAACAAGCCATAAAGGAGCAAAATAGTTCTTTGAAGTACCTTCTTGTAATCCTTTAATATTTCCTTGTGCTACACTTCTTAAATTTATGAAAATATTATTTAACAATCCTAATTCGCTCAACAAATTGTATATATACCATAACATATAGGGAAATGTTATAAGTGTAATAAAAAAATAAAAATTCCGAAAACTCAGGTTTGGGTCCTCAGTATTATTCGATTTTTGAAATATACTTTGAGTAAATAGCGAAGATAAAGTAAATATACCCACCCAAATCGAGATTCCTGTATAAAACTGGCCTTTTAAAGGAAATAAATTATGTGGGTAGAGATTATAGGCAAGTACACATAACAACCAAAGAGCCGAAACTAATGTTGCGGGTGCAAATATATTTTTAGAGGTACGTAAACTTAATAATAAAGATATTGATGTAATGATTATTGCATATATCATGAAGTATTACTTTTTAAATATTCTCTCTTATTTGTTTAAGTTACTATTAAAACGAATAAAATGTATAGATGACTTCAATAGAAAATAAATATCCAGGAAAAATGTAAATTCCGGATTTTTATTCTTCTGCTCTTTTCAACAAATAGGGCATTAACAATATGGAAGATGTACGGGTGATAAAATTTGATAAAGTAAAATATATCAGATTCTGAAACACTTCAATTTTATTTTATTCACAATTCGTTATGTTATCCACTAAAAATCTTATAAAGTGCGATTATTCATATTTAGCCATTTTATCTTCGATAGTCACATCCTCACGGGAACTTTGTATCTTGATATACGTCATCATGTTTTCGGCACCGGCTTCATAACAGGCATCCTGTGCCAGTTTTACGACTTTCATGATTTCATCATAAGTTCCTTCCATTACTGTTTCGAAAGGGGTAACTTTGTATTTCAGTCCTGAACCGGCAATTACTTCTATGGCTTTATCTACTAATGCATAGGGATGAATGGTTTTTGAAGTGGGTAAAACCTGTAATGCGATATTTACTGTTTTTGGCATCTTATTGTATTGTTTGAAATCTATGATTATGAAACGATGAATGCTATTAAAAATTGTGCTCGTAGTGTAAAAAATATATATTTTATTCTTATTGCCGGAATTCATTGGAATAAAATAAAAAACCCGAAATCTCTTTCGGGTTTTTGTATTATAAAATCTGTCGGAAATTATTCAGCAGCTTTTTCTGTGGCTGGTGCTTCAGCAGGAGTTTCAGCAGGAGTTTCAACAACTGCAGCTGCTATAGTTGCAGCAATTGCATCCGCTTTTTTCTTAGCTACTTCAGCAGCTTTTGCTTTGTTTACTTCACTTTCAGCTTTAAAACGGGCTTTTAAGTCAGCTTGTTTTTCAGCAACCAATTGTTCTTTTGTTTTAGACACATTCGATTCTTTGGTAGCTTTCCATGCTTCGAAGCGTACATCGGCTTCTGCTTCATCAAATGCACCTTTTTTTGCTCCTTCAAGCAAGTGCTTTTTCAACAATACACCTTCGTTTGAAAGAATATTGCGGGTAGTGTCGGTAGGTTGTGCACCTGTTTGTAACCAATACAATGCTCTGTCGAATTTCAGGTCGACGGTTGCAGGATTGGTGTTTGGGTTATAAGAACCGATACGTTCGATAAATTTGCCATCACGTGGCGCTTTGCTGTCAGTGATCACGATATGATAATATGCATATCCTTTACGACCGTGACGTTGCAATCTGATTTTTACGGGCATTTTTTTGTTTATTAAATGATTATACCTAATGCTTTTTCTCGAAAAGCGCTGCAAAGATAGTGAATTTATTTGAATAAGGAAAGTGTGGAAATAAGAATCTTATTAATTACAATATACCCAGGCAGTTTCAAAGCGTTTGTCAGTTTTACGGAGGTTTTCCATATACTGAATTGCCTTTTTACGATCGGAGAATGATTGAATGGCAACCCTGTAAGTTTTGGCAGGAACTAAAACGTGTGCACACTTGAAATCTGCGGTTCGTAGTTCGTTGCAAAATTTCTCGGCTGCAATCTGATTTGGAAGGCTGGCAACAATAACATGATAATTGTCCGAATCCTTTGTTATTGTCGTTGTTGAAGTATTTACTTCTCTGGTTAATGTCTTTGTAACAACAGGAGGTTGAATTGAATTATAAAAAACAGATGTTGCTAAATTGGCATTATGGAGTTGTCGCATATCATTTACGTGAGGTGAAACAGCGAATAATCCTACAACAAGCATAGCTACAGCCGCATATTTAAATATTCTGGTGGAAGGTAGCGAAATTGTAATCCCGGACTTTTCGTCCTGAATTTTACTGCCTTTTTGTGAGATATACAAATTGTTTAATTCGAAATTCCGGGGTAAAAAGCTAACATTGACTTCAGGAGAAAAAATTAAGTCCCCGTGATCGTTCTGATAAAAAGCACCTAAGTTCCCGAATTGGATAAATTTTGCAGAATTGAGTTCCGATTTGAGAATTTCAACCTTCTTTTCGATGGTTTCCATCGCCATCCGGTAGCTGATTTGTTCTGACCGGGCGATTTCAATTGCAAGTAATCCATCTGCGTGATGCATGAGTGGATTAAACCCGATGGTAGAAAGCGGAGGAGTTATATGATCGGATAAAAGCACAGCAGATTCGGTTTGTACTACAAATCCACCTAAGTTCGGCACAACTACATAATCATGTTGTGCTAAAAGTCTTTCAATATGGTTACAGAATTTTTCCACCCCGCAAAAGTAAGTGAAAGGTTTGGTCCCTGAACATTTTCAGGCAAAAAGTTATCAACAAGTTGTTAAACTCAACAAATCGATGTATCTTTGTAACTTTCAATTAAAAAATATGAAAATGAAAAAAACAATTCTGATAACCGGTGGTGCAGGCTTTATCGGTTCACATGTAGTCCGGCTGTTTGTTACTAAATATCCCGATTATAAAATTGTTAATTTAGATGCATTAACTTATGCCGGAAATCTTGAAAACCTGAAAGACGTGGCTGATGCTTCAAATTATACTTTTGTAAAAGGTGACATTACTGACGAAATCTTTATTCCGGAATTGTTCGCAACCTATCAATTTGATGGTGTGGTCCATTTGGCTGCCGAATCGCATGTCGATCGTTCAATTACCGATCCTTTTGCATTTATACGCACCAATGTTTTTGGAACCGCTAATTTATTGAATGCTGCAAAGGAATCCTGGAAAGGAAATATGGAAGGAAAACGTTTTTACCATATTTCAACGGATGAAGTCTATGGTTCATTAGGAAAAGAAGGTTTTTTTACTGAAGAAACTGCTTATGATCCACGGAGTCCTTATTCGGCATCAAAAGCGAGTTCCGACCATTTTGTCCGTGCATTTTATCATACCTACGGATTGCCGGTAGTGGTTTCAAATTGTTCGAACAACTATGGCGCAAATCATTTTCCCGAAAAACTGATTCCTCTGTCAATCAATAATATTAAGCACAATAAACCTATTCCAATTTATGGTAAAGGTGATAATGTCAGAGACTGGTTATTTGTAAACGATCATGCAAGGGCAATTGACACTATTTTTCACAATGGGGTAATTGGTGAAACCTATAATATCGGTGGTAACAACGAGTGGACCAATATCGAACTGATCCGTGAGTTATGCAAAATAATGGATAAAAAGTTAGGACGTGCAGCAGGAGAATCGGCTAAACTGATCACTTTTGTAAAAGACCGTGCCGGACATGATTTGCGTTACGCTATTGACTCTACTAAATTGCAACGGGAATTGGGCTGGAAGCCATCGCTCCAATTCGAGGAAGGACTTGAAAAGACTGTCGACTGGTACCTGGCCAATCAGGAATGGATGGACAATATTATAAACGGAGATTATCAGAAGTATTACGAAAAACAATATACCGAAAGATAAAAGGATTTACTATTTTTTCATTTACTATTTTTTTCTCATTTCTCATTTCTCATTCCTCATATAATGAAACTATCACTAGGTTTTTGAGATTAGTTAATTCGAACTTTATGACTTTTTGCTTATTAAATTGTCGATTTCTTTCTACTATATGTGAGTGTTGATCATTTTAAAATAATAAGCGAATAAGGGTGGGGTGTGAGGTGTTTGGTCTTCTATTAAGAGTGAAAAAACAAAAATAAGGTTTTGAAAATAAGATATATTTTACTTCTTACTTTTTACTGCCTACTACTAACTCTGTACCGTCCTGAAATTTGTTTATACTTTTGCTTCTTACTACTTTTTTCTTACAACTTAACACAATGCTCAGTGCTTAATACTGAATGCTTACCGATCTATCGCGACCTCTTACCTCTTATTGAGCTTGTGATATTCTCATCTATCGTGATCACCCCATCATCTCATTATTACATCACCTTGCTTATTTCACGTTACCGCCCCAAGCCCCTAAAAGGGATGTAAAGATCGGTATTAGAAGATATTGATAAGCTACAGTCACTTTTACATGAAAGCCCTCTTAACATCTCCTTTAGGGGCTTGGGGCGGTTTTTTTTACTTGTTCCATTCCTCATTCCTCATTCCTCTACACTCAATACTCAATACTCAATTCTCATTCCATTCCTTACCTCTTACTCCTTACCTCTTACCTCTTTTCTCACCTCATTCCTCATTCCTTATTCCTTATTTTGGCGCTGTCTGGTATAAATAAATCCCAATGATTAAGAAAACAACATTTGGTAACCAAACAGCATTAAAAGAAGACATGGCACCGCTTACTGAAAAAGAAGTTGACAAGGTTGAAAATAACACATAAAGTGAACTAAGTGCAAGCCCTATTCCTAAGTGAAGTCCCATACCTCCACGTACTTTTCTGGATGAAAGTGAAACTCCAATTAATGTCATAATAAAAGCAGCGAGCGGCATAGAAAACCTTTTATAATACTCGTCTTCAAAGCCCTGTATGTTCCCAACGCCACGATTGCGTTGTTTCTTCAAATAGTTGCTCAGTTGAACATTACTCAATTGCGGAGCTTCAGCCGAAGTAATAAAAAAATCTTCAGGCTGTACATTTATAGTGGTATCTTTGCTTATTCCTTTTTTGATACTTTCACGCATTCCATTGAAATCGCGTTGCAAATAATTTGTCACTTTCCATTGGTAGGCAGAATCCCACGATATGGTTTCGGCAGTTAATCTTGAAACCAGTTTCTTGCCATCAAATTTTTCGAGTGAGAACCGGTAGCCTGTATTATTCGAAACCTCATATCGCTCGATATACATGATTACGCCCTTTTCAACTTCCATCTGTACATTCCGGGCATTATCCTGCTTGATTTTATGAACATATTTATCTTCAAAATTAAGCATTATCTTATTCCCGTGAGGAATAATAAAACCCCCGACAGTAAAAGATATGGAAGCTATAACCAGTGCTGAAAGAAAATACGGAAGCATTAATCTCCTAAAACTGACACCACTCGCCAATATGGCAATGATTTCGGTATTGGTAGCCATTTTAGATGTAAAAAAAATAACAGCAATGAACGTGAACAGTGGACTGAACATATTCATGTAAAAGGGTATAAAATTCAGGTAGTAATCAAAAATGATTGCATGTAAGGGTGCATTATGCTCAACGAAATTGTCTAACTTTTCAGTCAAATCAAATACCACCGATATACTTAAGATAAGCATGATGGAGAAAAAGTAAGTCCCCAGAAACTTCTTAATTATATAAGTGTCAATTCGTTTTAAACCAAATGTATGATAATCGATTTTCATATATTTTTAACTTTCAAACTTCAAACCTTTCAAACCTTTCAAACCTTTCAAATGGAGTATTCGACATTCCGATTTATCGGAACTTTTCAAACCCTTCAAACGCAGAACGCGGAACGGGTTCAAAGTCTTCTCCCTACCTGTTCTATCATTCCTTTCTTCCAGGTTGTAAAGTCACCGGCCTGAATATGTTTTCTTGCTTCACCTACCAGCCAAAGATAAAAAGCCAGATTGTGAATGGATGCTATTTGCATAGCCAGTAATTCTTTACTTATAAATAAATGACGTAAATATGCTTTTGAATAAGATGAATCAACATAGGATGTTCCATATTCGTCGAGTGGTGAAAAATCATTTTTCCATCTTTCGTTGCGCATATTCATGATCCCGTGTGAAGTGAAAAGCATACCGTTTCGCCCGTTACGGGTTGGCATTACACAATCAAACATATCAATGCCACGTTCAATCCCTTCCAGAATGTTTTGAGGTGTACCCACACCCATTAAATACCTGGGTTTGTCTTTTGGAAGTATTTCATTGACTATTTCAATCATTTCATACATTTTCTCAATCGGCTCGCCTACAGCTAACCCGCCAATGGCATTTCCCTCCCTGTTTTGAGAAGCAATAAATTCTGCCGATTGACGGCGTAAATCGGGATAAACACACCCTTGCACAATAGGAAAATAGGTTTGTGAATACCCGTATTTTGGTTCGGTATTGTCAAAATGAGTGAGTCCGCGATCCAGCCAACGATGCGTAAGTTCCATCGATTTTTTAGCATATTGATAATCGGCAGTGCCAGGAGTACATTCGTCGAAAGCCATAATAATATCCGCTCCAATAGTCCGTTGTATGTCAACAACATTTTCGGGAGTGAAAAGGTGTTTGCTTCCATCGATATGCGAACGGAATGTAGCACCTTCTTCTTTTAATTTTCTGTTGGCAGACATTGAAAATACCTGATAACCGCCACTGTCTGTTAAAACAGGTTTATCCCAGCCATTAAATTTATGCAATCCGCCGGCACGTTCAAGAGTGTCAATGCCCGGTCTCATAAACAAATGATACGTATTTCCAAGAATAATCTGAGCTTTAATGTCTTCTTTCAATTCATGAAAATGAACCGCTTTTACTGAAGCAACCGTACCAACCGGCATAAAAATCGGTGTTTCAATATCACCATGATCTGTTGTTATTTTTCCCGCCCTGGCATTTGAATTTGGATCGGAATGTTGTATTTCAAATGTCATTTTTGGAGGATTAACGGATCTTTTCTATGAAAATTAGTTAGATAATGATGATTCAATTTGATAGATTGAAAATGAAGTTTTCCAGAATTCTTTGGCCTGCTTCACCTGATTTTTCAGGGTGAAACTGAACAGCATAAAAGTTGTCTTTATGAACTGCCGAACTGTATTCGGAGATATAATTTGTCAGTGCAATTGCAATCCCGCATTTTTCAACATAATAACTGTGGACAAAATACATATACGCATTCTCGTCGATACCCTGAAAAAGATCAGATTTTAAATTTGTAATATTATTCCATCCGATTTGAGGAATTTTGAAGCCATCAACCGGAAATAATTTTACTTTCTGGTCGAAAATGCCTAAACAGGTAGTATTATTTTCTTCTGAAAAAGAACACATCAGTTGCATCCCAAGGCAAATGCCTAAAACAGGCTGATTGAGTGAGCAAATTAAAGTGTCAAGTCCTTTCTCTTTCAGGTATTTCATAGCTGAAGAAGCTTCACCTACTCCCGGAAAAATAACACGGTCGGCAGAACGTATTTCATCGTGATCATCAGTAACGATTGCATTCACGCCAATTCGCTCCAATGCAAAAAGTACCGAACGAATATTCCCTGCATTGTATTTGATGATAACGACTTTCATTCCGTTTTAAGTAAACTGTTTATAGACAAAAGCCTTAAGACCTTTGACAGATGACGAATTAAATAAGTTTGTTTGTGTTGGTATCGGGGAATATTATTGCAGGTTTAAATTTTCTTGCTTCTTCCATTTCCATTAAAGCATAGGCCATAATGATAATAATATCTCCCGGCTGAGCTTTTCGGGCAGCCGCACCATTTAAGCAAATGACTCCCGAACCGCGTTTTCCGGGGATAACATACGTTTCAAATCGTTCGCCATTATTATTATTAACAACACTTACTTTTTCATTTGCAATCACATTGGCTGCATCCATTAAATCCTCATCGATGGTTATGCTTCCTATATAATTCAAGTTGGCTTCTGTAACAGTTACCCTATGAATTTTCGACTTTACAATGTGTACTAACATAAATTAAATTTTTTCAATTGATAAAAATCAATTGTCGATAGCTTTGTATTTTATATTATCAATTAATCTGACTTCGCCACAATAAACGGCGATACATCCCACTGAAGGTTCCGTCCATGAATAAACAGGTTGGAGTGTTGAAGTGTTTACTATTTCAAAATATTCTACTTCAAGTCCCGGAACTAAATTTATCAGGTCTACCACCCATTGTGTCAATTCTATTGGTGACAACCGGGCTGCAAAGTTACGACTTTCGGAGAGAACTTTAGATATTTCAACTGCTTTTTTATGCTGAACATCAGTTAATCGTTCATTCCGGCTGCTCAAAGCTAATCCACCAGGCTCACGAACTATCGGACAATCAATAATTTCGATGTTGAAATTCAACATTTTTACCATTCGATGAATGATTGCTAACTGTTGGAAGTCTTTTTCACCAAAATAGGCTTTATCAGGTTGAATCAATTGAAAAAGTTTGCTGACAATCTGGACAACACCATTAAAATGACCCGGACGAAATTTGCCTTCCATAACAGTATCCAATCCCCCGAAATCGAATTCGAAACGATTGTTTAATTCATTTGGCTGATATATTTCTTGTGGTTCGGGAGCAAAAATAAGTTGACATCCTACACTTTCGAGAAAATCTGCATCAAGTTTCAGATTGCGTGGATACTTCTTTAAATCTGTTGAATTATTAAACTGAGTCGGATTTACAAAAATACTTACAATGCAACTGTCATTTTCAGCTACACAGCGTTCGACCAAAGATTTGTGGCCATTATGCAATGCACCCATAGTTGGTACAAAACCTATGGTTTTCCCTGATAATTTTAAAGACTCAATTTCAGCCTTCAGTTCGTGTCTTAGTTTTATTATTTTCATAATTGTTCTACTACTCATGGATTTCAAAAAAGAGTTATTTGAATTCCACAAAAATGCGTGCAAAAGTACTAAAACTTATTTGTATAATCATTCAAAAGTAATACATAATTGGGGACTTAATCCTATATAGTAATATCTTTTGTGAAATAATAATTCAGATAAATAAAAAGAAACAGGTTTAGATCTTAGATATTAACATAGAAACGATTTGTGCTTATTCCTTTATTTTAAAATCATCAAAATCGAATTGAATTGTTTTTGATTTAAATGGGAGCTTAAAATCACTAAATAATTCTTGGTTAAACTTTTATAATTAGAAAGCGGGTTAAAAAGAGAAGGACTTGAAGTAAAATTGATTAAATATTTGATTGTGTGTAGTATAGGCGGATTCTATATGAAATTGCATTTTGCATATGTTCTTTTTCTGAACCCTGAGCTTAACATTTATGGGTTGACATCTTGTTTATATCCAATTTTTTTTATATATCTTTGCAATCCGAATCATTATCCCATATCCATCGGATTAGAAAAGAATGAAAAAGATTACAAAAGTTTTGTATATTTCGCAAGAAATATTCCCTTATTTACCTGAATCCGAATTGTCGAATATGGGGAGGTATTTACCTCAGGCAGTACAAGATCGCGGTCGTGAAACGCGAACTTTTATGCCGAAATTTGGTGCTGTCAATGAACGTAGGAATCAATTGCATGAAGTAATACGCTTGTCAGGCATGAATTTAATTATTGATGATACAGATCATCCATTGATCATCAAAGTGGCTTCGATACAATCAGCCAGAATGCAGGTCTACTTTATTGATAATGATGATTATTTTCATAGAAAAAATACTATTTCCGACGAATCGGGTGAAGAATACGAAGACAACGATGAACGAACTATTTTCTTTGTAAGAGGAGTAATGGAAACTGTTAAAAAATTACGTTGGACTCCTGATGTGATTCATTGTCAGGGATGGATGACGGCTTTAGCTCCCTTATATATCAAAAAAGCATTTAATGATGATCCGTTTTTTAAACATTCGAAAGTAGTGTATTCTGTATTTAATGATGAATTTAAAAAACCATTCCGGAGTTTATTTGCAGAACGACTTTTGCTGGAGGGCATTGAGAAAAAACATGTTGCTCAGGTAAAAGATAAAGTAATCGATTTTGTAGCTCTTTCGAAATTGGCAATTGATTATTCGGATGCAGTTATTCAGTCAAGTCAGGAAGTTAACAAGGAAGTTTTAAATTACATAGCTTCAAAAAAGGTAAAATTTTTACCCTTTCAAAAGGATGACGATTATGCCGATGCTTATGTCCAATTTTATGATAGCCTTTAGAAAATTATTTTAGTTATAAGTGATTATTTAACTCTCTATTTAGTCAAACTTTTTTTTCATATTGCATGAAATCTTATCCAATCTTTCTGCTTTTTTTGTTGTCACTTTTTGTTTTTTCCTGTACGGATAACTTATCTGACATTGGTTCCGGAATCCAACCCTTATCCGATCAGATTACGGTTAAACCTGATACTTTTCATCTCACATCAGCAACCGTTCCTGTTGACTATATTTATTCAAAACCTGATTCGTTTCTGTTAGGAACCTATTATGATACAAAATTCGGTTCGACAAAGGCAGAAATTCTCGCTCAGGTGAACTGTCCGGTAGGATTTAAATTCCCTCCGCTTTCTGTACCTGATTCTGCATCCGTAGAATTATTATATAATACCTGGTTTGGTTCAAAAGATTCACCATTAGATGTAAATATCTATGAAATGAACAAAGGGACATTCAACTATTCGGCACTTTATCCATCCAACCTTGATCCCAGTGTTTATACTGATCAGTCAATAAAACTTTCTGAACGGATTTTTTCAGCAAAAGATGCTGTTGTGGTACGTGCAGATACCACTGCTATTGTATTTCCACTGAATGCAAACTTTGTGAAAAGGTTTTTTAATGATTCATATTTTGCAAGTACAAATACATTCTTAAATCAATTTAAAGGAATGTATATTACTGCTAATTACGGCTCAGGAACTCTATTGAATGTAGGTCAGATTAATTTAAGGTATTATTATCATTATACATATACCACAAAAAATATTCATGGTGGTGATTCAATTGCAACTGTCAATAATAATCTGTTTTTTCCCGCAAACTCCGAAGTCAGGCAGGTAAACCGTTTCCTGCATCTTGACAGAGCTACAGTTGTCAGACCGGCTGACAGTGTAAATTATATTGCTTCACCGGCGAATCTGGATGCCCGGATTATTATACCTTTAAACAAAATAAATCAACGAATGAATGACAGCATTCGTAATAAGAAAAATCTGACAGTTAATAGTGCACAAATTCAAGTAGAAGCAACCGATATCATTACAGATACTGTTACTTCTCCAACAACACAGTATCTGCTTCTGATAAAGGAATCGGCCATCAACAGATTCTTTAATAATAAAGAGTTGCCTAGTGATACCTGTGCTGTTTTGGCAAGTCATACAGTTGCACTTGTAGTGAATACCACAAATGTTTATCAGGATTACTATAGTTTCAGTGTTGCAAAACTGATAGCGAATGAATTGAAAATAGCAAAGCAAAACAATACTATACCGGTTGATCAGTTGAATATGATGTTAATACCAGTTCAGGTTACTAAAGATACAAACGGTAATATAACAGCAGTGAAACAGGATAATCTAATGAGTGCAGTTACCATCCGGGGTGGAAAAAACCCTTATTCGCCTCTGAGACTCAATTTAGTGTATAGCGGATTCTAAAAACGATATTCTCATAAAAAAAGCAGCATAATTATTTATGCTGCTTTTTTTTATGAGATATAAATGAGAAAACAATTAAGAATCTGGAAAAATTATTAGTACTGAATAGATTTATTGAACTGCTATTAACTGAATATGATTTTTTTTACGGATTGATTTTTTGTTCTCCGTAATGAAATTTCCTGCCATGTTTCCTCACATAAATCATAAAAATCACAGTTCAGACCATTTTCAAATATTGGCGAAATTCCACTCAAAAACCGGGATTATGTATTGGTTTAGTATTGGTTTAGAATTGGTTTGGTTATGTATATCACTTATATATCATAATACAATCATTTATATGTCACTTATAAGTCACTTCTCTTATAAGAGATATGAATCCTAAGTGAAATGTATATTGATATACTATCAGATTGAATTGGCTTATAATTCCGAACCAAAAATAAACTAATTTTTAACCAATTAAGCATGGTTGATAGTCGCCGGAGGTTTGACAGATGATTATGACAAATGAATTTGTATTTTTGTCACAAATCTCATTAGTAAGTAGTTGGAAAAATTGATTGTCTGGGTTTATTCTTTTTGAAATCAGATAGGAGGGTTGAAGAATATTTTTTTAATGAAGGACACAAAGCAATTAATAATTATTAATTGCTTTGTGTTTGAGGATATTCAGAATTAAGAATTATTTCTGCCGGAAAAAGATCTGAACAGGTGTACCGGTAAATTCATATTTCGCCCGAAGTTTGTTTTCCAGAAACCTTCGGTACGGATCTTTGATATATTGAGGCAGGTTGGCAAAAAACAAAAATGTGGGTATTTGAGTATTTGGCAACTGGGTAACATATTTTATTTTGATAAATTTGCCTTTCAAAGCCGGTGGCGGATAATTTTCAATTAAGGGCAACATGAATTCATTCAGCTTAGCCGTAGCTACTTTACGTTTCTTATTCTCGCATACTTCAACAGCTGTTTCCAACACTTTCAGAATACGTTGTTTGGTAGTTGCAGATGTGAATATGATCGGGAAATCGACAAACGGCGATAAACGTTCGCGTATAGTCTTTTCATATTCTTTAATATCGTTCGACTCTTTGTTTTCAATCAAATCCCATTTGTTGATGACAACAATAAATCCTTTTTTATTTTTCTGAATCAATGAAAATATATTCAAATCCTGACTTTCTATACCACGGGTGGCATCAATCATCAAAATACAAACATCACAATTTTCAATGGCGCGGATGGACCTTACAACGGAATAGTATTCCAGGTCTTCACTTACTTTGGCTTTCTTACGGATTCCGGCAGTATCAACCAGGTAAAAATCATGTCCGAATTTATTAAAGCGGGTGTAAATAGAATCACGCGTAGTGCCGGGTATTTCTGTTACTATAGTGCGGTCTTCACCTATAAATGCATTGATGATCGATGATTTTCCGGCATTAGGGCGACCCACTACTGCAAATCGTGGAAGGTCATTTTCAATATCTTCTTTTACATCCGGATTGAAGTGGGAGATGAGGTTATCAAGTAAATCACCCGACCCAAGTCCATTAATGGCTGAGATGATCTGAGGTTCGCCTAATCCTAGTTTATAAAACTCGGCAGCCTGATATTGCCATTCGAAGGTATCGGCTTTGTTGGATACCAATATAATCGGTTTAGTCTGCTTGCGCAGGATTTGTGCCACTTCCAGATCGTAGTCGGTTATTCCGTTCTGGATATCGACCATAAACAGGATGACATCGGCTTCTTCAATTGCCAGGCTGACATGCCTTTTAATTTCCCCTTCGAATATATCGGAGGAGTTCACTACCCAACCTCCGGTATCGATCACCGAAAATTCACGTCCTTCCCATTCGCATCTGCCGTACTGGCGGTCGCGGGTGGTACCGGCTTCTTCATTCACTATGGCCCTACGACTGTTCGTAAGGCGGTTAAAAAGGGTCGATTTCCCCACATTCGGGCGACCCACAATTGCTACAATATTTCCCATTGCTTTTTATATCTAATAAGTTAGATATTTACATTCCATTCATTTTTGATTCAGGCCGGGTTTTCTCAAATCCTGCCTGCGGGTGCAAATATTTTGGATGCAAAGGTACGATTATTAATTGGATGGGGAAAATGCGTTCAACGTTCCGTGTTCAATGTTCCGTGTTCCGAGTTTGAAGAGTTTGAAGAGTTTGAAGGGTTTGAAGGGTTTGAAGAGTTTGAAGGGTTTGAAGAGTTTGAAGAGTTTGAAGGGTTTGAAGAGTTTGAAGGGTTTGAAAGGTTTGAAGGGCTTGAAGAGTTTGAAGAGTTTGAAGAGTTTGAAGAGTTTGAAGAGTTTGAAGGGTTTGAAAGGTTTGAAGGGCTTGAAGAGTTTGAAGAGTTTGAAGGGTTTGAAAGGTTTGAAGGGCATGAAGAGTTTGAAGAGTTTGAAGGGTTTGAAGGGTTTGAAAGGTTTGAAAGGTTTGAAGAGTTTGAAGAGTTTGAAGAGTTTGAAGGGTTTGAAGGGTTTGAAGAGTTTGAAGAGTTTGAAAGGTTTGAAGAGTTTGAAGGGTTTGAAGGGTTTGAAGAGTTTGAAGAGTTTGATGAGTTTGAAGAGTTTGAAGGGTTTGAAGGGTTTGAAAGGTTTGAAGAGTTTGAAGAGTTTGAAGAGTTTGACGAGTTTGAAGAGTTTGAAGAGTTTGATGAGTTTGAAGAGTTTGAAAGGTTTGAAAGGTTTGAGGGCTTGAAGGGTTTGAAGAGTTTGAAGGGCTTGAAGGGTTTGAAGAGTTGTAAGCATGCCAAATCTGCCGTTTGCAGAAAGTAAAAAAAACGAACTTAGAGTAAACACTATTCTCTAAGTTCGTTTTTTTTGTTATGTTTCTATGGGAGTAAGTCTTCCCAATTGATAGGAGTTTC
>Ga0302188_10002141_pt1 | contig 14630 bp, 6 predicted proteins | sample II_Bog_E2_1_FD_198783 | JGI IMG/M metagenome (GOLD analysis project Ga0302188, IMG submission 198783) | Peat permafrost microbial communities from Stordalen Mire near Abisko, Sweden - II_Bog_E2_1 | ecosystem: Environmental > Terrestrial > Soil > Wetlands > Peat | place: Sweden: Abisko, Stordalen...
CCCAACCCCAACCCCAACCCCAACCCCAACCCCAACCCCAACCCCAACCCCAACCCCAACCCCTTCATTTATATTTAAAATGTTAAATATTATTTGAAGTTAATCAGATTGGGAATATTTATCTAAAAATAATTGGGATTAATCAAAAAAGTGTATCTATTTAATGGTTTTATAATATTGGTAGTGATATAATTCTGTAATCAATTATGATCATGGGATCTAAATTTATACTGGTTTAGGAATATAAATAAACCTTTTATCTTGATTGTTTATAAACTATTATCCATCCATTGATATTAATATTGTGTCCTTTTCTGGAAAACAGATTTATTTCTCGGGATCATTGCTTTATGATGAATGTTAAGAATAATTTTAATATAACTAATATGATATAAAACTCTCCTATTTACCATAAGACTATATCGACATCCTTCTAAAAACTTCAAAAAGCTGCTTCGGAGAGTAAATTCAGAGTTAAATCCTTTCGTGTTAACACCACTAATAACGATATGGAGTACCACTTAACAACCAAGTTAGGGCTGCCCATGATATTCTCCAAACAATCGCACAATAAAATGATTTCTTCGACTCTATTGGCGAAACTATAACCATCCAATAACTTCGATATCGATATGATAAAATCAAAAGCAAAGAGTTTCAAAATTATGTAAAAAAATTACGAACAATAACTTAATCAAATGGGAGTACCAACCAATTTTTTGATTAAATTGTTTTAAATTAAAAGCTAGGAAAGTTAAACGAAATGCAGTGAGCAGAGATATGAAGTGTTCATTAAAAGCTTATTCATTCGAATAAAAAACAACAAGATATTGTCAATTAGTCAAATGGCGATGGGACCAAAGACCTTATCATATTTCTTTAAATGGTTTATTTCATGGGAGGGGCATATCTCAGAGCTGGACTTAAGTTACCCTGGCTAGTATTTAAAGGAGCATAAAGTTTAAACCATAAAGAAACTCTTAGAATAAGATTCCAAACTTTTAGGCCTGACTCTGTGCAACAGCGGATTCAGTGGAGATTAAATGCAAAATATATTAAAAACAGTTTCTGAAAGAAAGCAACTCATTAAACTTGATTTGAGCAACAATACATCTCAAGCTTTAAATAGATTTGGAGAGGAAACAAGCATTTTGGAAGATTTTACAACCAATAATTAATCAATTTAAACTCTGAAACTGAACAATTTGCAGCTCAAAAGATAAGGATTTTAGTTTATCTGTAAAGGTGTTGCAACTAGGAAGATAACACCTCTTAAATCTTTATCTATATCAAGCAATTACATCAGTGGAGTCAAACTCAGTGAAAGCTTTTATACTTTGCTGAGATCTGGTCTCACTCACTTGAACATTTCGTGTAATCCACTCGGAACTGAGTTTTATAAAAATCTTCCCAATCTACGAGCAACCACAATAAAATAGTTAGATTTGCGATAAACCAATATGAATTCTGAATGTCTCTATGACTTTTTATAGAGAATCGAAGAGAGCAAATCGCTGATAACCCTCCACCTTGATAACAATGATTTTTCCCATCATTGGTTTGGCAAAATCGGTTAAAAGTTATCAACTAACTCTTCCCTTGAGTGGATTTCTCTCAACAACTGCCAAATTAAAACTTTTATGTCTGTCTTCGAGGGATTATAACTCAATAAATACCTTAAAAGATTCGATGCCAATTAAAATAGTGTTAATTGTGAAACTGAACTCCTCAATAAAATTATAGATTGCTTTTCACACAATAAAAATCTTGAAGAATTTCGCATAAAATTTTGTTGCCTAGATGAAAAGATCCTAATAAAGATTTTTGAGGGAGTGGCAAAGAACAAAAAATTAAAGGTCCTTGATATATCCTAAAATTTACTGGATGATAATGGTGCAAGGGCCATCTTAAAAATGTTGGATGATAATACAAAAATTGAACATATTGGAGTTGAGAAGCTGCAAATTTCTCATCAAATGAGGAGACTGATTGAAGCAAAGCTTAAATAAAACAAATAGATACGGTAAAAACTTTAGTTTAGGAATTTGAAACAATTGAATATGGATTTGAAGAATAAGGATTATTTTACTGAATAGGATATTTAAAATTATGAAAGAGAGGAAAAATCTTTAGCTAAAACATTACGGAAGTTGGAAGATAAGGTGAGCCAACTATCAACTATTTTGATGAACAAAAAATAAAGAGTTAGCCAACTGAGTAAAAAATGCAAAGAAGAGGAAATTTAAATGTAAAAAATGACTAAGGAAAAGATTCGGTCACAAAATGAACGAATCAGTCTTTTTGATAGGGAAAATAGAAAACTGGAGCAAATAGAATTAAAATGCATAAAAGAAAAGTAATAGGAGATGAGTATAATTCGAATGTTGGAGGCAAAAATCAGCTTAGAGAACGAACATATCAAGAGAAGATAAAATTAATTGGAAGATTCACTCAGAGACCATATGTATACAATAAAAAAGAAGAAAAAAGCCTGCCGATCATAGAGTGTACCTGAGCATAAAAAATGAAGATTTTAAGTGAATTGATATTTAATTGATATTTATTTTTTACACTTATATATATGAAACAAGTGGAACGAGTTATCAAGAGAGGAGAATACTATGAGATCGAAGTTACGGAGGATGCCTTTACGACCAGCAAAACATCAAGAAAGGAGGAGTCTCAAATATCCATCCCTATAGCTTCTGAAAATATTAATGTCGAACTTCCCTCATATAAATAAGCCAGATCGAACTACTTCTATCATCACGAGCCATCATACGATAGTGCTGATCCTGATTAACTCCTCCATGAATTATAGGATATTTTGAATAATGAAAAACTGGCCGATGAAGATAAAGAGGAAATAGTGAAGTTGATAAGAGAAGTAAAAGTGTTAAAGGAATAGGCTTTAGTCCCCCTCACAGAGTTGAGTCTGTAAAAGGTAAAGGAGTAAGAACAAACAAAACTAAGCAGTGTACAGCTAAAAATGAAGATTGATCTGACTGACATTTAGAAGAGAATTAGTCTGCTTTAAGGGTTTAGTTATCCTGAGATATCAAAATTGGAACATCAACTCTAAGTACTTTTGGGGTAAAAGAAACTTACTCCCAGTGTGCCTTCGTCAAAGGAAGATCGTAGTAAAGAAGACATTTAAAATTTATTTACTCAATTCAGCGGACTTAAATGTGCTAATAATCTACCCGCTATCATTGATAAGATTCACGGCAGTAACAGCAAGTATATCTAAATGTAAGACTGGGCCAATAAAGTCCAAAACACGATCTCATTTCACTCTGATTTTCTCGCCTAATTAAAGGAAGATGAGGTTCTCCTCGAAAGACTGTCTGCCAACTTCAAAAAAAATGTTTCAACGGTGAGATAAATTCTCGGGAAGTTGAACTAAGTCAATAAAAAATGATATTCTTTGTTGGTTTGGATAATATATATCGTTATCTATTCATATACTACTCTTCAAACTGATAGTATTTTCAAAATAATTTAGTATTGATAATAATTTCATCAATAAGATATGGTTTTTCAGGAGATTTACAAAAATCAATTTCACTTTCCGCCTCTTCTAAAATTTTGTAAATTGCTGTTTTATGTGGACTCGTTTCTTGCAAATTTTTGAGTATCAGTTATTTTTTCGGAGTAGGTCTTTAAAACAGCCCAAAGCTATCCACTAGAATATCGGTCCTAAGGAATCACCTTTAGTAGCAGATCAAGATATACTTTTAGCAAAGGATATTTTGTTGATAGTCGTGACAATCTTCTATATAGCTCCTGCAAATCGATTTTCCTTGGGTTGACAAGATAAAGGTCTTCCGAATTTTAAAGCAGAGCAGCTTATAAGATGGTTAATCCGAGACTGAAAGCTTCAGTTTTGGGGTTGGGAAGTTTGACATTGCGAACTGGAGTGTTTATATATTCTATTTCCTCAGGAGAAAGATAGAACTTTGTTTTATTATCGTATTTGTCCAGTATCTTATCAATTGAACATATTTCCCAAGGAAAACTCGCAGTGTTTATCATCTTAATTCGCTTTGTAGAGTTAGTAATAACCATCTGTGAAGGACGAACATCTCCCAACTTTATGCCACGTGTTTGGAACTCTTTCGCACCAACTAGCAAATCGTAAAGAATTAAGAAGAGTTCAGCTTCTTTATAAAAGTTTTTTTGAGTTTATCGTTTGGCAAGTTCTGCTTTATAAAGATTATCGAACCTTTAGTACGTGATCTAAATAACGGTTGGGTTACGGACATCTCGAAGTCTGCAGGACACTCACAACAGGCTAAATATTTTTTAATACGCTCTTTTTCGTAGGATTCAGCCACCAAGAGTGAATCTTTGTTCATGCGAACCGCCTGTTCATGTAGTCTTTCCCAGTCATCGAACTCATCCTCCCTTACCATTTTCTTATAAACAACAACAAGTTCTTTGTTGAATTCAGTGCGATTACCAACCTCTCCAAAGAAGAAATGAGGAGATTTAACCTCCTATTTACTGGCTCTTGTCCCCATCAATCAATCAATAAGCAAATAAATAAATAAATTGAATAAAAATATCATTTATTATTATCTTCGACTACTTAAACATCCTCTTCAAGCACTTATTGCTCTTCCGCAATTATTTATGAAACTGGTTCTGGCTAATCTTATTGCTGTTGGAACTTTCTTTTCAGAAACTATAACTGCAGTTGCTCCTTGGTTTTGGTCTTAACTGTGTTGGACATATGATGGTGCGCTTGCTTGACAATTGGTTTATTCATTTATGATTTGCGCAATATCTTATTCTCCCGAAGCTTATTTATAACCACAACTACATCCTCGTCATTCTTCTCGTCTTAAAGGAATAGGATTGGACTTGGTTATTCTACTTCTTCGTCAAAGAGTGGTTTTTTCTTGCGAGATGTGTCTATCACCCCATCTATCTTAGGTTTGTGGAAAAATACCTGTTCCTCTTAGTTGTTTTCCATTTTTTCTTTAATATTCAAGTTGCTTGCTATATTTTAGTTTACTTAGTCTGATTTCTTGGGTTATTCGTCATCGTTAGTCACTAGCTGTTGCTATTTTTACTGTTTGATTCTATTCAATTTATTCTTTCTTTATATGTCCCCTAACTGCTAATATTAAACTTTCCTTTTTTACTCTTCCATCGCAGCGTAGAGTGAGGAGATATGTGGGGCTTTCCTGAGAGGCTTTTTGGATTCTTATAGCAACTGTTTATTTGATTTTTATATACCATTTATCTTAGGTTTTTCATTCAATAAGCCGTCATCCTAGTGCGTTATATCATTTGGATCAAACTATTTTTTAAAAGGATTTATCTATCTAAATTTCTTTTTCTTTTTTTCAATTATTTCATGCAGCTTTGATTTCTTGTACTGCGCTTGAAATCTCTCTGGCGAAAAGGGCCGATTTCTGTTATTATAACTAGTGATCCCTTCATGACGATTAGATTCAACGAAAGATTCTCCCATTTGCTGGGTCTTAAGTGCTTTATTAAATGTGATATCATTATTATATTGGTGAATGGGGATAGGACTATTCTAATAAAGAAGAGGCTAATTTTTATCGCTGTTTGAAAAGTTCTAACGATTTTATCGTTTGACTGTTTTGTACATTTCGCTACCTCCTTACATCTAAAATACATTGTTCTTTTAACTAGCTTTCAGTTAGTGAGGGTTCATCTTATTATTATCTCCTTCAGTATTTTCTCCCTCGAGAATTGGCCTCCGAATTGCATATTGAATAAGTATAATCAGGCAAATTAACAGCAATAGCATTGCAGCAGAACTTAGAATCAGAATAACCAATATATTCAAATAAAATGTATTCAAGCATATTCCCTTTTCAATGAACATTCCAGCATAATATCCAGCTGTGATTATCAGGCCTAGGATTGACAGACTGCAAAAGATGTAATGCCTATTTACTTGCAATGATGAGAGATTAAATGACTAGGAAGAGTTATTAGATTCTATTTATCGGCATCTTATAAAGAAACAAATTGTAAAGACACATTGCATCAGTGATAATATCGCGCTTATGATTGCTGTAATGAAGGTAGTTAGGTAAATTTGGCTTGCGAAAAAATTGTATTTAAGTATAAGATAACTGTTGCAGAGAATAGTTGAAGCAGTAGACGATCCAATTCCAATATATCCGCCAATACCTATCGTGATGATAGCTCCTATAATTAGCATGGTAGCAGCTATCGTTAAACCCATTAAGGGCTTTATGATAGCCTTTGCTTATAACATCAAAATATTATATCAACGATAAAATAATCTGTTTGCATTTGCAAGTTTTGCTTAAATGGCAATAAAGATTATCAATGAACTGTAAAGAATAGGGAAACTGAAGAGGTTTAATAAACATTATATATTCATTATGGTCATAAATAGTTTTTAAATAACTATCTTTTGACGTTTGACAATGTACTTTTAACTGAATTCAACATCATTTATTTATAGACTTGATTCAAAGATTCATCTTTAATGAGTATTTATTTTTCATAACTATTTATGAGGGTTTTCGCTGCATCATAATCTTAATTAATAAGATCAATGCCATTGAGTCAAATTACCGATAAAATAAGACTGCTCAGATAATGTTTTTTTAGCTAAAGTACTCTTATAATTAATATAGAAATAGAATAGAATGAATATCAAAAATTCTAACAAATTTATTCCCAACCTTCTCTTCCAAAACTAAGATTCCTTCGATTAATATATTCCCACTCAGTCTTAGGATAAAACTCCATTTCAACCGATAGATAATACCTAAGCGAAGATTACTCGAAATGCACGAAAGAAGAATCGGCATCCTAAATATATGATCAAGACCGAAGGTAATTAACTGCAATAAAATATTAAGGTGGAGAATATTTCTTTCGTAAAAAGCAAGTTTAAAGCTGCAGAGAAAGAAGTGACTAATCCTGCGCCAACTTTAATGAAATGTGATATTCCCAAAAAGGCTAATTTTATTATCAATTTTTAAGAAGAAGATGTAAGTGATATTGTCGAAGAGGAAGATTAAAAGAAGTTGCCAATTGTTTAATAAAAAACAACAGTTCAACAAAATATCCTATTTTAAAGCACTGAAAAATTAAACTTGATTGATTGGAGCAGTGACAATGAGGATAATTTAGTGAGTATTATTTAGAATTCAACTAATTAACTAGTGTTTCCCAATAACTTCTAAAAAATATAGTTAAAAGAGAAAAAACAGCAAAAATGGAGTTTTTAAGAAGAATAAGAGAAATAATAAACTTTAAAAAATACAATACAATAAATCCCTAAATAAAAAAAACAAATGCAAAAAGCACAAATCAAATAATAAAAATAAAAGAAAGTTACTGTTCTGCCGTCAAATAATGATATTACCATCAGTAAACAAAGTATCTTTTAATAACTGGCCGAGGGATCGACAATTCAATGCTTGATAAGGAGAGACAAAAAGACTATTGACGGCATCCTTTAATATAATGTATACTTGGAAAAGTCGATGAAACATATTCTGCTCATTCGAAAATAAGGAAGGTGGGAATACTGCTTTTACTTGAAGCAATAAACCAAGAATGGAGAATTTACTAACATCAAAATCGCTTCAATGGAGTCCACTTTCCTAAATTGTAGTTTTACTCTTCTGAAATGCAATGAAAATTACAGTTATATGACTGTTCACTATGATACCAATTTTTTGGGGATGGCAGGACCACGTAAAATGGAGATTTATTTACCAAAAGAAATTATTCCTTTTGAATATCTTTAGGATTGTTATGAAGAGAAGAAGTGGCAAGGAAAAATATAAAAATGTGTAAATAAAACTGCCAAGTGGAATGAAAGGGCCAAAAGTTACGTACTTAATTTTAAAGGAAGAGCCTTGAAATCAAGCATTAAAAATTTTGTTATTACTGATAAAAATGAAAGTGACGACAAATCTTTTGTAATTTTCGGAAAGGCAGGCCCAGATACATTTAATTTAGACATTCAAAAACCCTTCAGCATAATTCAAGGAGTGGCATTGGCTATGAGTAGTTTTTAGAGGAAAATATTGTGTGACTGATGAATCAACCTATTATGTTTTAGAAAATGATTATTAATATAAAACGAATAAAATATTTGCTTATAAACAATATATGGGAATTGTCTGGACTTGATCGCTTCAAGGTTCAAAATTATGAAGTTCCATACTCTTGTTGACCAATTACTAAATTCACACAATTGCTACCATGTATTTGTTCCAAGAATCACTATTTTATTGATTATATATGTTGTAATCAAATTTATGAGAAAACAGTTTTGAAAACTCGTTGACTTCTCGGGAGTTAAAAAGATATTAAAAATAGCTCAATATCTATATCCTATATCTTATACTTGAAGGAGATTGGCCACGACTTGACGGGTGAACTAGGCATGCTATATCAATTGTTTTTAATTTTATTGATTCGTTTCAAGAGAATTTATGAAATGAGAGTAAAAAGATAGGCCCTGATCAATGATTTGATAATTTTACTTGATGGAAGAGATGTTTGCCAACTGTCGAGGATAGATAGAAGTGGCCAACAACTTTTGAGCCATGCACTGATCTATCTTTTCATATATAACGCAATATCTATTCTTTAATAAATTATTTTATTCTCCAATGGCCTCGAATCCAATTAAAATCTTCTTCAACAGATTAATAGATTCGCAAATATCAGAACACTGTTCCAGTTTGATAACAAATCCCGAAACGACCTCTTCAAGTTGTAAATGCAATTTCTAAATATGTTGAGGACTACTTTGATGGAGGGTGTGAGCCGAATGACTTCCTCTTTCAAGAACATAAATTATTCAAGCAACGTTCGATACATAGGTTCAGTCTTCAAGACGTTTTTCATTATGCTGAGGAGAGTTGTTGCTCTTTCGTCCTGTATTCACTATTTTTTACGTTGAATTAATATTAGAGTTCATCAAATTTACGAGAAAGAATCTTCCAAAACTTTATCTATTCAATTAATTTCTATATGATTAATGACCTACATCTGATGACGCTTTTTTAGACGTTGGGTAGGACATGGCCTTTTTCAATACTTGCACCCATTTTTCAGTCACCTCTCTGAGCCGCGAGTATTTTTAAATATTTTTTTAGAATTTATCAGTCAAGTTGATGTTATAGGATTTAACTTCCTCCACTTTGTGCTGCCCCAAAAGATTGAGTTCCCCAATTTCTTTGACATAATCGCTTGGTTTCAGCCAATCTTGACCCCCGTACATGCTTTGAAACATCATAGTCGATTAACTTAGAGTAGTTTCAGTTTATTTCCGAGGTTCTGGTTCTAAAATTTTAGTGGAAATATTCCTTAATTTTTTGCGGATGGGTGGCAGTTTGGAGAACAATTATTTTTATTATGCATTACAAAGTTTGTCCTCCTTTTTTCCGAGTTTGTCAGTCATAGTCACGCTCATTTTCTGCTCTGAAATTTTGGAGAGAGAGGGTCTTTTTGTTTTTCTCATTATTTGAAACATTATAAAGATAATTTTAATTTGATGTTAAGTGGATTCCAAGTTTAGGGCGATCCATAATTTAAATTTTTGTTGTTCCGATAAAATACAATATTTTTTGAAATATTAGTTTATGGGAATAATAATAAATATAAGTACATTCCATTAAATTAGTAGAGCGTAAAAAAACCATTAAATCAGCAATAAAAATGAAAATAATGATATTTGTTTCTGATATTATCTATTCATTATCATATTCGCTATAATGGACCAACAATCATTCCTGAATGTGTAGTGAGCTTTATTCTAACTCAACTGCACCAATTTTTACTTCTTTTATATTCTTAGCTTTGCTGGTTTCCAATCGTTATAATTCCATTAAAATAGGCACGAATATTACTAGAATCGCTTCGAATAGATAGCAATGGATTGATATGAAATCAACCCATCTGACTCTTAGGTAAAAACTATTAAATATTAGTAATAAAGTACAGCTTAAACAGTATATCTTGCTAGTATTGATGTCATTCGAATTATAGATGATGAGAACGCATAGGAAAGCAGTCTGGATGAGTAAATCAATGAATTTTATATCATTTAGTAACATCAAGAAGCATAATACAAAGATTGATAAACTTGGAAGATTCAATAGATGTCCTATGTACAAGTAATAGCAGATGAGGGGAATAGTTAGCAGACGATTTTGATAAGTTACAGAATCGAAAATAGTTAGTACTGCCATTAAGCTCGCTGCCGGCAAAAAACTCAACATTGGGTTAACCCAACCCTTCTCTCTACGATATAGCACAACTATAATTGCAGAAAAACTGATGCCCACAAGCGATAAGATTTGTACTAAAAACATTAGCGCAGCATTAATGATTGGATTAGCAGTACTGATTTGAAATGCGTTGATTGAATTTTAATTGTTAATATTGACCAGTACGAGTTCAGCAAAATTAATGGGAATCGAAGTACTGTTGATCCAGCCAATGGTACTTGTAAATCCCGCTTCTTATCCGATTACCTGAATGGATGGAATATTTTCCAAAGTTATTTTATCTGCGTCTTGTATCTTCGCACCATCAATCATCTGCAAAAACTAAGAACATTGCAGATAACTTTTTTGCTTAAATTTGCCAATGCGAAAGTTTTGATCCGATTCAATTTTCCAACCATAATTTGGAAGGGTAGGAATGTTAATGTTGTTGAGGCAAACAGCACAAATGAATTTTTTAGTGCTACCAGCAGATATGCACGAAGCTGGGGGATAATGAGTGATTACTGGGGAGTCTGCGCTTAGTAGATATTGCGAGAGAATAAAAATAAGTAGCAGAAGGACTGCTGAACCAACCGAATATATTCGAATTGAGGTCATATGATATATATCCTCGTGTTGGAAAAATCATTAATGGATACAACATATTTCATATTTAAGTAATGGTATCATTCGTCAGTCGCCTGCTTCACAAATTTATAAATGAAGGAACTTTATTATTGATAACGCTGCCACTTTAAATCACTGAGTCTAGTGATGGTCGTATTACTTCGAATTTGGTCTTAAAAAGATATCAACATTTTTTCTTCGTCAGTTACAATTTAGATTTGATTTCCATCTTCTTTACTAATATCAAAGTTGGTATTTTTCCAGTCACAATTCAAGACTATCTTACAGTTAAAGCAATCACCCTAAATTTCGGCAATGACTAAGCTTCTATTGTCTTCGACAATCAATGCTTTTCTTCCTTTTTTTTCACCCTTTATTTCTAATTGGCAAGGAATTAATGTTTTCTTTATAATGTGATACTTTTATCCTTTTTTCCATTTTAGTTGGGTTCCTTAAAATTGATGGTTATACTCATTTCCAAAATTAACATATTCAACCTCATAAAGAGTGGTGAAGTAGTGCGTAATAAATGCTCTAAACAATAGAAAATGTTGGATATAATGAAGCACATGAGAGTAATGAACGCCTGGTAAAGCGTATTTAGGATATGTTTAATTCCATTTTTCCTGTGGAAGAAACAAAGTGATATAAGGAATTTCATTTTCATATTGATAATTATCGAATTTTGGGGTTATGTCTTTGTAAAACTTTTAAAATGATTCGACTATACACGTTAAATTTTATTAGTTGAATTGATCTTTCAATAATTGGGTAATTTCTCTATATTTTTTTAATAACTCCTCTTCAAACTCGAGCGAAAAAGCATCTTTGGCAAGTTTTTTGAAAATTATTAATATGTTTTCCAGGATAATTTAATTTGTTTCATCCCATTTAATTTATTATATTTTGTGCTGTAAAATTGGTAATATCTAATCCATAAAGCTAAATTATTCTTCTGTATTTTAGTCAATATGTTTAGCTTATGCTTAATTGATCTTATCGCTATTTTAACCAACTGAAGTCTTTTCTATTTATTGCTCATGAGACTCTTAACATTTCTTCTAGCTTTTCAATAATTTCTAGGTTAAACTATACTTACGCATGTTTAATTATTGCTGGTTATAGTTTGTATGATGATACTTGTTATTACATCAGTGGATTTACTTGAAGATAACCATTATTTTAAAATAGAATTGAAGGGATTTATAACATGACATGCTTAGTTTGATCCTAAAAGATTAAAAGGATATAATTCTGTTATCTGAGTATTTGTGAGAAGATTAAAACCAATAAATTCTGAGGTTCTATTCAACTCTTCTAAAAATTAAGGGTTAGGATGATAGTTTTGGGTTTAAAATTCAACTTTGAAATTAATCACATCCTAGAATATTTATAAGCAATGTTTAGTTATTTCAGTATCATAGCGGTTCCAATAAAACTCATTGGGATTAAACGATTGCTAATACACTTTTGGGTAATATACCTCTTCTGACTTTATCCTATCTAAAAATTGCGAATTGACAGTTGAACTAAACAGCAAAAATATAATAGTGCTTCTGATAGCCTCATTTTTGATAATTCTAAGAGATTCTAAACACAAAAGGAATGCTTGTTTTACAAATAGTTAATTATCACTCTGCAACAATTTAAATGTAGGAATAATTATATAGGAAAGGAAAAGGTTTTAGATGATAAGCACGGTTTGTGAGTTTCCAAACTTCATTAAATCATTGAAATAGTAAAGATAATCTGACAGATCTACAGAGTAGTTTTATAAATATTTGGGACTAATCTGTCCTTCAGCAATTTTCTTGTTATGAGAACTAATAAGTTGATGCACTTCGCATGCAAAAGTAACGAGATATGAAGTAAATGGAAATCGACTAAAATATTCCTGCGTTTTTTATTATTTGACTGAATTGATAATGATTTACTTTTCATTATTTATAGGATAATGTTCATTACGCTTGTTCGTACCATAAAATCTGGATGGTTGAAAAACTTCATTGCCTCGTATATAAGAGGAAAGCGGCAGCATTTCTAATTATTTCTTTTGTTACTTTGTTGAAAAAAAGTGTGGCTTGACTTGCATTCAATCGAATAGACAGGCTTTTTAAGAAAGATACGAAATATTCAGTCCATTCTTCTTCATCAGTATCGCATTTTGTTTAAATTGCCTCTGTTAAAAAGGGTTGACAGAGTATATAACTAATCCACATATCGTCTTTGAGGTTGATAAACAATAGCGAATAACTTTTAATGGCAAGCAGAGTATCTATCTTCAGCAATCTAGCCAAAATGCTAACTCCATTATGCTCACAAAAGTAACTAGCTTAATTGGAAAGTACTCAAACATTTGTTCTTGGAATTGATTGCTCTTATCTTCCTCAACCATGAGGGCGATATACTGGGTTATTTTATGCTGCAGTTCCGTGTGATCACAATTTACGCTGTTCAAAAGTTGTTATAACGATTGATGAGTAGTCCTGATTCTAAAAGAGTATACTTAAATTTTTGGAGAAGAGTTGTCATGCTGACTGTTTAATATTTACAATCAATAAATAGAAAGATAATTTGCCACTGATTAAATTCTATGGAAAAATTAAATTGAAAATTATCTAAAAGCTGAGCATGATTAAAAAATGATATTTTATATGACAGATTACTGAATCATTAATATCACATATCATTTAAATTTTATTAATTAAATTTGTAGGAGTGTATTTATCGTTTACTATAAATTATCATCTGAGAGCCCAAAAGGCTGTCTTCAAGATATGTATCCTTCTTGTCTAAATAAAACGATACAATAGGATTATCAAGGTTATTTAATAAGGCTTAATCACTGTTTTGGAGGTAATAAGTTATAAGTTGCTAAAAAATACTGCCTTTAATGATAGTATCTTTAGATTCAGTAAACTAAAAGTGAAAGTAGCTAAACCTCCACTATTCCTTTTTTAGAAATAGTTATATTTTATCCTTGATAAATGGCCTTAATCCACTTTTGTGTCGGTGCATGATTGAGGTAAATCTTTTACTATTGATTACATATACTTAAAGATTTTTCTATTAATTAATTTTCTCATGTTTGTTAAGGTTTTCACAAGCCTGGAATTCCATCCTGACATTTTTGCATCTTATTTTTTCTCTATCATAAATACTTGGGATACAATGGGTATTATTGTTCCCTCGATACTGTATTATTTTTGAGTTGATCTTCTGAATTTTTTTACTTCTCTTTAATTCCATGTTTTGTCTGGATCCTTTCTCTTATTTTTGGAGCGAGTAAGTCGAAGATTTCCATTGCTTTGTTCAAGTCGATAATTTTGTTTGCAGTTGTTAGATATGATTTGAAATAAGTCTTAATTCTTAATAGAGAGACTGGGATTCGATTTGGCTTTTAGCATTTAGAATTCGATTAGTATAATATTATAGCAAAATAAATAAACAATACAAAAATTTTTGGAGAGATTGGGTTTAAAAGATATATTTTTGTTAAATCAAATAATTACTTGATATTTGGCATATACTGACCATGTTTATGATATAAATATAATTATCATAATTTAGGCTTGATATTTGTAAAGAAAGCATTGTTATCCTCACCTTTCATTTTTAGGATATTACTCAGTTTTTGAGAGCTAAATGGGTTTACCAGTATATTGGAATCGAAGGGGTCTATATTCTTTACTTCACTTATCTCAATTTGTCCATCCTATGATCTGTAGTAAGATTTACCAGCCAGCAATT
>Ga0302188_10002148_pt1 | contig 14608 bp, 16 predicted proteins | sample II_Bog_E2_1_FD_198783 | JGI IMG/M metagenome (GOLD analysis project Ga0302188, IMG submission 198783) | Peat permafrost microbial communities from Stordalen Mire near Abisko, Sweden - II_Bog_E2_1 | ecosystem: Environmental > Terrestrial > Soil > Wetlands > Peat | place: Sweden: Abisko...
TTTCAAATGAATTCCCGACAATTTACCGGGGTAGTCCATTTTCGGTCTCAATCCGTTTTTGATAAGATCCGTGATGTGATGTACCACTTCGGCGCCGCTGGGGAAGAGAATCACCACCGGCAGCCGCACCAGCGCGGGTTCGGTGGGAGGTAACATTCTCACCGGCACAGGAAGAACTTTCACTTCATGGGAATTACCGGCGCAGCCAACCGCCAGCACTGAAATGATCAAAAATAGAAACGCTTGTGTCATACCGTTCAAAGTAATCCTAACCATCAGCGATTTCAACCGGTTCACGGCTCGGCCTTTTTCAGGGATTCGGTTTCTTCTTTGGCTCTATCCCCCGAAATTTCAACCGCGATCGCCGCCGACTGTTCGGCAGATACGCCCTCCGTCCGGCGTTCGTATTCTTTCTCGCCCAGATCATCCTTTTCCCGCAAAACCTCATCCGCCATCTGTTCCTGCTCCCCGGGCAATTGCACCCTTAATTCCTCAATCAGCATCATGACTGCCGCGGCGAAAGGAAGGGCCAGCAAAGCGCCCGTAATTCCCATCAGAGTTCCTCCGGCTAACAGTGAAATCAAAACCACCGTGGAAGGCAGCCGCAAAGCTTTTCCGTAAACCCTCGGCACCAATACCCTGCTCTCAAATTCCATATACAAAAACATGGCTGCCAGAACAACGATCGTGATTGCCGCGCCGTGAGGCGCCGCTGAGAGAACCGCGGCGGCCATTGGAAGAAAAATACCGATGTAGGGCAGAATGTCCGCGATCGAACCAAAAACCGCCAAAGCCAGCGCGTTTTCAACACCGCAGGCCAAAAGAAGAATCAAAATAAAAATACCGATCGACAAACTGGTAATAACCTGCCCCCGGATATAAGCGCCCACGATAGTTTGCAGATTCATCATCACGCGGGAAAGCCGGATATGGTGGGTCCGTGGAACGATGGCGTAAAGGCCGCCTCTCATCCGGTCGCGGTCAATCATCAAATAAAGAGCCAGAAAAATGGCGCCAAGGGCATAGGTAATAAAACCAAGGGCTTCCATGGAAAAGCTTGTTGCGCTGGCAACGGTCATCACCCCGGCGTATTTAAAGTTGCGCAGCCATTTGGCCAGCGCCTCGCTAAAAGGAAAACCGGTAAGACGGTCCGCCAGTTGAATACGCAAAATGGGCTCTTGATCCAGAATGGAGGAAGCCTGGGCCAACAGCGCTGGAATCGTAAAAATCGCGGTTACCACAACAATCACCAGCAAAGAAACAAACACGATCGCGATGGAAAGTCCCCGCTTAACCTTCTTTTCTTCCATCCAATGCACCAGGGGATTCAGGGTTTCCACGATAAAAAAAGCGGCGATCAATACCAGAAAAACCGGCAGCAATTTAAACAACAGCCAAAGGCCGGCGATAATAATTACAATGTTGAACATGGTGGAGGGCGCCAGTTCAAAACGAATGTGACGGGTCGAAGGACGGGATAGGTTTTCTGGCTGGGAAATCATGGGTCGTAACCTTATTGAATCATTTTCGACTGACAAAAAAATGGGGCTGTGTCCTGAACACCGCCCGTGAAATTAGGACATTAAAATTACTTGGAAGCTGAATCCTGTTTTTGATCCGCGATCTTCTCGTTCGTCTTGATTAAATCCTGGCCGTTTGAATCGAGTTTGCTGACATCCGAGTCCCGGTGATCCCTGTCATCCTTCAGGTCGCCAATGCTTTTTTTCCTCTCAGCGCGGGCCCGTTTCAACTTAACCGAGTCTCTATACATGGCGTGATGATCCCTGCGGATATCCGCCTCTTTCGCCTTAATTTGGACCTCGTCGCCCTTAGCTTTGGCTTCCTTCAATTCGGCCCGGTCCTTCATCATATTCTCGTAATGACTATTCATCTTTCGTTTATCGTTCTTGATATGGTCATTACCCGAATCGATCGAGGCTTTATCCTCACCCATCCTGTCATCCGCTTTATTCACGCCTTTCTTGTCATTGTCAATTTTCATATTTAAATCTTGCTTATCGGTTTGGAGAGCGGCCTCATCGGCCGCCGCCATTCCCGCGGCGGATAAAAACAGCAGACTCGTCGCGATTCTTAATAACTTTTTCATTTTTCTTCTTTCTTTTTTTGGTAAGACGTTTGTTTTAGCGGTTTAAAAATAATCGATCGGCAAAGGCGACCGGGCTTCCACATGAGGCACAAACTTCGGCGTGTCGCTGGCCAGCTTGATGGCGTGTTGTACCTGGTCGGTCGTTTGTCCCTGTTGAATCAAAAGAACCTGACCCACATTAATCTGGTCCGGATCCTGAATCTGGTCCCGGTCCGCTTTGAAAATCAAAGGCCACTCAAAAGAGTTCGAGTAAATTCCCGCTTGATGGGAAATCGCCCAGAGGGTGTCTCCCTTTTTCACTACATACTTTTGCACTTCGGGGGGTATCGGCGTGGGCACTACCACGACGGCCGCTTCCGTGGTTTCGGGCGACTTCGGCACATCCGTCGTGTCAATTTTTTTCGCCGCGCAACCGCAGGCTAACAACCCCGCAAAACCCGCCAATACCACCGCTGTTTTGAACTTTTTCATCTTTTTTTCCTTTCAAATTTGAACTGATTGGTGAGGCAGAAACCGGAATTCCAGGCCCCTACCCCTATCCACCACCGAAACCCAATTGCTTATGGAAACGTGATGTTATTAGCGAGAAAAGTCACATTTTGAGTTGAGGCTAAAGCCCTGCCTTCCAACGAGGCGCCCGTATTAAAGGTCACCGCCGTATGGGCCATCACATTTCCAACGAACGCGGCTGTGGTATCCAGAGAGCAGAAACCCGTGACCGCCCAAAAAATATTGGCGGCTCGCGCCCCGTTGATCAGCTTGACCTTTCGGCCGGAGGCGATGATCAGATCGCCCGTCACCTGGATAATAAAGACCGCGTTCGTATTGCCCTGGGCGTCCACAGTCAAATCGGCCGTTTTCAAATTCAGATTGCCCAGATCCGTATAAAGGCCTGGATAAAAGGTCTGACCTCCCACATCACCGCCCGCTGGTATGGCGGCGCCTCCCGTTCTCCCCATGGCGTCCGTATAAGCCGAGCCCAAATCGGTTTCAGCCGTACCCGCGGGAGTCGTAGCGACTTGCCGGGTCCCGCCGCAGATCACCATAATTCCTCCATCCACCGAGGCATTAGGAAATGTTCCCAAGCTTCCACAAACCGTGGTGGCGCCGCTGTTCGTAATTCCCGCGTAAGACAGAACAGCGAAATTCGCGGCCGACTTGAGATTCACCATCGCTTGCGGAGTCGCTTGAGTCACCGCGTATGACGCGGGTGTGGGGGTAGCTGTTGTGAAGCCTCCCGGAGTGGAAGGATTTGAACCATTGCATCCAACTATTAAAGCCGCTGTAAAAAATGTCATCACGAATAAACAACCGATAATCTTTTTCACTTTTTCATCCCCTGATTTTTTGAATTTCAAAACAAAATGTGGAATCGATGAGACTATTAGAGCAAGGAACATGCCGTTAGGAATCTCATGTCAAAGCGCCCCCATTTTCAAATAACCTCGTGAAATGACGGCTTCTTACCACCGGTGGATTTTCGAAACGTGAACCGGCGCCAAAACCAGATCAAAATGATCGAGTGCTTATTCTCGTTTTGATTCTGTATAGGGACATAAGAACTCATCAAACCGACTCAAATTAAAAAATCTCGGGTTTCCACAAAAAAATGCGCCCCGCAACCAGAGCGGCTTCAAAACTCAACTTTTTTTCATGAACCGGCCTCGATCCAAACCTGAAACAGTCCCGGCCTGAATGATCTATCTACTTTTGAAACACAATCTCATTAAGGCTTATTGGTTCCGGTAAACGACAAGCCGCCCGTATCGTAGAAGGCGTATCCGTTCAACCACGCTCGGCTGTTAAAAGTGATTGAGGTATAAGCCAAAGGTTCCCGCGAAAGGTGTGGGATTAGTTAAAGTTGGCGCACCGTTAGTGAGAGTCACAAAACTGGTCACGATCCAAAAACATTGGAGGGTTTAACGTTCCGCAGGGTCATCTATTTCACAGCCGAATGAAACAAGAAAAATGATAGAAACAATTCGCGATAAAAATCAGCCGGAGTGAGCGCCGTCCAACTGTGCCGCGACGGTAAATCGTTTTTGAACCACTTTCCAGTCAATCACTTTGAAAAAAGCCTCAATGTAGGCTTTACGTTCCATGCCGTAATCCATGATAAAAGCGTGCTCAAACACATCATTCACTAAAAGAGGCGCGGAATAAAAAAGATGTCCCGTATCATGTTCATTAATCCAAATGTTAAGCAGCCTCTTTCCTTCCGGATCCCAGGCTAACACCGCCCAGCCAATGCCCCGCATGCTTGAAACAGCCCTAAAATCCTTGTCCCAGGCTTCCAGCGATCCAAAAGACCCGGCTATCTGTTTGGCTAAATCTGATTTCGCGTCCAGCATCTCGACCTGTTTGGCCATATTCCCAAAATAAGCCTCGTGAAGTCTCATGCCGTTGAATTCCCATGCAAACCTTCTTTTGATTTCGTCGTACTCCTGAGTTTCAGTGTCCGCTGTTTTCAAATAATCGATGATCTTGTTAATGTGAGTCACGTAGCCTTCGTAAAGTTTGAAGTGGGTTTTCAGCAGTTTGTCGCTGAATCCCGGAGTTCCCAGCAGTCGGTCGAAGTTTTTCGCTATATAAGACATTTTTCCCTCTCTTTTCTTTTATCTAAGCGGCCCGCGCCCGTCCCCGAAACGCGGGAAAGAGGCGCAAGCCGATGCCTATTATGTTCAGCAAAAATCAAATAAATGACAGTCCCACTAAAAAAGTAAAAGTGCCGTTTTGTATATTTTGAGTGGAGCTCACATTCGTTAATCCGATTTCATAGCGGCCGCTGAACAGAAACTGGAACAAATTCGCCTGCGCCCCCAAGATCAAACCCATCTCATTCGAATTGACATTCGCCAATCCGGAGTTGGCCGCGTTGCTGCTAAAAGAAGGCCCCACCAAAAGGCTCGGGTTGATGACCGGTATGCCAAACCCAATATTCAGGAGAATGGGAACTTCCACGTAATCCAATTGATAAGCGGTTCCGTTATATTTACCGCCCTTTTGTTCATAAAGAACTTCCGGCTGGAGCGCTAAAGAAGGGGTAAAAGGTATATCCGCGAATGCTCCTCCCACAAATCCCAAACGGGAACCGACAGCATCGTTGACGTTTGGACCGTTTAAATTCGACAGATTGATACCGCCTTCAAGTCCCAACTTGAGTCCCAATACGGGATCGGCCTGAGCCTCAGGAGCTCCTGTCAATAAACCCGCCATCGCCAAAAGACATAAACAACCCCAATTTAAAACGGTTTTTTTCACTTGCGGCTCTTTCTTTTAATTTAAAAACGAGAATCCCCATGCCTTTTATTTTTATCAAAAGAACACGGGGAAAATTCGCCTTTTAAAACTTTTTCATTGGTCTTTAAATAAACGACAATCCCACTAAAGCGGTGAAAGTGCCGTTTTGAACCGCGTTGTTGGAACTAATATTCGACAATCCCACTTCGTACCGGCAGCTCACCAAAAAGCGGTCCAGGTTCAATTGTCCGCCTAAAACCAATCCGATATCGGTATTGTTGACGTTTTGAATGCCCGAATTGTTCGTCGTATTGAGGTCAAAGGCAGGACCCACCAATAGTCCCAAGGGTCCAATAAAGGCGATGTCCAAGAGAATGGGAACTTCCACGTAATTCAATTGGTAGGCATTGCCGTTATATTTTCCGCCCTTTTGCGCGTATAGAATTTCAGGTTGAAGATTCAGTACCGCTCCCACAGGTACATCCAAAAAGGCGCCGCCCACTAATCCCAACCGGGAACCGAAAACATCATTGACGTTTTGCCCGTTAAAATTCGACAGATCGATACCGCCTTCAACCCCTAATCGGGGTGACGGACCCGCGGCCGGTGTGCTGTCATCAGCCATCGCCAGCGAACTACCCAGCGCCAAAAGACACAAACAACCTAAACTCAAAATTAGCTTTTTCATTTTCAACTCTTTCTTTTAACTTAATTTTAAAACTTAAACTTTCTCTAAATGTAACGCACCGCGAAAAGAATCAAAGCTATCAGCAGCAGCACATGAATCGCGCCGCCCGCCGTGTAAGACGTCATCAATCCAAGAAGCCACAGAACCAGCAAAACAACGCCAACAATAACCAACATGTTCGACTTCCTTCCTGAATTGCTCATAAATAAAAATGAGCTCCCAATTCAGGATAAAAATTCAAAGTCGCGCCGCTGTTGTAAAACCAAAGGGTCGGAACAACCTGGAAGTAAATATCGACCGGCACGTGCCGTTTGTTGAAAATATAGGAAAGTCCGATCGGCAGACGGGCCGCCGCGACAACAGACGTTTGAAGCACCAGATCACCGCCAACGCCGATATAAAAGGGCAATTCGCCGTTGCCGTCCTGGATACGCACGATATCAAAGTTGTGCCAGAGGTAATCCAGCTGCAAAATGGCGGACCCGCCGTCGTTGAATTTCACCGCCGGTTGAAAAGCATTTACGGAGTCAATCCACAACTTGCCGTCCACACCCCAGGACCCTGGATCGCCCAGCTCCAGACCTAACCCAAAATTACCGCCGTCATTCGTCGGGTGAAAATCCTCATCCGCGCGCGAACAAACCGGCATCAAACTCATTCCCGCCATCACCAATCCAACGGTTAACGCCTTTTTAAAACTCGAAAACATATTTTTCCTCTTTTCTTGAATCAACCGGCTTTTAAGGCGAACCTCAAAAGTTCGGGAAATAATTTTGCGCTTCCTCTCGGAAACGCCGGTTAAAGGCCTACTTGGCCGCTATTACGATTGCCGGCATAGTGGCCGCGGCTTTAGAAACTCTCGCCGCGCTTCCTTCCGTGGGGAAATCCGCTTCCGACCATTCCTTCATACCGCCCGGATAGTCCTCCGCTTTGAAACCCTTCGCGGTGAGTGCCTTGGCCGCGTTCGTACCCGCGTTACAGGTCAAACCCGCGCAATAGGTAATGAAAAACTTGTTTTTTCCGTATCTTTTCTCAACCGCCGCGACAAAATCGGCCGAATTGAGGCCCAGGGGAAGATTTTCCGAACCGGCGATATGCATTTTCGCGTAATCCGTATCCGGCAAAACGTTGAGTACTATAACGTTGTGATCCTGCATCTTGTCTTTCACCGCTTCTTTAGTCATCGACATTTTTCCGACCTCTTTTTTTACGAATATCCCTGCTAAAACGGTTAACCACCAAGGGCACCAAGAACAACAAAAGATGTGAAAGTTTAAAATTCTTTAAATCCATCAATTTTTTTACTCGGTGTCCCTGGCGGTTCATTTCTTTCCTAAATCTCAGGCAAATCGCTTGCGGGGATTAATCATTCGAATAATGACCAACAAAACGATCGCTCCCACAATCGACATGGCTAACACACCCCAAAACCCATAAACCGCCACGCCGACCACATCCGCTAAAAAACCGCCGATGAAGGCCCCAATCACACCGACAACGATATCGCCGATAATTCCCAATCCGCCGCCATCGACCATCAGACTGGCCAGCCATCCCGCTAAACCGCCCACAATCAAGAACCAGATCAGGTTATGAAGCTGCATCGATTCGTACATATATGCCTCCTTGATTTTTCTTATCTCAATTTTTTTACATCATCCTCAACTTGACTAAAGCAAATTTCATACCGGCTTGAAGTTTCTAAAAATTTATTTGCCTGTCTTAAAAACAACTCTCTTATTTTCAACCTGTGGGTTTTAATCCGATGGGACGATCAAAGTGATAGCTCCTTGCTTCTCGTTTTGATTCTTTTAAGTCCGCAAGAACGTTAATAGCTTCAAAAGCGGTAAAAAAAACCGGTCAACACGTGGCCCGTTTCTTGCTTTTCTTAATGACGCAGATCACGAAACTCTTACCGGGAAATACAAAATGGCAAAAACAGTTGAACCGAAAAATTCCGATCCCTCGTTTTTGAAAACCTTATGGCATATGGCTTCCACGGTAATAGGCGGAGTTAAACCCATCGTGGATCAATTGCAGGACGACCTGGAAAAACGGTTGGACCATTACGCCAAAGCCATTGAAAAAAGGTTGATGGTTCTCATGCTTCGCGGCTGCGCGTTTTTCATGAGCTTCGCTTACTTTGGGATTGGCTTATTATTTGTTTTGGTTGATTACGGAGGCGTTCCCCGCGGGATCGCCTGTTTTTGCTGCGGGCTTTTAAGTTTGGTCATTTTGCTGATATCACTTCAATTCATTAAATAAATCAGGGAGACGTCATGAAAATCGATAAAGATATGAAAGAAAAATTGAAGAATCAAATCCAGAAACAGTTAAGTCTCGGTAAAGAAAAGCTCACTTGGCTTGAAAATCAAATCAGCGATGAAAAAAATCATAAAACCCTCCAGTTAAAACTGGAAGAAGCCCGAAAAAAAGTCGCCCATTTGAGAGAAACTTATAATCGCTTCGAGAAAAAAGCCGTTGATTACACTGAAAAGAACCCCAAAAAGGCCCTGGCTATCGCCAGCGTCGCGGGCATTTTGGCCGCCTCGCTTTGGAACGCCTTTCAGAAAAAAAAGACGTCTTCTCCTCCCGAGCCGGCGCGCAAAACCAAAAAAAGTCCGGTCAAAACGGCCGGTAAAACCAATAAAAAAACCGCTGTCTCTAAACCCTGAACCCAAGGAGTTAATCATGCTCACCCTGATAAAAACGAGGCCTTTAGTTTTACTGCCGTTGAAAAAGAACCCTCTTGCCGCCATGGAACTCTTTCAAAGCTTTTCTTTTTCCGCTCTTCAGGAAATGGAAAAATATTTCACCGAGAGAAAATACGCCAAACGAGAATCCATCTTTCAAGAAGAAGATCCGGCGGATTTTATCTGGTTCGTCAAGCAGGGCCACGTCAAGGAGGTCAATCATTCTCTGGACGGAAAAGATCAAACCATTTGTATGGTCGGCGCCAACGGGATTTTCGGCACTTCGTCCTTTGACGGCGGAAAATACGCGTTTCATTGCACCGCCGTAACCGAGGCAGCCGTCATTTCCTTTCCCATCCAGGCTTTCCGGATTCTCATGGCCCAACATCCCGAAATGGCAAGACTTGTGGTTTCCAAAATTTCAAAGTTATTACGGGAATCCAGGGATAGACAAACGGTCTCCCAGGAATGCGCGGAAAAACGCCTGCTCCATGTTCTTTTGGAAATGGTGAAAGAGTTTGGCAGCACTGTTCCAATGACCCACCGGGAAATCGCCTCCATGGCGGGGACTACGGCGGAAACCTGCAGCCGTACCTTTTCCCGATTGGAAGCGGCCGGATTGATGACAACCCGGCACGGAAGATTTACGGTTAAAAACGTGGATGACCTCAAAACGCGAATCAATAAATTCAAATCCAAGGGATAAAAAATGAAAAATCTTCTGCTGGCGGTTTTTCTTGGAACTATGGTCTCTTCGGCTTGCGCCTGGGCCGACGATTTCTCGCCGATGAACCAGGACACCATCACCCGTACCAATAACGGCACCACTCCCGTCGCCAACAATACACTTCCCTCGGTCGCGGCCAATAACGCCGCGGTCCCTGCCAGTGTCGGCACCTGGATTCTTCAAATAGACGGTGAAACCAGTTTTCCCACGGGCAACCTCAACAATGTGGCCGCCGAAGGCTGGGGCCCTGAAGGATCCTTTGGCTACCGATTCCCGCAAAACTTCACCCTGTCGCTGGAAACCGGTTACGTGGGCTACGCCCCCAAGAATGGTATGTTAAATACCACTTGGGATATCATTCCGATCCTGTTGAAAGGCCAATACAATTTCGGAAGCGGATATGTCCAACCCTATCTTTTTTTGGGAGCGGGCGTCGCCTTAAATTCGCAGTCCTCTTCCTTCGCGGGTCCCAATCATACCGCGGGTGAAGCTGACTTTTTGGAAGAAGCCGGTTTAGGCATTTCTTTCGTCCTCTTGACCCAAACTTATCTTTTTATTCAAAGCAAGGTTGAAGTCGACAACACTTCCAGCAATTACGCCGGCGATCAACCCACCCTCCTGATTCCCATCGATGTCGGGTTGAATATCCAGGTCAATTAATTCAGACTCTCAAAGGTAGCCCGCATGAAAATCATTTTAATTTGGCTGATTTTGCTCACTCTCGGATCAACTTCCCGGGTCTGGGCCGACACCGTCACCGGCCAAAACGCCGGCAGCTGGGTCAGTCCCGCCGACAGCGATAACAAGGACCCCCTCGAAACCGGCACCTGGTTTATGCAGCTCAACGGAGATCTGGATTCGCCCACCGGGAATCTGGCTAACGCCGTCAACCAGGGCTGGGGCGGTGAGGCTTCTGTCGGCTATCACCTCACCCAAGACTTTCAGATTTCACTCGAGACCGGCTATGACACCTATTCGGAAAAAGACACAGCCTTTAACGGCTCCTGGAATCTGGTGCCCTTGGTGGTGAAAGGCGCTTATGTCATGAGCCATGGGTTTGTGCGGCCCTATGTTTTTCTGGCCGCCGGAATGGCCTTTAATTCCCGGTTAGCCAACTTCGGCTCCTTTACGGGCAGCAACAGCGAGGCGGACTTTTTAGGTGAAGCGGGTTTTGGTTTATCTTTTTCCATGGGCGATCGGTCCAGTGTTTTTCTTCAAACCAAAATGGAAATCGATAACACCTCGTCCAATTACGCCAGCGATCAACCCACTATTCTTCTCCCTCTCAACGCGGGGATCAAATTCGCGCTGAATTAAGGAAATAATTTAACCATGGATTTCACGGAGCACACCGAGTTAAAAGTTTGAGTTTAAAAGATTCAATAATAAAAATTTTAATTCTTTAAAACTCGGCGGCTCCGTGGATAAAGATGTTTTACCGATGTCGTCTTTCGGTTTTTGCAGAATATTCAGGTATTATGAATTTGAGGTCACTCGGATCAAGGGTCACTAACCCACCTTCGGCAGCTTCCGGATCATTTCAAGATTCAATTCTTAAGATCACGGAAATCCGCCGCAATGATTCGATCGCTTCCCCAACTCAAACACCGTTTTAAAGCCCTTTTTTCTTTTCTGATTTCCAAACCGGTGGAAGACCCCATCCGCTCCGAACTCTTCAGTATTGAGCGGTTTGACCAGCATGCCCAATCCCTGGCCGTCGCCCAGACCATCACCGACGATCCCCAGTCCGGCGCACCTCTCACTCCCCGTGTGCGGGAAAATGAGAAAATTCTGCAGGCTTCCTACCGCTATCTCACCAGCGAGGTCCAAAAAAACAAGACCATCAATCCCGCAGGCGAGTGGCTGATTGATTCCTTTTACGTGGTGGAAGAACAGCTTCGGGACATCAAACGCTACCTGCCCGATGATTTTTATTACGAACTGCCCAAACTGGCCGACGGCTTCCTCAAGGACTATCCCCGGGTTTACGGCCTGGCCTGGGCCTATGTGGCCCACACCGACAGCCGCTTCGATCCCGATTCCCTGACCAACTTCGTCCGGTCTTACCAGCAGGTACAACCCCTCACCATCGGAGAGCTTTGGGCCCTGGCTATTACCCTTCGGGTGGTCATGATCGACAATCTGCGCCGCATCGCCATTTATCTGGTCACTTCCCAGGAAGCCCGCCAGGAGGCCGACGCCTTTGTGGATGAGCTTCTGGGATTGATTGAGGAATCCTCCAAAAAAACCCGGCCCTCCGCGGCCAAACTAAAAAAACAATCGGTCCATCCCGCCTTTTTGGTTCAGCTTATTCAGCGTTTGAGATATCAGGACCCCAAGGGAATTCCCGCGGTCAATTGGCTCAACGAACGCCTGGCTGAAAAGAAAACGACCGCGGAGGAAATGGTCACTTCCGTCCATAATCAGCAGTCCGCCAATAACCAAACCGTCCGGAATATCATCACCAGTTTCCGAACCATGACTTTGTTTGATTGGCAGGAATTTTTTGAGACTGTCAGTCCGGTTCAGGAAATTCTCCGCGGACACGCGAATTTCATGAAGATGGATTTCATAACCCGAAACAGCTACCGTTCCGCGGTGGAAGAACTGGCCAAAGGCTCAAAAAAAAACGAGTTGGAAATCGCCAGACTCGTGATTCAAAAAACCTTGTCCTCCCCCTCTCTCTCCGAACGGCTTCAGGACCCGGGCTATTATCTTTTCGCCGAGGGGCGCCGGTCCTTCGAGAAAGAAATCCACTTTAAGGTTTTATTTAAAAACCGCTTCGTCCGCTTTTGCACCGGCCATCCCGCCTCCCTTTACATCGGCTATGTTTTCGTTCTCACCACCCTCATCCTCGCCGTCGCGGCGGCTCTCAATCCCGGTCTTTCCCCGTCCCTTTTACTGACTCTTCTTTTTTTCGGCCTCTTTCCCGCCAGTGATCTGGCCGTCTGCCGGGTCAACCGCTTCATCACCAGTCTCATCCCGCCCCGTCATTTGTCCCGTCTGGAATTTTTGGACGGCCCGCCCGCCGGTTTCCGAACCTTTGTGGTCGTGCCCACCCTGCTGGGGTCCGAAACCGAAATTCCAGAACAGCTGGAAAAATTGGAAGTTCACTATCTTTCGAATTCCGAAGGCGATCTCCGCTTTGCCCTGCTGACCGACTGGCAAGACTCCCTGGTTGAAATATCTCCCGCGGATTTACAAAAGTTGACCCTGACCGAACAGCTCATCGCCGCGCTCAATCAAAAACACGGCCCCGCGCCGGATGGCGGTCCCCGCTTTTTCTTCTTCCATCGAAAAAGACTTTGGAACGCGCTGGAAGGCAAATGGATGGGCTGGGAGCGCAAAAGAGGCAAATTACACGAGTTTAACCTTCTGCTGCGGGGCTCGAAGGAAACGACTTACTTCAACCAGGACGCTTCACCGGTCGCCGTTCCTTCCGATATCCGTTATGTCATCACGCTGGACGCCGACACCAAGCTTCCGCCCGGCGTGGTCAGCCAGCTCGTCGGTATTCTGGCCCATCCGCTCCACCGCGCCTATCTGGACCCCCTGTCGAACAAAGTGGTGGAGGGCTACGGCATTCTTCAGCCCCGGGTCACCTCCTTTCTGCCCAATCAAAATGAAAAATCCATCTTCCAAAAACTTTTCTCCGGCGAGTGCGGTATTGACCCTTACGCCTCCGCGGTTTCGGATGTTTATCAGGATTTATTCGGCGAAGGCAGTTTCACGGGCAAAGGCATCTACGATCTGGACGCTTACGAAACCGCTTTAAAAGGCCGCATCCCGGAGAACAGTTTATTAAGCCATGATCTTTTCGAGGGCTCCTTCGCCCGCTGCGGCTACGCCAGCGACCTGGAATTTTTCGAGGACTTTCCCTCCCATGCTGAAATTTCGACCGCCCGCAATCACCGCTGGATTCGGGGAGATTGGCAGTTATTGCCATGGATCTTTGGCCGGGACCATTCGGACCTCTCCACCCTTTCGCGCTGGAAGATGCTCGACAACTTGCGGCGCAGTCTTTCTCCTATCGCTACCGTCGGCCTTTTGATTACGGTTTTCTCCGCTCCCCCGGCCCAGCCTGCGGTCTGGGTCAGCCTGTCCCTGTTGGGCATCGCGCTTCCCTCGTTTATTTCTTTTTTGGAAGACCTGGCCTTTTGGCGGGGGCACCTTCACTGGCGTGATCAACTGGCGGAAATCAAACGGGATTTTCTTTTAGGCGGCGGCCAGTTCATCGTCAATCTGGTCCTCATCGCCAACCGCGCCTGGATGCATCTGGACGCGATTGGCCGCACCCTCTGGCGTTTGTTCGTCAGCAAAAGAAATCTTCTCGAATGGGTTACCGCCGCCCAGGCCCAATCCGCCTCATCCCTTTCCCACGGCAGTTTCTGGCGCCGAATGAAAGGCTCCCTTTCGATCGCCGTACTGGCGGGCCTCTCCAGCTTTTGGTTAAACCCCCATGCCTTGCCCGTCTGCCTGCCCTTTGTGGTCTTATGGTTATTCGCACCCTCGTTCGCCCGCTGGATCAGTCTGCCCGAGTCTAAAAATAAAACCCTTCCCTTGACGCTTTCCGAAACCCGGGATCTGCGCCTCTATGGCCGCCGGGTTTGGCGCTTCTTCAAAACTTTCGCGGATTCCGCGGATCATTTTTTGACGCCGGATAATTTTCAGGAAGATCCCCAGCCCGCGGTCGCGCACCGCAGTTCGCCGACCAATTTCGGCCTGCACCTTTTGTCCATCGTCACCGCCAGGGATTTTGGATGGTGTGGTCTGGGCGACATGACCGGCACTCTGGAAGCCGCTCTCCAAAGCCTCCAGTCCCTTCCCCGCTACCGGGGCCATTTCTTCAATTGGTACGACACCCAGACCCTTCAGGTGCTGGATCCTCAATATATATCCTCGGTCGACAGCGGTAATTTGGCCGGCCATCTTCTTGCTTTATCCCAATCCTGTCTGGATCTGACCCATCAGCCTATTTATTCCACCAGCGCCCTGACCGGTATCCAGGATTCCCTGATTTTGTTGAAAAAGTCCGTGGAAATATTTCCCCACCATGGGCGGACCGCCGTCACGCCCATGAGCCAGCTTCAAAAGGAAATCACCTATTTTGAGGAACGGCTGCGCGAAATAATGCCTTCCCCTTCCTGCTCCCT
>Ga0302188_10002154_pt1 | contig 14582 bp, 19 predicted proteins | sample II_Bog_E2_1_FD_198783 | JGI IMG/M metagenome (GOLD analysis project Ga0302188, IMG submission 198783) | Peat permafrost microbial communities from Stordalen Mire near Abisko, Sweden - II_Bog_E2_1 | ecosystem: Environmental > Terrestrial > Soil > Wetlands > Peat | place: Sweden: Abisko...
TAAAATAGTTGAAAAATCAGGGCCCAAACTTCTGGATGCGGCTGTTGTCACTGTCTGCTACGTAAACGTCGCCGAAGGAATCAACCGCCACACCGTTGGGTGCATTGAACTGCCCGTTGCCGCTACCTAAAATCCCCCACTGAGTGACGTAGATTCCCGACGAGGTGAACTGCTGGAGGAGATTGTTGCCGTAGTTCGCCACGTATACGTTACCCAAGGAATCCACCGCCAAGCCAGAGGGAGTGTTAATTCGGGCGCAGCTACAATTTAAAGTCCCCCATTGGGTCAAATAGGCCGTCGATGAGCTGAACTTCTGAACACGGCTATTGGCGTAGTCCATCACGTAAATGTTTCCAGAGGAATCCACCGCCACACCTTCGGGCCCATCGAACTGCCCATTTCCGGTTCCGCGAGTCCCCCATTGGGTGACGTATGTACCCGATGAATTGAATTCCTGGATACGGCTGTTGTTACTGTCTGCTACATAAACATTCCCGAGAGAATCCACCGCCACGCTAAAGGGAAAGTTGAATTGCCCATTACTGGAGCCATACCCACCCCATTGGGTGACATAGCCTCCCAACGATGTGAACTTCTGTATCCGAGAGTTAAGCGTGTCCGCCACGTAAACGTTGCCCGAGGAATCCACCGCTATACCCAAAGGAGAGTTGAACTGGCCATTGCCACTTCCGGCGATTCCCCACTGGGTAGCATAGATTCCCGATGCGGTAAACACCTGGATTCGGTTGTTTCCACTGTCTGCCACATAAATATTGTCCAGTGAATCCACCGCTATGCCTAAAGTTGTACTGAACTGCCCGTTACCACTACCGAGGGTTCCCCATTGGCCCAAGTAAGGGTGGACCGGCGTGGGGGTTGGCGTGAAAGTGAAGCTTCCTGCAGTGGGGCTAGGGGTAAAGGTGTTGGTCGCAGGTATGTAAATGATGGTGACTGGCAATCCATCGGGCCCAGCTGGGCCCTGCTTTCCATCGCAGGCAAGGGAGATACAAGCCAAGGCCCCTAGCAACAGCGCTAGACTCGCTAACCGTGACTTAAAGGAACCCATCGGATATCTCTTCCCCACTTAATTAGCCTCAGAATAATCTTCGGTCCGCTTTCCCAAAAGGAAACTCCGTAACTATATCACGCGCCATCCTCAATCAGGAAGGAGGGCAAATCTTTAAGTTCTTAGGAATTAATTTTAGAAAGTATGTTCAAACCCAGACGCTTGAAGCAAAAAAACTCACCCTATTCTATTCCCATTGTCCATTACAGTTCCCTATCGCAGACAACCTTTAGCTTCGGCGCGTGCGGGTTTTTTGGCTCGGTGATCCCTTGGCGCTTAGGTTAGCCCATTTCCCAATGAACGAATTCACTTCCTCCGGATGGGTCAGGATGATCGTATGCCCGCCGTCCTCGATGACCTCATCCGGCTCCACGTTACGGCAGGGTATCAAGCGGTCCCGACGGCCGTGAATTTGCCGAACGGGTCTAAACTTTCCATCGAACCCCTTCCATCCGCGGATGGCGTTCACCGTCCAGATTAGGAAATCATCGGGGCTTTCCCGGAACATTTTCATCAAAAGATTAAGTTGGGCTCCCTTATTGACCCCCAAGAACCACCCGCGCACGGAAGGGTTCAGCCGGGCAAGAGCCTTGGCGAGTTTAGGCCAGACTCTAAAACTTCCCATGAATCTCAAGGTCCAGGGAACACTGGAAGGGTGCCGACAACTGCCGATCAACAGAACGGCCTGAGGCCGTACCCATGCGGCCATTTCCAACGCCACCATTCCGCCGAAAGAAATGCCCACTAACACACAGCCTTTTTTGAGTTTTAAGTGTTGGGCCCAGCGTCGGGCGTAATGAGCCAGCGTTTCATCTTTGAGGGGCGCCAGCCAAGGGGGTGTGACAGCGTTCGGAAAGACTTTTCGTTGGGCCTCGAAGAGCCGAGAATCGGCCCCTAAGCCGGGGATGAAGACAAATTGAGTTTTCATTTTATTTCGAGCCGTTTTCGGATGAGACTTAATGCCCATAATGGCTCCCCGTCGTGGACAACTAACTTCAAATTATATTTGTTGAACATCCTCTAAACGAATGGTGTTCATAACTTCTTCGGCATGCCGTTCATCCACAAAAAGCATCATTTTCAGAAAAGGCGCAAAGAATTGCGTGATTTGCCGATAGCGAAGGCCCTCCACGTGAAAGGGAATATTCGCTTCTTCCAGTTGAGCGATCCACAGTTGAACCAACTCCACGTTATCCATTTCCGCCAGACAAACGTATTGATTCACTTTGTGGTCAAATTTCAGTTTTTCGATAATTTCAATGCCTAGGATAACTATCGTCAAGATGAAAACAGGTTCAAGAACAATTTGGCTCACTTTTTCAATAGTAAACGATAAATGGAAAAACAAACTGGATTCATTCACAAAAATCCCAAAAACGGAGAGTACAAGCCAAAAAACGAAATAAGGCTTTAACTTGTCCCGATTCGGAACCCAAGCCGCCCGACCTTCTAGGTGATAATCGACCCAGTACGTGTTGGTATATAAAAGCCAAAACAAATAGGATGTCACCCCTAAATCAATCACCTCAGCTCCGACCCAAAGCACATTTCGCAAGATTCCGTCACCCGATAAAATTCCATTGTGAAACCAAACTAATTGAAGAATCATAGTTAAAATCCCAAAACCGCCCATTGTTGTTTGAGGAATGGGTGAAGTTTTCACCTGATACGATTTTTCTTTCGCTTGATACGTCACTATGGGGTTGCGAAGCAAATATTTATAAATAAGATCTAAAATTCTGTTTCTTTTTTGGAATAAAACGAATCCAATTCCGACGATGATGAAAAGAAAATAAATAAAATTCATTTTTTCGTCAAAGTTAGAAAAGTGGAAGTCGGTGGGGATACCGAGGAAATATCCGTTCGTTTTAAATAACCGCAGGTCCATTTGGATTCCTTTGAAGAGCCCTGTCATTTTAGACACTAGGTGTCGCGCGAATAGGAAAAGAATAAAGCCGTTGACCAATCCAAACTGGGTCACGTTTGAAGCGAGTAAGTAGGCAATCAAGACGCCATCTACTAAACAGGAACAAAGAATTATTTGAGCGGGCAATCCGGTTATACCCAAAATTACCAAAGGGTGATCGGAGGAATAAGAATTAATAAGTTGGCCGGTACCCCACCCTTGGAATATGGCTATAAGAATCATTAAAACCAGCTGAACTCGATGTATTTTCACCCGGCCCGCCATCCCTTGTGTTCTCCATTTTTTCAAGGGATTGATTAAAAAAGAAATGATTTCAACAATCACGAATCCACTATAGATCGGTGCTAAGCCGAGTGCGAACAATCCAATGGTTGGATTACTCATATGGGAAAAAGAAAGTTCGGGGTAATGATAGAGCGGAATAAGCGAAAGAAGGTAATAGAATAAAATGGCCCCAATCGTCAACGCGAGTCGCTGTTGGCTCTTCATAAAGCATCCGTTCTGAATGAACTTAATAAAATTAGTATTTTAGATACTTAGCGTAAAACCATTGTTCACTGCAGATCTCCATCGCGGACAACAAACCATCTATTTAGGAATCGATTTAGACGGGCTTCTTTTTGTAAACGTTTAGGCCGATCTTCTCTTCCCGTTCCGGAACGGTGATGTTCCCTTCGGTCGAGGCCACAATGATGGTCTTCCCCGAAGCCGACGGCCCGTATTCTTTGGATAAATCAACTTTGATGGTGAGAATGTTGCCTTCAACTTTAATGTCTACGTTTTTCATATTACGATTTCCTTTAAAACTGGCACTCTCAGACTTAGATTACAACTGTTTTGGTTTTAAAAGACAACAACAAGAACAATAGAAAACATTATAAAAAATACCGATTTAAGTTTGATTTTTGAAAAACGAATGTTTCATTTTAGTCATATTTTCTGGTATACCTTTAACATGAAATACAGGCACTTTTCTTTTCCGCCTATCATAGAATCTCTAGTCGACATCCAAATAGCGCCTAATGAAAAGATAACTTTTGAAGCGCTTGAGTCATTGTTCGATAAAATTAAATCAGACTTCCCTCAAAAAAACATATTAAACCAACATCAAATAAAGTTTGGCCCAATTGGAAAACAATTAAAAACCGAAACAACAGAACAAAAAAACGGCTTTGTTGCTAAATCAAAAAACGAAAGTAGAGCCATCCAATATCGCATTAATGGTTTCACTTTTAGTTTTTTAAACTTTTATGAAAAATGGGAAGTTCTTAGAGCTGAATCACAAGCTCTTTGGGATTTATATAACGCCACATTCAATCCTTCCATTTCGCGCATAGCCACAAAATATGTAAATAAAATAGTTATTCCCGAAACTGTTTTTAATTTGGATGATTATTTCGTAAACCTTCCCAAAGTTAATTCGCAGACTCTAGGTATTTTAGAAAATTTTATGTTTAGGTATTCTCTTGACAGAAGCGGTTTAAAAGCAAACGTAGGTTTATCAGCAATACCAAAAACCTCTGAAAAACCTGAAACGGCCTTTGTTTTTGACATAGACGTTTTTAAATTAAGTACTGAATCCGGTGATAGAATGTGGAACAACTTGGACCTTTTAAACAAATATGCCGATGACATTTTTTTCGAATCTTTAACAGAAAAAGCAGGAGAGATTTTCAAATGAGCAGCACAAATTCAATGAGGGCAGCTCAAAGCTATCCACAAATTCTTTATTTCTTCCAAGGCAGTAATGACTATTTTTGTTCTTCTGCTGAAAGCAATAAGTCCGAAGAGGACTCCAATTCATTATTTGGATTAACCGACGAGATTATCGGCGGTAAATTGCTTGAAATTTCAGAGAACTGCAATGAAGAGGACTGGGATGGTTATGGCGGTAAGGCCATAACAAACGAAAAAATAATTCAGGCTGAAAAATTAGCATCGCTGTTTGATTCCAACACCATAATTCCAAGAGTGGTGCCAGACCCTGCAGGCGAAATAGGTTTTGAGTGGATCAAAGGCGATAAAAGATTAGTATTAACTCTCGACCAGAATTTTTTAATTTATTCAGAAATCGACGGACTTAAAAACAATTTCGGAAAATTACCATCTAACAACTTCGCTTATTTACCTGAAGAAATTATTGAGAAATTGCAGAAAAATTTTTCTCTGGTTTAAATATGACCTCTTCGGCACAAAACGCTATTCAAAACTTGACCCCAACTACCCCTCAAAGCATGTTCACCAGATATATATTTACTATCGAACACTTCTCGGAAATAGCAAAAGAGATTTATTACGGTGCATTTATGCCCGATACAACTAACGAAGTATCAGTTTATAAAATAGATAAATTAACCCCTACCGAAATTTGGGATATTGTCAGAAAAGGCAGTTTCGGTAAAAAGAAAAAACAAAATTTAAAGGCACGGGGCGATATTGAAGCAAAAAACGTAACTATTGATAGCCTTCACCTTGTTCCAAATACAACTGGTTTGCACGCCAATATTGCTGGCTGGCCTCCGTCAAGCGACAGAGTAAGACAAGTTAATTACGCAACTCTTTTAGCATCAAAAGCAACTCTTCACACTTTATAAACTATAAAAATTTTATCTCACCGCAAAATACTCCGCGTCGGGGTGATGCAAAATAATCGCGCTGGTGGATTGTTCCGGCACCATCATGTGGGCTTCCGCCAATTTATGCCGTTTTAACCAAAATAGGCTTCTTCTTGTGGTGTGTTTTCATGGCTTTTGACAGGTCATAGTTCTGCTGCAAATTCAGCCATAAATCCGGCGTCGTTTTTAACACGTCAGCCAATGAGAGCGCCACTTCGGGGGTAATTCCCCTGCGGCCGTGAATAATTTCATTCACTTTGGCATGAGACCAACCCAAATGGGAGTCGAACGCGTTTTGGGAAACGCCCAGTGGCTTTAAAAACTCTTCGCTCAAAATTTCACCCGGATGTTTGGGTATGCGTAATTTCGGCAACATCATAGACGTCCCCATTTTTTTGCTTTTGTTATCCATGCCGTGGTCAAACGAGTCCTGGTTTTCACCGGCGCAGGCAGCGGGCCAATACCGGGTTTCATGAATGTTTGCTTTAGAATAAACAAAACTTGTTTTTCCAAAGAACGGTGATGGAGTTCCGCCTGTTCTTTCAATTTTCCAATAAGATTTTCAGGTATGTTTTTTATCAACAAGCTGGACATAAATGAACCTTTATCTAACAGAAGATACAATTATGATACCGTTTAGATAAATTTCGTCGACTGTCTTTTTTACCGTACGACGAAATACTCCGCGTCGGGGTGATGCAGGATAATCACGCTGGTGGATTGTTCCTGCACCATCAAAGTTTATCGATCGAACCCTTCCAACGAATGCCTTTGGCCTTGCCCGCCTCGATCTTTTTGGCCTTTTGATCGATTGCTTTTTTCATTTTGGCGTTCACTTCATGGAACTGCCAGCCATGGTGCTCATAAACCACCTTGGAGAGTTTTTGAATCAGCGCGTCAGCCTTAATGTCGTAAACCGCGGCGGTTTCCCGGGCTATCTTTTCTTTGACCGCCTCATCAATAAACCGGTTTACTTTGGGATAATGCAGTTGATTAACGATAATCGATGACAATTCTTCAGGTTGGACCGATGGCCGGTAAGTAATGGTTTCCTTCATCAAAGAGCCTCCTTGTTTGATTGTGTTACAATTGTAACACTTTAAACCGATGTCCTCAACGATGAAATGAAAAATGCGTAATTAAAATCAGCTTCTTGTCTTTATAGGCTTTCCCGGCCAATTCGATCTGCTGATTCTTAGTAAGAAAGTAGCCCCTATTATCGTTCTCGAGAAAAGCGGACTGCCAAACCAGATCGGGAAAATTTAAAAGGTCGTTAATGCGGGCTTCCAGCAATTTTTTATAAGCCGGATTTTTAACCACAAAGTCTTTCAGTTGGTCCCGGACCGCCGGTTCAAACTCAATGGTTTGGATAGTCCATATCTTCATAAAAACTCACTCATCGAACCGCAAAATACTCCGCGTCGGGATGATGCAGGATAATCGCGCTGGTGGATTGTTCCGGCACCATCATGTGGGCTTCAGTCAGCGTAATGCCGATGGCCTTGGTGGCGTCCAGCAGGCGGAAATACTTTTCCTGGTCCGACTGCTCGGGGCAGGCGGGATAGCCGGGGGAATAGCGCTTGCCCTGGCCGATGGGCAGGCCCCATTCACTGCGGATACGGCGGTGAATCCATTCCGCCATGGCTTCGGCGGTTTGCACCGCTAACCCATGCAAATAGTAAGATTCGGTGTACTTGTCCTCTTTGTTCAACTTTTCAATCAATTCACCGGCTTTGTCGCCAATGGTCACGACCTGAAAAGCCACCACGTCTTTTTCGCCGGAGGAGACCGGTTTGAAATGATCGGACAGGCACAGGTGACGGCCCACGCGCTGGCGGGGGAACTTGAAGCGTTCCAGTTCCTTCTTCGGGTCGTTGCCGTCATAAATGATCAGGTCGTTGCCGTCCGAGTTGGCCAGCCAGAAACCATAAACCAGTTTGGGTTCAAACATATTCTTGGACAAAATCTCTTCCTGCATCTTTAACCGCATGGGCTCGAACTGGGTTTTAATGAGATTTCGGTATTCGTCTCCGTCTTTGCCCTTCACGCCCCAGTTCAATTTATAAAGCTGGGTGAGGTCCAGATAAGGCCACACTTCCCGCAGGGGCACTTTGTTAATGATGGAGGTGCCGTTGAACGGATTCTTGGGGATAAAAGCGGCGGCCTTGACCGTGGGCGGATATTTTTCCGGCGTGGCTTCGCCTTCTTCCTGCTTGGCGTCCGCGAAATTCGTTTCTTTCGCCTTGAGGGCTTCGTCTTTAATTTTGGCCCTAAAAGTTTCCCGCGAGCTCAGGTCCGACAGGGCGTTCAGAATATCCAGACCCTCAAAAGCGTCCTTGGCGTAATAAACGCCCGGCTCGTAAAGTTTCTCATCCACAAAGCTGATGCGGTAGCCGTAACGGCGGTTGATGGCGGCACCGCCCACGATAACCGGATAGTCCAGACCCAGTTTTTCCATTTCCTGAACGCAGATGGGCATCTGCTTGGAGGTGACGACCAAGAGGGCCGAGAGGCCGATAGCGTCCGCTTTGACTTCCTGCGCCTTGGCGATAATGGTGGAAACCGGCACCTGTTTGCCCAGGTCATAAACGGTGTAGCCGTTGTTGGAAAGAATGGTGCGCACAAGATTTTTGCCGATGTCATGCACGTCGCCGTAAACCGTCGCCAGAACCACCGTGCCTTTGGTGGTGGAGGCGTTCTTATCGAGGAATTTTTCCACATAAGCCACGGCCCTTTTCATGACCTCGGCGGATTGCAAAACGAAAGGCAGAATGAGCTCGCCCGAGCCGAACTTGTCGCCGACATCTTTCATGGCGGGCAGAAGCACAGTATTGAGAGCTTCCACGGCGGTTTTTTCTTTCAAAACTTCCGCGAGGTCTTCCTCGATCTTGTCCGGCTTGCGGTTGACGATTTTCCAATGAACTTTTTGGGCGAAAGTCATGCCCTCGGTTGGGTCCGCTTTGGTTTGCTCTTCCGCCGGGCCTTTGCCCGCGAAATGCTGGATGAAATGCGCTAATGCTTGGGGATCGCGGTTAAAGACCAGGTCGTCGGCCAGTTTGCGTTCGGCTTCATCAATGGCTGAATAGGGCTTAATATCCGCCGGGTTCAAAATGGCCATATCCAGACCGTATTGCACGCAATGATAAAGGAATACGGAATTCAAAACCTCACGGGCCTGTTTGGACAAGCCGAAAGAAACGTTCGACAAGCCCAACACCGTGCGGACGCCGGGGATTTGAGTCTTAATGGCTTTAATACCCTCGAGCGTTTCGACCGCCGAATTTAAAAACTCCGCCTCGCCGGTGGCCAGCGTAAAGGTGAGGGCGTCAAAAATAATATCCTCAGCCGGAATGCCGTATTCATTCACGCAGATATCGGTAATCTTTTGGGCCACTTCCAGCTTGCGGGCGGCGGTTTTAGCCATGCCCTTTTCGGCAGGTTTTGACTTGTCGTAATAAATATCATCAATGGTCATGGCCACTACCGTGGCGCCGTACTTTTTGACCAGCGGGCAGACTTTCTTGACGCGGGAACCATCCCCTTCGAGGTTGATGGAATTCACCATGGCCCGGCCCGGATAAATCTTGAGTGCCGCTTCCAAAACTTCCGCTTCAGTGGAATCGATCATGATGGGCGTATCCACACCGAGAGCCAGTTTCTTGACCACCGCTTTCATTTGTTCTTTTTCATCCGGTCTTTCGGTCAGGGCCACGCAGACATCCAGCACATGGGCGCCGCCCTCGGCCTGACCCCGGCCCACCGCCACCATGCCTTCGTAGTCGTCCGCCAACAGCATTTGCTTGATCTTGCGGGAGCCCTGGGAGTTAACCCTTTCGCCCACAATGACCGGCTTGGGTTCCTGGTCCATCGCCACGCTCTTGATCATGGAGGAGACGTTGCACAAATGCGTAATGTCGCGCTTTTTGGGTTTTTGTTTTCCGATGGCCTGAACGACCTGGCGCAGATGCTCATGGGTGGTGCCGCAGCAGCCCCCGACCACGTTGACGCCGAACTCTTCCACGAATTCCTTGAGCGCTTTGGCCAAGGCTTCGGGCACGAGGGGATAAACCGCCTGGCCGCCGCGGTTTTCGGGCAGACCCGCGTTGGGGATGGTGGAAATGGGAATTTCGGAATATTGGGACAGGTAGCGAACCGGGTCTTTCATTTCTTTGGGGCCGGTAGAGCAGTTCATGCCGATGACGTCGATAGGCAGACGGGAGAAGGTGGACAGGACGGAGCCAATGTCGGTGCCAAGCAGCATGCGGCCCGTGGTATCCAGCGTGGTTTGGGCCATGAGGCCGACGGGAGATTTTTTTTCCGTGCGGGCGCGGTGACAGCCGAAAACCGCCGCGCGCATTTCTAAAATGTCCTGGCTGGTTTCTACCAGAAGGGCGTCGACGCCCGCGTCGATCATGATGCAGGCTTGCTCGTAATAAATGGCTTCCAGTTCGTCGACGGTAATTTTGCCCAGGTCTGGATCTTCGGAAGCCGGCAGCATGCCGGTAGGGCCCATGGAGCCCACCACAAAGCGGGGATGATCGGGGGTGGAGTATTTATCGGCCAGTTCACGGGCCAGCTTGACGGCGGCGGTGTTGATTTCCACAATGCGGTCGCCCAAACCGTATTCTTCGAGCTTGAGGCGGTTGGACCCAAAGGTATTGGTTTCCAGGCAGTCGACGCCGACTTTTAAAAAGCCCTCATGGATTTCACGCACCACTTCGGGCTTAGTAATAACCAAGTAATCGTTCAAACCTTCTTTACCGCCAAAATCCTCTTTGGTCAGGTTGTAGTTCTGCAGATTGGTGCCCATGGCGCCATCAAAAATGAGAACTTTTTCTTTTAACGCGTCCAAAAAGAGCGGTCGGGACAAGGTAACCCTCAATAAAGTGATGTAAAGGTGGGACAGTTTAGGGTGTTTAATCCACACCTTCAAGGTGCCACGGGGAAAAGCCCACTTTGAAACTAAAAAGAGCGCCCTCCCTCCGGAAGAACGCTCTTACCCGCTTTTTATACTTTAAAACTAGGGACGGGACGGAAGTGAATCGATAGGACTTGCGCCCGTGCCGGTGGATGCACCGCCCTTCGGAGCGGTAGAACCCGTTCCACCGCCTGTCGCTGCCGATGAACGGGTGGTCTGGTTGGTCGAAGTTTTGTGATGTTGTTTGCTATGTCCATGCCCGGCTTTTTTAGAACCGCCTTTGCCGTGTCCCGAAGAGGACGAGGCGGCATGACCCCCTGTACCTTTTGCCATGGCAGCCGGAATACCAGCCGTGAACAACAAAACCAAAACAACCGCTGTTATGTGTTTCATGGAAAACCCCCGGCGTTTCATTTTCTGTTCCATCCCCATTTATTTTAAACGGTTTATTGAGATAAAAAGAGTTTAATTAAATAATGGATCAACTTTCGAAAAGAGGTTCGCCCATGATTACGGTTATCCTGCTGATCATCTCCAACATTTTTATGACCTTCGCCTGGTACGGCCATTTAAAGTACCGAACCTCGCCCCTTTGGATCGCCATTTTGGCCAGTTGGGGAATCGCCTTTTTCGAGTACTGCTTTCAGGTACCGGCCAACCGCATTGGAAGCTACGAGTTCACCACGGCCCAGCTTAAAGTCATTCAGGAAATTATCACGCTGACGGTCTTCTGCGGTTTCTCGGTGCTCTATCTGAGAGAAGACATTAAGTGGAACTATCTGGTGGGATTTGGATTTATGGTATGCGCGGCTTTTTTTATTTTTAAAAAGTGGTCGTAAGCGCCGTGAAACCCCGGTAATCTATGCCCATGAATTTTGACTTCGCGTTTGACCTCACCCTTTTCTTATCCACTTTCGGTTTAATCTTTTTGGCCGAACTGCCCGACAAAACCGCGATTGCAACCCTCATTCTGGCGACCCGCAATAATCCCTGGGCGGTTTTCATCGGCGTCGCTCTGGCTTTTGTGGTTCAAAACATGGTCGCGGTGCTATTCGGAAGCCTGTTCGGGCTTTTACCTCCTCATATCATTCACATCGCTTCAGGCCTCTTGTTTCTGGTTTTTGCCGTGATGATGTGGACAAGGCATCAGGAAGAAAAATCGGAGACATCTAAGAAAAGTTTAAGTTTTGGGCGGGTGATCTGGACTTCGTTTTTGGTTATCTTTATCGCCGAGTGGGGCGATCTGACCCAACTGGCTTCGGCAACATTAGTGGCTAAAACTCATCTGGTCTTGACTATTTTTTTAGCCTCGACTGCGGCCCTTTGGTCCACCACCGCCATCGCCATTCTGATTGGCCATCACGCCAAAAAACTGATTAACGCCCATTTACTTCAAAAAATCGCCGCGGCGGCTTTCGCCCTGGTGGGCATTCTGCTTTTAACCGGCTTTTGGGGCTGATTTTTCACCTTCTTTTCTCTTAAACATTAAATAGCTCTATAGCTTTTTGACCAAAATCCTTCTTAAGCTGTTTTCAATCCTCTTGAATCTCTTTTTGAAAGGCTCTTTATGAAAATTAATCTGGATGGAAAAATCGCGCTGGTTTCCGGTTCTACCGCGGGTATCGGTTTGGCGATCGCACAGGGCTTGGCTGAGGCCGGGGCGCAGATCATCGTCAATGGACGTACCGACAAACGGATCGAATCAGCCATCCATGAAATTATTAAAAAATCACCCCAGGCCAGAGTTGTCGGTATCGCGGCCGACATGAGCACCGCCGAGGGTACCGCCAAAACTATTCAAAAATTTCCCCAGGTCGACATTCTGGTCAACAATATGGGCATATTCGAACCCAAACCCTTTTTTGAAATTCCCGACAGTGATTGGCTAAGGTTTTTTGAGGCCAATGTGCTTAGCGGCATTCGTCTGGCACGCCATTACACGCCGTTGATGGTCAAAAAAGGCTGGGGCCGGGTGATTTTTATTTCGAGTGAATCGGCGGTTCAGATTCCCGCCGAGATGGTGCATTACGGAATGACTAAAACCGCCCAGTTGGCGGTGGCCCGTGGTTTGGCCGAAACGGTTGCCAATACCGGCGTGACCGTCAATTCGGTTCTGCCCGGCCCCACCAGATCCGAAGGGGTGGGAACCTTTGTGGCGGACATGGCCAAGCAGGCCCATAAAACCGAAGCGGATGTGGAAAAAGATTTTTTTAAAACCATCCGTCCCTCATCATTGATTCAGCGGTTCGCGACAACAGAGGAAGTGGCCAATATGGTGGTCTATGTGGCTTCCGAACAGGCTTCGGCCACGACCGGGGCTGCGTTAAGAGTGGATGGCGGCGTGGTGAGGGCGATTGTTTAAACGGCAGAACTAAAAATAAACTTATTTTTTCGTCTTATTCTTACCGCGGCGACCCTGAGCGAATTCCACCGCATAACCATCCGGATCAAACGCGGTGGCCGACCGTTCCCAGGGTTCATCATGCGGGGGAGTATGAAATTTAACGCCTTTTTTCTTGAGCTTCAAATAAAGGCCGTCCAGATCATCCGTGGTTAGTTCAACATGTATGCCTCTGTTTTGTTTGGCGGTTGTTTTAACAGCGCCGTCTTTTTTCGCCTCAGTCCAAGCCAACAAACCAATAGTGCTGCCCCCCATGCGGAGCATAGCGAAATGGGGCGCCGCGTTCATGACGCATTCAAAACCCAGCTTTTTGGTATAAAAATCAACCGAGCGTTTTACATTATTAACCGTCAGAGTGAAACCTTCTAATCGTATTTCTGTTTTCATGATGATTCTCCAGGTAGGAACTTCAAAAAATGGCGGAGAGAAAGGGATTCGAACCCTTGAGACCCTTTTGGAGCCTATCCCCTTTTCGGGGACGCCTTCTTTGTTGCCACCCACGTTTCTATTAATTCTTCTTTAACCCGATGCGTCTGCCGCTTTAACCATTTTTCGCGGGCCAAAGCTTCAGAATGGTTCTTCACTTTTTCGTTGTAAACAAGCTCAACAGGTAATCTAGCTTTAGTATATTCCGCTCCACGGCCCGTTTCATGTCTATCCAGCCGTTCTTTCACATCTTGAGCGATACCGGTGTAGTAGGAGTTATCGGAACATTTCAGAAGATAAACAAACCAATTTTCCATTAGAGGAAAACCTCAAAAAAATGGCGGAGAGAAAGGGATTCGAACCCTTGAGACCCTTTTGGAGCCTATCCCCTTTTCGGGGACGCCTTCTGTGCCGTTTCCCACTCCTTAATCAACGCTTCTTTAACTCGACGAGTCTGGCGCTTTAACCATTTTTCACGAATCAAAGCTTCAGATTGGTTCTTCACTTTCTCGGCATAAACAAGTTCGACAGGCAACCTAACTTTAGTATATTCCGCTCCACGGCCCGTTTCATGTCTATCCAGCCGTTCTTTCACATCTTGAGCGATACCGGTGTAGTAGGAGTTATCGGAACATTTCAGAAGATAAACAAACCAATTTTCCATTAGAGGAAAACCTCAAAAAAATGGCGGAGAGAAAGGGATTCGAACCCTTGAGACCCTTTTGGAGCCTACACGCTTTCCAGGCGTGCGCCTTCGACCGCTCGGCCATCTCTCCCGCTAAATCAACCTACGTCTAAAAAAACAAAGGGCGAGTCACACTCGCCCTCGGTACATAAAAATGGTGGAGATGAGCGGGATCGAACCGCTGACCTTCTCATTGCGAACGAGACGCTCTCCCAACTGAGCTACATCCCCACATCCATTACTTTGCCTTGCGCCGCATTTCTTTAAAGAAAACGGTCAAGACACCTGAACATTCTTCTTTTAATATCCCCGAGGTGACCTTCACCCGGTGGTTCAGCTTTTCATTTTCCATCACTCTGGCCGTGCTGTCTACCGCCCCCGCCTTGGGGTCAATCGTACCGTAACCCAAGTTTCGGATTCTCGATAACACGATGGCCCCGGCGCACATGGTGCAGGGTTCCAGGGTTACATATAAGTCGCAATCAATCAGCCGCCAGCTTTTTAACTTCCTTGAAGCTTTGCTCAAAGCCATCATCTCGGCGTG
>Ga0302188_10002160_pt1 | contig 14568 bp, 18 predicted proteins | sample II_Bog_E2_1_FD_198783 | JGI IMG/M metagenome (GOLD analysis project Ga0302188, IMG submission 198783) | Peat permafrost microbial communities from Stordalen Mire near Abisko, Sweden - II_Bog_E2_1 | ecosystem: Environmental > Terrestrial > Soil > Wetlands > Peat | place: Sweden: Abisko...
CTATGGGTAATGTTTATATTAAAAATGGTTTTACACATATAACAACAAATAAACCCGGATATGATTATGTCCCCAAAAAGATGGATAGAAGATTTTATAGATTAGAAGGAACAAAAGCTAAACTCGAAAAATTAGGTGCTAAACTTTATATAGATAATAAAAAATGTACCGAAGAAGAAATGGCATCACAAATTGGGTGGGCTAAAATATTTAATTGTGGAACTTTAACATTTGTTAAAGTAATCTAAATATATTATAATAAGAAGCTTATAAAGGCCAAAACTAAACCCAGATTAATTTCTGGGTTTTTTATTTATTCGGTATCTAACTTTACTTCTATATATCCACTACGTTCATTTGTTTCAATAGAAACACAAGTTACTGAATGATATCCATAATAACTACTATCATCTGAATCGGGAATTATTACGTGTAAATTTTCATCATGTTTCTTTAGTTCTTCAATTAATTCACCAACAGTCATTTTTCATATCCATCATAAGGATCAAAAGGTTCAACATCTTCTTCAATTATAAATTACATTTCATCCAAAACTGCTTCGGCAGTTGATTTAAAATATGTCCAATTAGTTCGTGCATCTACATCGGGCCTGGAACATAATACCAAAGCAATTCTCTTAATTTTTTCTTCGCGAGTAATCATAATAAATTCTCCTTGGATTTAATATACCAAATTCGGAGATCTATGTCAACTAGAATCTTTCAACTGGACTTTCTTCTATTAAAATTTTGGCGAAAGAATCGGGACCAAGATTTAAAGCATCAACAGTTCTACTAACAATATTATCTTTATCGTCCATCCATATATAAGATTCATTATCTAATATATCTTCCAGTTGTGTAATTAAATCGAGTGTATCTGAACCATGATCCACAACTACATATTCATTATTTCTTGGATCATAATATATGTAATTAACAGTCTTGATAAAATCTATCTCTTCTTCATTTAAAGGTTGAACACAAGCTTCTGTATATTGTTGGATTATATCCAATTGTTGTTCAATTGTTTTTATATTTTCAATTTGAATATTTTCTAATAAATCCAAACCAGTCTGAAGATTAATAAATTCTGAATATGATTCATCTTCTAAGGCTAAAAGATTTTTTGTACTGTTTATTAGACTTGTAATTAACCATTCAAACATCTCTATTTCAAATTTAGTTAATAATGTCGAAGTTGGTTCTTCTAATTTTATTTCAACATCTGCCAATGGTTCTTCAACTACAATTTCAGTAGCAGAAGGTGTTTCTTCTATCTTGTTTTTAGATTTTTGGTTGAGCATAAAATCACTCCTTTACTTTATTTATAAATAAAGTATAAGTAATTACACGAGGATTGAAATGATTGATATAAAAAAAATAATTATTGAAGAACTTTCAGATAAACAAAAAACAAGAGTAGATTCTTGGTCAAAAAAAACAACTCATAAACCAACAATTTCTACTATATTAGGACAACCATCAAGATCATTTAATTATTTTAATAAAGAAAATGTTGAACATGGTCTTAAGTCTAAAGGATTTGAAAATTTAATACCTTTATATCACAAAGATGTTACACCAAATAAATCTGGTTATAATTTTTCAAATCATGTTTTTGGTAACGAAGATAGAGTAGTTTTACCTTTTGAAACACCGTCTAAAAAAACTTCTACACCAAAAGATATTAATAATTTTATTGAACAAACAGGTCATAAAATTAAAGATTATAAAGCTGGTTTAGCTACCGACAAATATGGTAGAGATGTTAAATTAGGAAGAATCTTTGAAAAACATAAAAATCATCCTGATGCTCCAAAATTACTTGAGAAATTTAATAAAGATCCAAATAGACAAAATAAAAGTGACGATTTACAAGTTGTAATTTCGAGACATCCATATGATGTTGCGGGAATGTCAACAAATCGTGGATGGACTTCTTGTATGGATATGGAAAAAAATAAAGCGGGTTATAAGAATGCTTTAAAAGCAGATGTTAATATGGGTACACATGTTGCTTATTTGACTAAAAAAGGTGATAACACAATTGAAAATCCTATTGCTCGTATTTCTTTAAAACCATATATAGCAAAGAATGATCCTTCAGATACTATAATTCGTTCAACCGAAACTACTTATGGAAGCGCTGGTTCTAAACAGACCAAATTTAATGAAATTGTTAATAATTGGACACATGAAAATTTTCCTGGAAAAAATATGTTTTATAAAAAACATCCTAAAGAAAGATATAATGAAGGGGCTGGAAATCTAATTAATATTAATAAACACACACCTGCCAAAAAAATTATGGATATAGATGAGAATCATTTTAAAAATGATCGATCATTATTTCATCAAATAAAAAACCATCCTCAATCTAAATCAATTTTCAAACATTATTTAGATAAATGTTTGAAAAATGATAATTCTCATTTTCTTTATAATTTAATTCCTCATATCTCCACATATGGTTTAAATAGTAAAGAAAGTATTGCTAAAACTTATAAGGATGGAAGAGGTTATGTATTGAGTCATCCCGATATTATCGAAAATAAAAATCTTGCTAATATTGTAGCTAATAGATATTTAACAAAAGATTTAAAAATGGAATCTTATGATAATTCTAGTAGTTATGAAGATAAAATAGTTAGAAGATTATTAAGACATTTTCCCGAACATCATACTGCATTTAAAAATTTGGGTAATACTGCTTTTAAATACTTAATTGCAACTAAGGATTATTAATTACTTGACTTAATGGAATAATTAAAGTATAATAGGAACTAATTCATGGAAACAACATATAACTTAGCTATTAATTCATCCTATCGATTAGTAATAGCATCTTTCCCAGATGTAGTATTCTTTGCACAAAAGAATCCAATACCATCTATACAAACAATATTTCCAACTTTACAAGGACCACAATTAGCTTATGCAATGCCCCCAAGTGCATTAGTTTATGGACCTTTTACAGTTGATTTTTTAATTGATGAAGATCTTACTAACTATAGAGCATTAGTTGATTGGAGTCAATCATCTTTAACAGCAACACCAAATAATGTTTATTCTGATATTTCTTTAGTTATTATGGATAATGCTCGTAATAATGTAGTTCAAACAGCAAATTTTGTCAACGCATTTCCCATGAATATTTCAGAACTTATATATGAAGTTGATGTTAACGAAGCCGTTTATTTAAAAGCATCGGTTAATTTTAGATACGATTCCTATAAATTTATTTAAGGAGATTTTTATATTATGCAAACTATGGAAATTTTAACTCATTGGTCTGAAGATAGTAAAGTACACGAATCTATTAATGATCTTGGTGATGATATTAGAAGAGTCGGTAGTCTTCATGCAAAATATATTCAAATTTTCTTTGAAGAAAAGGCACGTCTTATAAAGCTCAAAGCAAATCAAGCAAAATTAAAAAAACTTCGTTGGGAATATTGGGATGGTAAATTAACGCCCGAAGTTCAAAAGAAAATGAATTGGGAACCCCAAGCTTTAAAATTAATCAAAGCGGAAATTCCAATGTATATGGAAAGTGATGAAGTGTTAGAAGATATTAATATGAAAGTTGATCTACAAATAGAAAAAGTAGCAGTTATAGATTCTATAATTAAGACTATAGCACAAAGAGGATATCAACTCAAGTCTGTACTTGATTGGGAAAAATATAAATCAGGAGGATTTTAATCACTGATATAATAATTAATAAACTAAATGAAACATATATGAAAATTATATGTTCACCATCAATATTGAGTGAATTATCCGATAAATTTTCATATCAATCTAATAATTCACGTTATGATAAAAGAGTTCAATATGGAATGTGGGATGGAAAAATACGTTTAGTTAATAAAAAAACAAGAACATTATACTTAGGATTACAAAATGATATAATAGAATTTTGTAAAACAAATAATTACTCACTTCAAAATAATATTCCTAAAGTAAAAAAATTAATTACTTATAATGAATTTGAAGCATTTATAAAAACAATAAATCTTCCTTCTGATAGAGTTCCTTATGATTATCAAATAGAAACATGTGTCAATTTAATAAATGAAAACGGAAGAGGTTTTTTTATAAGTCCAACCGCTTGTCACAAAAAAGATGATTTAGTTTTTATGGCAAATTTTACTTATAAAAAAATACAAGAAATACAAATAGGAGATGAAATATTTGGACCCGATGGTAAAATAAAAAAAATATTAAATATTTATAAAGGTCATGATAATTTATATGAAATAAATCCTAAAACAAAAAGAGAAAAAATTACTGTTACAGGAGAACATATATTATATCTTGATAAAGCAGGAGAAAAAACAAATAATTATAGAGGTCCCGATAAAATATTAGAAATAAGTGTAAATGATTATATACAAAAAACAAATAATTTTAAACATTTAACATATCTTAAATATAATGATACAATTTTAGATACAAAAAATTATAATATAATACCAACAAAATTAAATCCATATTTTATTGGTGTATATTTAGGAGATGGACATTCACATAATTGTGCTATAACATCTATAGATAAAGAAATTATAGATTCTTGTGCTTATGAAGCAAATATTTTTAATTGTGAGTTTAAAAAACAAAATAATTCAAAATACGGTTATAGTTTTGTTAAAAAAACAGGGAAAAATAATCCTATTTTAGATGAGTTTAGGAAAATAGGATTATTTTTCGGTAATAATAAAAAGAGATTAAAATGCAAAAATAGATTTATACCACATATTCTGTTTAATACTTCTCCTGAATATAGAAAAGAATTATTGGCTGGTTTAATTGATACTGATGGTCATTTACATAAAAAAACATTTTTTGAATATTCTTCAAAATCATTAAATTTATGTATGAATGTAAGAGATTTGGCAATATCATTAGGATTAATATCACATATTAGAAAACATTTTAATAAAAAATATAATAAAATGTATTATAGAACTATTATAATGGGAAATATTGATATTATTCCAACAAGATTAATAAGAAAAAAAGCTATTAGAAGACTATCCACTATGAATAATGGTATTTTTAATAGTAGAAATCAATATAGAAGTAGTTTTGATATTAATTATATTGGAAAAGGTGAATATTATGGAATTCAAGTAGAAGATTCATTATATTTAAGTCATAATGGATTAATTACACACAATAGTGGTAAAAGTCTAACATTATATCTATTAATAAGATGGTATAACGAAAAAACTTTACTTATTGTACCAACGACAAACCTTGTTATTCAAATGAGACAAGATTTTATAGATTATGGTTACAAAGGTTCTATAAGTATTATTAAAAGTGGCGAATCAAAAGAAAATCTTGGTGACATTACAGTTTCTACTTTTCAATCTTTACCTAATGTAAATGAATCGTTTTTTAATCAATTTAAAGTAATATTAAATGATGAAGTACACCATGCATCTGCAAAAACTATCAAAAATATATTTGAAAAGGCGGAAAAAACTCCTGTTAAAATTGGTTGTACGGGAACTTTAGATGAGGAAAAGAAAGCAACTGATGAAATGCTTATTAGAGGTTTATTTGGGAAAAAGTTTATTGCCACAACAACTCGTGAATTAATTGATAGAGGTACAGTATCTGATATTGATATTACTTGTATTAATCTTGAATATCCAGAAGATTTTAGAAAACAAATTAGAACAAGACATAATAAAGAAAAAATTACATATGCATCAGAAATAGATATACTTATTGGTAGTAAAGATGGTATAATACAAGGGTATCCAAATAGACAGAATTTTATAGCTAAACTTGCTTTAAAAATAACTGATAATAAAAATACATTAATTTTATGTAGATATATTAGACACGCTCAAGAATTAAACGATATTCTTAGTAATATTACTAATAAAAAAATATTTCTAATATATGGAACAGTAAAAGCTGAATATAGAGATGAAATAAGATCTATACTCGAAAAAGAAACCAATATTATTGTGATCGCCACCTATAAAACTTTGGGTGAAGGAGTAAGTATAAATAACTTACATAACATAATATTTTCATCACCAATTAAAGGAATGATTGGTGTTTTACAAGCAATTGGTAGAGCTTTAAGACTTCATAAAAGTAAAATTAAAGCAAGATTATATGATATTGGTGATAATTTTTCAATTGGTAAGTATATAAACTTTTCTTATCAACATTTTACCAAAAGAATAGAATATTATATTAAAGGAAAATTAGATTATAAAATTTTAAACATCAAACTTTAAGGATTTATATGCAGTATAGATTAATTAGATTAGCTACTGGAGCAGAAATTATTGGGGAATTATTAAAAGAAGATAAAGATACAGTAACAATTAAAAATCCAATCATGATTGTTACGGGTGATTATAATCCTCAATTACAAGCACACGAATATAATATTGCACCATATAGTATGTACACTAAAATCATACCTTTTGAAAGGAAATTTATAGTGTTCAATACCAAACATATAGTCGATCAATTTCTAACAATTTATATTGAATTTATTAAAAATCTTACTGTTAAAGTAATTAATGAAGAAGAAACTATAAATAAAGAATCACCTTCACTTAAAATAAACGAGGACATATTCAAAGAATTTTTAAGTCCCATTAGTGAGACAATTCACTAATCCATCCTTCGGATGAAGGCTAAAGCCTTATAGTTTATCTTTTAAAATAGACTATATCATTTCTTAACAAGACATTATACATCTCAAGAAAAATATTGTCAAGTCAAAAATATCTCAAACATTGAAAAATAAAAACAAGGATATATAAATGGCCAAAAAAAATTATATTAATAATAAAGATCTTCATGAAGATCTTTTATTATATAAACAAAAATGTAAATTGTTAGAATTAAATAATAAACCAAAACCTCAATTATCAAATTATTTTGGTCAATCTATTTTACTTATAGCAGAACGTTTAGGAAGAAAACCTTGTTTTAATCAATATTCGTATCTTGATGAGATGAAGAATGATGGTGTAACTGCTGCAATTAAATATGCATCATCATATGATCCTGAAAAATTTCAAAATCCGTTTGCATATTTTACTACAATCATCTATAATGCTTTCATCAATAGACTCAATTCAGAACAAGCTCAACAATATACAAAAGCTATTCTGTATAGAAATTCAGGAAGCCTTGGTGCCGAAGAAGACGAAGGATTTACTAATGATTCTTTGAATTCAACTATTACTGCATTTGAAAATCGTATGCGTAATAAAAAAGCCAAGGAACAAGAAAGAATTCAACGTAAGAAAGATGAACTTACACTTGCAGAAGAATTAATTGATATTGATGAAATGATTGAAGTATTGGATTGACATTTATAGTATAGTCTGTTATAATATGTTTTTAGTATAAGGATTTTTAATGATAACAATTAATGATGAAAAAATAATCCTTCTTGGTGATACACATTTTGGTGTAAGAAATGATGCATTAAATTTTCATAGACAATTTGAAAGATTTTATAATTTCTTATTTAAATATATGAAAGATAATGATTTTACGACTATAGTACAATTTGGAGATCTTTTTGATAGAAGAAAGTACATACAGTTTAATTCATTAAAAGAATCAAGACGTTATTTCTTCGATAAATTAAAAGAATACAATTTTAAACTTTATACTTTAATTGGTAATCATGATATTCCTTCTAAAAACACTTTAGAAGGAAATTCGCCATCACTTCTTCTCAATGAATATAATTATGAAGATTATATCTATGTAATTCAAGAACCAACTGAAATTAAACTTGGTCAAACTAATACTTTAGTTATTCCTTGGATATGTTCTAATAATATGGAAGCATGTTCAGCAGCAATTGAAAAAACAACTTCTCCAATATGTTTTGGACATTTTGAAATTATTGGCGCGGAAATGTATAAAGGGTCATTTTGTACACATGGAATTTCAAAAGATTTGTTTTGGAAATTTAAAGACGTTTATACAGGTCATTTTCATACTATAAACAAAATTGATAATATTCAATACTTAGGTTCACCATATCAATTAACGTGGGCCGATTATGGTGATGAAAGAGGGTTTTTTACATTTGATACAACAACCCAAGAAACTGAATTTGTAAAAAACCCTTATGAAAATTTCCATAAAATTACATATGATGATTCTAAAATTAATCTAGACAAAATTGAAAAAATAGATTATACTACTTATCAAGACTCATATGTTAAAGTCGTAAAAGTAAAATGTAAAGACTCATATGTACTCGAAAAGTTTGTTCAAAAATTAGAAGATGTCGGGGCCGATGTAACAACTGTTGATGATCATAAAAATAAAAATCTTCTGAAAGATTCTGATATAGTTCAAGCAGTTGATGATATTAATACAACTTTTAAGAAAATTTCAATTGAATATAAAGATAGTGTTGATCCAAGTAAACTTGAACAATATTTAATGGAATTATATGTGAAAGCAAATAATATATAAATGTTGAAATTTAAAGAAATAGAATATCGTAATCTATTATCTGTTGGTAATGTTCCTATTACAATTAAATTAGATAATAATGAAAGTCATTTGATTATTGGTCAATCGGGGGCTGGTAAGAGTTTATTTCTTGATGCCATTTCATATCTATTGTTTAATAAACCTTATCGTAATATTAACAAACCAAATCTTATAAATTCTATCAATAAAAAAGATTTATTAGTCGAAGGTATTGTGGAAACGAATGGTAAAGAGTTTAATATTCGAAGAGGAATGAAACCGAATATATTTGAAATATATTGTGATGGGATTTTAATTAATCCTCCAGCAGATACTTACGATTATCAAGAAATGCTTGAAAAAGATATCTTGAAGATGGATTATAAGACTTTTGTTCAGACAGTAATATTAGGTTCGGCTCAATATCAACCATTTTTAAATCTTCCTTTAGCTCGTAGAAGAGCTATTATTGAAGACCTTTTAGATCTTCAAGTTTTTTCTTCTATGAATGTTGCTCTCAAAGAAGAAATTTCTGAAACTAAAATGAGAATTTCCGATTTAAATCGTGATATAGATTCTGCAGAAGATAAAATAAAATTTATTCGTGATAATTTGTCTAAAATTCTAAGGAACACTTCGGAATTAATCGATTCAAAAAATGAACAAATTGAAGCATACAAAAATCAATATAACGAAACGTTTGAAGTATATAAACAATTAAAAATTGATATTGAAACCTATGAAGATAAATATAATTTTGTAATCAAAAATGTAAATGAAAAACGGGAAAAAGCTTTAAATCTTAAACATAAAGTAACTGAACGTAGTAATTCTATTACAAAGGACTTAAACTTCTTTGAACATACTTCAAATTGTCCAACATGTTCTCAAAATATTAATGATGAACACAAATATAATATTATAACACAAAAGAGCGAATCTCTAAAAGATTTAGACAGTGCCTTTGAGCAAATTCAAATCAAATTAAATCAATATAAAGAAAAATTGGAGAGTCAAGATTCGATAAAAAAAGAAATTGAATCCATGAAAGCTTCATTTCATACTTCAAAAACTACTTGTAATCATATTATCGAAGTCCTTAAAAGTATGAAAGCAGAAGTTAAAAAGCTCCAAGAACAACACGAAGAAACCGAATCTAATTCAGATCAAATTGTGGATATACAAAAGAAATTAGATTCGGCCATTGTTGAGCGGGAAGAACTTTTAGAAAAAACTAAAATACAAAAAATTTCATCGATAATTCTTAAAGATTCTGGTTTAAAAGCTCAAAAAATTAAAGAATATGTACCCATTATTAATCAATATATTAATAAATATTTGGGAGATTTGGATTTCTTTGTTCAGTTTGAGTTGAATGAAAATTTTGAAGAAACTATAAAATCAAATTTTCGAGATGGTTGGTCTTATGATGCTTTTTCCCAAGGTGAAAAATTTAGGATTGATTTGGCTATTATTCTTACACTTCGAGCAGTTGCTAAGATTAGAAATAGTTGTGTAAGTAATCTTCTTATAATGGATGAAATTTTCGACGCAGCTCTTGGTAGTTCTGATATTGATAATTGTGTTGGCTTAATCGAAAAGCTTATATTTGAAGGTTCAACAATTTTTATTATTAGTCACAGAAGTGACCTTATTGATAAATTTTCAAATACGATGCAACTTACTAAAAAGGGACATTTTACTACTTTAGAAGTAATTTAAGAGTTGACATTTATCTCATAATTTGGTATATTAACTTATCAACAACGGAGATACCAATGTCTTATTATCAAAATCAAGTCGATGTGACTCGTGATGAAATGAATGTTGCTTTGCGTATATTGATCACAAATCATGCTAATGTATCTGCTGATATTTTTATAGACAAACTAGAAGATTATATCGATGCCCGCCTGGATCAAGCTCTTGCAAATCATGTTCATGATTATGAACATAGACCCGAACTTTAGTAAAAAGGAACCTAATGCAATTAAACACAACGACTAGATTACCAGCACCTTTCTTAAATGAAATGCAAAATTTTGAAATTTCTCCTGTTAAAGGTGGAAATGTTTTAAAATTAATTGGTGAAAACGATCCAAGACTCCATGAAGTTTCGATTGATTATCCTTTTGATACAACAACTCCCGAAGAAACAGATCAACTTGTATTAGATTTATCGGCAACTATGCGAGCGGAACGTGGGATCGGTCTTAGTGCTGTCCAAGTTGGTATTATGTATAAAGTTATTGTTTTGGAAATTGGTGGAGAACTTCCTTTAGCAATTTTTAATCCAAAGGTAGTAGATTTTGGTCAAGAAGCGATTTATTCCGAAGGATGTCTTTCTTATAAATCCTTAATTTTAGATATTGAACGTCCTCAATATATTCGTATTAGATTTCAAACAAATTCTGGAGAAACTGTTACTAGAAAATTTGAAGGACTTTCCGCTCGTTGTGTAAGTCATGAATTGGACCACCTCAATGGTGTAACTTTCACACAACATGTTTCAAAACTAAAATTAGATTTGGCTGATAGAAAACGTAAAAAACATTTAAGGAAATAAATGAAAATTATTTTTAGTGGTGTTCAATCCACAGGTAAATCTTCAGTCATTAAAGAATTAAAAAAGCAAAAACTTTTTACCAATTTTGTCTTTTGTGATGAAGTTATTAGAAATCTTGCTAAACAAGGTATTCTCATTAATGATAATGCTGATGATAAATCACAAATTTTAATAATGGAAAAACATTTAGTCAACTTAATACTTTATGATAATGTTATTTGTGATAGAAATGTACTTGATGGATTTGTTTATACTAGACATTTGTTTATTAACAATAAAATTGATTGGGAAACATATATTTATTGTTATAAAATTTTTGAAAAAATGATTAAAAAATCCGATATAATTTTCTATATTAGACCAGAATTTGATTTGGTCGATGATGGTTATAGATCTACAAATTTAATATATAGAGATGAAATCTTGGAATTGTTTGAAGACACAATATATAGTCTTCATATACCAGTAATATCATTATCCGGTACAGTAGAAGAAAGAGTTAAAAAAGTAATATATACAGTAGAGGAATATATACATGACTGAAGAATATATTGATAAAAATGTTAAAGCAGTGGTTGATAAATTTCGTGATAGAATGAATTTTGGTTATCAAAAATATAATACAACTACAGAAAGAACAGATATTGATCTAATTGGATGGATTGTTCATTGTCAAGAGGAACTAATGGATAGTTTAATTTATCTAGAAAGAATTAAGGAGGAATTAAAAAATGAACAATAAACAAAAAATTATAAATTATTTGAATTCTTTAGAGTATATAGATAACTTAGAAATTACAAAAGAATATGAACGTTTTGGTGGTAGAAAAAAAGATTTTTCTTGTAATACAAAAGAATTAAACATAAGTGGTGAGATAACAGAATCATCAATTTGTTGTAATTTTGGGTTTGGTAATACTTTTGAGTTTGATGAAACTTCAAATTTTTATAAATTGATAGAAAATACTCCCCATAAAAAAGCGCTATCTTTACCTGAAAAACATTTACAAGATATTATTAATAAAATAGAAAATTTTTAATGATTGATAATTTAGACGATCTTTTTGTTTTTGATGACAAAGCACACAAAAAACAATTTACCCAAAGAAAAGATTTATTTAAAGATCACGATCTTCCTTATGTATTATTTCAAGGCGATTGTCTTCAAAAAATGGATCTTATCCCCAACAAATCTGTAGATTTAATTCTATGCGATCTTCCTTATGGAACAACTTCGATTGCTTGGGATGCAGTCATTCCATTTAATTCAATGTGGAATCAATATAAAAGGCTGATTAAGAATAACGGAAGTATAGTTCTTTTTTGCTCTCAACCCTTCACTTCAGAATTAGTAATGTCAAATCCTGAATGGTTTAAATATGAGTGGATTTGGGAGAAATCTATAGCGACTGGTTTTTTTCATGCACATAATGCTCCAATGAAGAAACATGAAAATATTCTTGTATTTTCCCCAGCAAAAGCTACACATGAAGGTAAAAGTAATTCAAGAATGAATTATTATCCACAAGATGTTGTGGAGATGGAAGAACCAAAAGTTGTTGTGGATAATAAACGTAAAGGAGGTCATCATTATTCTACAATTGCAAAAGTTGATAAACCTTATATTCAAACAAAAACGGGATTTCCCACTTCTATATTAAAATATGATCGTGATCCAAATTCAATTCATCCAACGCAAAAACCAGTAGATTTATTAGAATATTTAATTAAAACATATACTAAAGAAAATCAAATTGTTCTTGATAATACTGCAGGATCATTTTCTTGTGGTGAAGCAGCCATAAACACAAACCGTAGATTTATTGGAATTGAGCGTGATCCTGAATATTTTAAATTGGGTTTAGAAAGAGTTATAAATGTATATGAGAAAAATAACAATAAGGATATAAAATGACATTTAAACAAAAATTAATAGATAAATTAAATTCAGTCGATGCTATTACCAATTTGGTTTTTACACCAAAAGATGAAAATGGTGATCAAGAATTTACCTGTTTTGTAAAGGATTGTAAAATTCAAGGTGTAATATATGGAGGTTTCGAAGCACATGGTAAATATTATTGTGATGAATTTTATGTACAAACGATTAAAGATACAGATATAAATCTTTATATGGGTATATATTCACATTTTTATTCTTTAATCATGAATATGCCTTCAAAAGAAGGTGTAACAAAACACGAACAAGATTGTAAAGATTGTTTGATAAATTTAGGTGAATAAATTAATAATTTAATACCCAGGCCGAATTTCCACAATCATAAATTTGATATAGTCCTTTTGATTTCATGATTGCGGTCTCACTTAATGTACTATCAAAATTTTGATTAAAATAATTCTCTAATTTATGACGTTGAAATTTAATTCTTGACATTAATTCATCGGTTTTATTATTAAGATAATAATAATTTGGTTTAGTATTGTAAAGAAATTTAAAACCAACTTTTTCGTAACCAATACCATTAAATAATCGTCTATCACAATATGTAAAAATTTCTTTACAATTAGATGCTTTTAATAATTTAGAAAGACCACCAACCACAGTAAAATTTATTTTGTTTGCAGCTCTAATTAATTCATATTCATATTTTTTATTATATCGTGATTTAGAAATACCAATTACATATACTATTTCATTATTATAAATTAAACCCAATTTAATATTTGAATGAGCATAACCTTGAATATGATTATCATTCATAAATTTTCTATATTCTTCATTTGTTAATTCTTTAATAGTTGTTTTACGTGCATAAATTTTATTAGATATACCTAAAGAATTTTTAATAATAGATTTACAAATTTCTTGTTTATATGTCCATTCAGAAGACCAAAACTGTATTAGTTTTATATTTTGTTCATTACACAAATTAGTTTTAGTCAAATGAGAATTTTTATTGAAATTATATGCAATTAAATTATCAGAATGCCAAAAATTTCCATTATATTCTATTGCTAAATTAAAATTTGGAATATAAATATCCAATTCTTTATTTTTTATAATTTTTCTTGAGTTCAAAATAATATTTTCATTTGGTATTAATGTTTGTATATAATTATATAATTCTTGCTCAGGTTGTGATCTTTGATAATTATATTCTGGAAATATATTATATTTTTTAATATATTTCATAACTCTTTGTTTTTGAAAACCAGTTATATTACAAATTTCATCTACTGTATAAGTTGAATATAATTCTTTAAATTTTTCTTCCATTAAAAGTGTTTCGTCTAAAGTACCATTAAAAATACGTGTATTAATATTTTTCTTGGAATTATTATAATGTTTATCTCCATATTTTTCTAATTTTGTTTGTTGAATTTCTTTAACTCTAATCGGAAATACACATTCAACACCATAACGCTTTAAATTAGTTAAGGATGCTTTTTTTAAACGAATTTTTTTAGTTTCATTACTTGTATTATCTTTAATTTTTTGATTTCTTATAGGATTTTTATTAGAACATTCTAAAGAACAAGTCGTTTTATATC
>Ga0302188_10002163_pt1 | contig 14565 bp, 11 predicted proteins | sample II_Bog_E2_1_FD_198783 | JGI IMG/M metagenome (GOLD analysis project Ga0302188, IMG submission 198783) | Peat permafrost microbial communities from Stordalen Mire near Abisko, Sweden - II_Bog_E2_1 | ecosystem: Environmental > Terrestrial > Soil > Wetlands > Peat | place: Sweden: Abisko...
TGGCGAAGCGCCTAAAGAAATAAAAGGCTAAATAACAAAGCCAAAATCACGAAATCTTATTCCAGTTCAGGCCTTCGCCTTTTGACTGAAGTGTCAGGTGCAGGATTTGGTTTTCCGGCAGCGCCAACTGCGGGTCCTTCACAAAAATGCCTTCTACAAAGTGCCGCACGGTGACCAATAAGTCCTGGTCTGTTACTATATTGGCTAATTTTAAATCAAGCACGCCGCTTTGCTGGGTGCCGTCAATATTGCCTGGGCCACGTAATTGCAGGTCGGTTTCAGCAATTTCAAAGCCGTTATTGGTTTTTACCATGGTATCCAGGCGTATCCTCCCATCGCGGCTGAGTTTGATATGACTCATCAAAATGCAGAATGATTGTTCGGCGCCACGGCCCACACGGCCACGCAGCTGGTGCAGTTGCGACAAGCCAAAACGTTCAGCATTTTCAATAATCATTACCGAAGCATTCGGGATATTTACGCCCACTTCAATTACCGTTGTAGCTACCATTATTTGGGTTTCACCCTTTATAAAGCGGTTCATTTCAAACTGTTTATCGGCGGCCTTCATTTTCCCATGGACAATACTGATGCGGAAATCAGGCAAGGGGAATTCGCGCGCCATCACCTCGGTGCCATCTTCCAGGTTCTTCAGGTCAAGTTTTTCACTCTCCTGGATCAATGGATAAACCACATAAACCTGGCGCCCTTTGGCAATTTCCTGTTTCATAAAACCAAACATCCTGAGCCGTTGGTTTTCATAAAAGTGTACGGTTTGGATCGGCTTTCTGCCAGCGGGTAATTCATCGATCACGGATATGTCGAGATCTCCGTATAATGTCATGGCCAGGGTCCGCGGAATCGGGGTTGCGGTCATCACCAGGATATGGGGAGGGATCGTGTTTTTACGCCATAATTTGGCGCGCTGCTCCACGCCGAAACGGTGTTGTTCATCGATCACCACGAACCCAAGATTTTTAAACTGAACTTTATCTTCGATCAATGCATGGGTGCCGATTAAAATTTTAAGTTCCCCGCTCTCCAGTTTCTCATGCAGTATTTTTCGCGCTTTTTTCGGGGTTGAACCCGTTAACAGATCTACCTCAATAAAATCATCGCCCACCAGTTCTTTTATCGTTTGATAATGCTGATTTGCCAGTATTTCGGTGGGTGCCATAATGCAGGTTTGGAAGCCGTTATCAATAGCGATCAGCATGCTCATTAATGCCACTACGGTCTTACCACTTCCCACATCGCCTTGCAGCAACCTGTTCATTTGCACACCACGCTGGGTATCCTGCCTTATCTCTTTTAAAACCCGTTTTTGCGCATTGGTTAAAGGGAAGGGTAATTTATGGTGATAGAATTCATTAAAGATACTCCCAACAGATTGAAAAATATTGCCTTTAAACTTTTGGGTATGCAGTAATTTATTTTTTAACAACTTTAGCTGCAAAAAAAACAGTTCTTCAAATTTTAATCGAAACACGGCCTCATTAAGCCGTGCAGCGTCATCAGGGAAGTGGATGTTTTTATAGGCATCCGCTCTGCCGGTTAGTTTGAAATGGTTGAGGATGTATAAAGGTAAGGTTTCGTGTATTTCTCTTAAATATTGCTCTAATAACCCTGCCACCAGTTTTTGCAGACCTTTGCTATCCAGCAAAAATTGCTTTAATTTTTCGGTAGAATTATAAGCGGGCTGGAGTGTTAAATTACCTTTGCGCTGCTGGGCTTCTGCGGAATAAAGCTCCATTTCGGGATGGGCCATCTGGGCTTTTCCGTTAAAGAATCCGGGTTTGCCAAACAGCACGTAAGCCTTACCAATGATGAGCGTTTTTTCGATCCATTTGATCCCCTGGAACCAAACCAGTTCAATGGTTCCGGTATCATCTTTAGCCTGGGCCACCAGTCGCCGGGTATGTTTTTCGCCGAGGATTTCTATATGGATAAGGCGGGCCAGCACCTGTACATAAGGCAGATCCGGCTGGATGTCTTTTATTTTATAATAGCGGGTGCGGTCAATGTATTTATAGGGGAAATAATTAAGCAGGTCAGCAAAACAAGCAATTTGCAGTTCTTTTTTTAGCACGCCGGCCCGGCTAAGACCAACGCCTTTTAAATATTCTATAGGGGTTTCAAAGGTGCTTGTAGCCAATTGCTATATGGTGTTTGTTAAATATATATGATCATTTGAAAACGAATTGGTTAAAATGGATGCTGCTGCAATTTTCAAATATTCAAATCAACAAAATATTCAAATTAATATCAGGATTTAAAAGCAGTGACCGTAATTTCAACATTCACATTTTTCGGCAAGCCGGCAACCTGAACGGTTTCGCGCGCCGGAAAATTATCTTTAAAGTAAGTGCCGTACACTTCATTTACCTGGGCAAAGTTTTGCATATCCTTTAAAAAGATGCTGGTTTTAACAATATCGCTAAAATCAAACCCAGCTTCAGTTAATACGGCATTGATGTTTTCCATCACCTTTGTTGTTTCCGTTTTTATATCGTCCAACACCAATTCGCCGGTTGCTGGGTCCAAGGCTATTTGCCCCGAAACAAATAAAAAGTTTCCGGCTTTTACGGCCTGGCTATAAGGTCCTATCGGGGCTGGGGCATTGTTGGTATTGATTACAGTTTTCATCGAAATAGTTTTTTGGTTATTAAAGTTTTTTTTAAATGGCCCCGGTGTTGAAGGTAGTGACGTGAAATTAAAGGGTACTTTACCGTTTATCAGGCCCGGCAAATATAAGGGTGTTGTGTCAAATTTTTTTCCAAAAAATCCATTCGATCAGCTTCCACAAAATACCCAGTAAAAACACGGTTATTGCAATTGCATTAATCGTATGCATTACCTTAAGGTTAAAACTTGTGGGCCTGTTGGGGTCTTTTTTTCTAAAAAAGTACATACACAAATATATACAGAAAGTGCCGAAAGCTCAAAGCAAAAGCCTGGCTTTTGCTTTGAGGAAAATAAAAAAGGCTTCCCGGGTTGCGGGAAGCCTTTTAGTAATTGGGTGAATTACTAATTATTTTTTGTGGAATTCAACACGACGATTTAATATACGTCCTGCTTCTGTTGAGTTATCAGCAACCGGGTGAGTTTCACCAAAGCCTTTAACTTTTAATTTTTTAGCCGGTACACCTGAATTTACCAAGTAAGTTTTTACAGAGTTTGCGCGGTCTTTTGATAAACGTAAGTTGTGAGCAGCAGTACCTTCAGATGAAGCATAACCATCTAATTCAGCAGATGCGCCTGAAGACCTTAGGTCAGCAGAAGTAGCATCCAAAATTGGATATGAAGATGTTTTCAATACTGATGAGTCAAATTCAAACTGGATGTTTGAGTAAGCGGCAGCAGTTGCTGTACCACCCATAGCTGTTTTCCTTACGAATAAAGAAGTGTCAATGGTAGGGATAACCAATGGGCAACCTGAACCGTCAACAACAGTACCTGCTGGTGTGTTTGGACATTTGTCGAATTGATCAGAAACACCGTCACCGTCAGAATCTTTCTTCAAGCCGTTAACCGCAGTTTCAACATTGGCAACACGGCCTTTTAAAGCTTCAACTTCCTGGCGTAAAGCAGCATCGTATAATTCATCATACATCATTGCTACTGGGTTTGCCCATTCTAAGCTTGGTTTTGATTTCGAACCAAAAGTGTATTCCAAGCCGGCATATCCGTAAGAATATTTGTTTTCAATAGCCTGAGGGAACCTGGCGTGAACGCCTGATAAGTTAACCCCATCCAAAAAGTTTTCAGTATAACCTAAATTAAGAGCTAACTGTTCGGTTAATTTGAATTTAACACCTGCGCCAATTGGAATAATTAATTCCTTTACAGTATTTGTGTATTTGTGGCTTACACCGTCACTTGTAACTGGATCTGGTGTGTAGAAATCTAAGCCCGCGCCGCCAGAAACATAAAAGTTAACTGCGTTTGTACGGTGAAGGAAGCTAAGATTACCAACGTTGATAACGCCGCTCAATGAACCTGACCAAAACTTTGTGGTAAAGCTCGAGAAATGAGCGCCGGTATTTATGTCTGTAGTAACACCGCCCCCGTCGTCACCTTTTAAGGTTCCGCCATGGCCGTCCAATTCTAAGCTAAATGCATGGCTAAGCTGGTCTCTTAATGAAAGACCAAATCCTAAATCAGCTTTTGGTTTTGTAAATGGGTTAACACCGCCTGTAGCTACTGAAGGTGAAGTTGCCCCCACGTTTATACCAATGCTGAAGGTGTTGTACTGAGAGGCTCCGCCAAATACCTTGGCAGTGCCTGTTCCAGACGACATTTTAGATGAATCCGCAGGAGTTGTTTGAGCTTCCGCCATCCCAACTGCCATCAAGGAAACAAATGACAAGGCGACTGTTTTCTTTAATGTAGAATAGTTCATAGTTTTAAGATTAAACGATTTTAATTGTGATTTTTTTCAAAAATAGTAATTATGTTTGAAACATTTACCAAACATTGTTCCAAATTTTGTAAAACAGTTACAAATAAATAAAAAAAATCGGTTTAAATAAACAAATTATTCTTTAAAAATGAAATACCCCGCTATTATTAATGAGTTATTTACCTATAATAGAAAAAATTTCGTTTCGCGACTAAAGTCCTCTGCTATAGCTATTTTCAATTCCAACGATGAATTTCCAAAGAATGGCGATCAAAGTTTTCCCTTTAAGCAAAACCCTGATTTTTTTTATCTGACCGGAATTGACCAGGAACAGAGTATATTGATATTATTCCCTGACTGTCCTAATCCACTATACAGAGAAGTACTGTTTTTAAGACAAACCAATGAGCACATAGCTATCTGGGAAGGACATAAGTACACAAAAGAGGAGGCGAAAAAAGCTTCGGGTATTGAAAATGTTTTTTGGCTTGGCGAATACGATGCTATTTTACATAGCATTGTTAACTATGCCGAAAGTATTTATGTAAACACCAACGAAAACGACAGATATGCCCATATCGTCCCGTACCGGGACATCAGGATGTATGAAGATTTACGTGCTAAATACCCATTGCATAACTATGAACGGTCCGCGCTGATCCTGCGCGATTTGCGGGCAATTAAATCTGCCGGTGAAATTGAATTGACTAAAAAAGCATGCAGCATTACCCGGGATGCATTTGTGCGTGTACTAAAATTTATACAGCCTGGTATTCCTGAATATGAAATTGAAGCTGAAATTACCCATGAGTTTTTAAAGCAGCGTGCCACCGGCCACGCATACAATCCGATTATCGCCTCAGGTAAAAATGCCATTGTGCTTCATTATACCGATAATAACCAGGTTTGTAATGCCGGTGACGTTATCCTTTTCGATTTCGGTGCTGAATATGCCAATTATAACGCAGATATGAGCAGGAGTGTTCCTGTTAATGGTCGCTTTACCAGGCGTCAGCGGGATGTATACGATGCGGTTTTGCGGGTTATGCGCGCAGCGACAAAGTTGATGGTTGCCGGAGCGGTATTAACTGAATACCAGGACGAAGTTGGCAGGATAATGACCGGTGAATTGATAGGGCTTGGCCTGTTGGATAAACATGATGTGGATAAGCAGGATCTTAAAATGCCAGCGTATAAAAAATATTTTATGCACGGCACTTCACATCACCTGGGTTTGGACGTACATGACTTTGCGAGCCGGTATAAGCCCTTTGAAGTTGGTAATATTTTAACCTGCGAACCCGGTATTTATATTCCGGCAGAAGGTTTGGGCATACGGATTGAAAATAATATATTGATCACACCTGACGGCAATACCGACCTGATGGCAGATATACCAGTTGAGGCTGAAGAAATTGAGGAAATCATGAATGGTTGATTGAATTGATGAGGTTGATGAATTGCAATTTTGTTTTTTTCTTTTAATAATCTTCAAGGAATCGATAGAAATTAAATCCAGGTTCCAATAGTGCACCTGCTAGGTGCTGTTGTAATTTTTTCTTATCTACATCAGCCATCCGCCTGAACTGTATAATTTTATAGGCCTTCTCAGCAAGTAAAAATTCTTTGCGCTTGTTTTTTAAATCGGGTACCTTTGATATAAAAGAAGCAATCTCGTTAATCCCCTCGCCGGTGGACGCCACCGTTTTAAAAACAGGGATTTGAGCCGTTTTACTTTGGGTGATGATCTTTTTTAAATTATTGGCAAAAAGCTCCGAATCCGCGCGGTCGGCTTTATTGACGATAAATGCATCTGCGATTTCCATCAGTCCCGATTTGATATTTTGAATCTCATCGCCACTTTCGGGCACCAATACCAGCAATGTAATATCAGCAAGCCCGGCTATCTCCACTTCCGATTGACCAACACCAACTGTTTCTATCAATATGTAATCAAATCCGGCAGCGCGCAAAACATCAGTCATTTCGATGGTTTTTGCCGAAAGACCACCTAATGAGCCGCGGGTAGCCAAAGATCGGATAAAGACACCCGGATGGTTAAAATGGGCAGCCATCCTGATCCTGTCGCCCAGCAGCGAGCCAAAATTAAAAGGCGAAGTAGGATCAATAGCCAGCACAGCAATTTTGTTGTTACCGGTAAGCAGCCTATTTATTAATGCATTTACCAGTGTGCTTTTACCTGCACCCGGCGGGCCGGTAATACCGATTACCGGAACCTCTTTGTTGAAATTTAATCGTTTTAAAAGTTCTTCAGCACCCGCCAGACCGTTCTCAACTATAGTTAAAGCACGTGCTACTGACCGGAAATCGGAGGCATCGGGATGGATATTTCTTAAACGGCCTTGCATTATATTTATAAAGGAACAAAAATATAATGTATTTGAACAATTAACAGTTTGTTACAAATTATAGTTGAGTAATGCCACATAAAGATATATTTGCTTTTTTATGCAATGATTTGATGAGCCATTATCACGATGATAATAGTATTCTTTTCGTAAAACAATTCAAGCTTTTATAATATTTATAAATGAAGGTATCCGGATTTACTTTTATCAGGAACGCGGTTAAAAATGACTACCCTATTGTAGAGGCAATTACATCCATTTTATCCGTTTGCGATGAATTTGTAGTTGCGCTCGGAAAAAGCGATGATGAAACCGAAAGCCTGATCAAAGGAATTAATTCGGCCAAGATAAAAATAATAAATACGGTTTGGGATGATTCCCTGCGCGACGGGGGAGCAGTATTTGCCGATCAAACGGATATAGCATTTAATGCCATTTCGCCCGATGCTGACTGGGCTTTTTATATCCAGGGTGATGAATGTGTGCATGAGAAATACCTGCCGCTGATAAAAAAGGAAATGGAGGATAACCTCGAAAATAAAAACATTGAAGGCTTATTATTCAAATACCTGCACTTTTACGGTTCATATGATTATTACGGTCATTCGCGAAGGTGGTACCGTCGCGAGATAAGGATATTAAGAAATAACAAAGCCATTCATTCGTACCGGGATGCCCAGGGCTTCAGACTTGATGGACGGAAAATTAATGTTAAATTGATAGATGCTTACATTTATCATTATGGCTGGGTAAAACCTCCAGACGGCTTAAAGAACAAGTTGCGCAACTTTAACCAGTTTTATCATGACGATAACTGGCTTGCGCAAAACCTGCCCGAATCTTTTGAATTTGATTATAAAAATGCCGACAGGCTTGTCCGGTTTACCGGCACACATCCTGCGGTAATGAAAAAACGAATTGAAGCAACAAACTGGAACCTGGATATCGACTTAAAAAAGTTATATAAAAAAATGACCTTCAGGAGAAAGGTATTGCAAAAAATTGAAGATATTACCGGCTGGAGGGTGAGTGAATACCGGAATTATAAAATAGTTAAATAACCTATGGTAGATACCAGGAAGAGTGTTTCAATTGTTATTCCTAATTATAATGGCAGACACCTGTTGCAGGAGTATTTGCCTTACACTTTTGAGGTAGTTACGGCGGCAGAGATCGTTTACGAAATTATCATCGTGGATGATGGTTCAAAAGATGATTCCATCGAATTTATCAGATCGGCTTATCCGCAGGTAAACCTGGTGATTAATCCTGTGAATAAAGGTTTTTCTTATACTTGTAACCGGGGTATTGAAGTTGCCCAATATGAACTCATCCTGCTTTTAAACTCCGACGTAAAGCTTACCAAAGGTTATTTTGATCACCAGTGGAAGTATTTTTTGAGGTGGGATACCTTTGGGGTGATGGGGCGCATTATTGATATGGAGGGCGACCATATACAGGATGCGGCAAGGGTGCCAAAATTTAACGGGTTCAAAGTAAAGACAGATTATTTTTATTATACGGATAACCAAAAGGACCGTTTGTATACCTTTTATTTATCGGGCGCAAATGCCCTGATCAATGCCGAAAAATTAAAACAGATAGGAGGGTTTTACGAACTGTTTTCACCATTCTATTGTGAAGACATGGAATTGAGTGTAAGGGCATGGCGATTAAACTGGAAGTGTTATTATGAGCATAATTCGGTTTGCAGGCATAAGGTTTCTGCGAGCACAAAAAACTATCAGACTGAAAAATGGGTTAAAAGCGTATATTTTCGGAACAGGTTTTACTTTCACGCGCTGCATCTAAACGGGTGGGCTTTAAGGGCATGGATTCTGCAAATAACAATCATTGATTTATTGCCCAAATTGCTTATCGGACAAACCTGGATCTGGAAAAGTTACAGGGAATTATTTGCAAACAGGACCCTGATTGAACAATACAAAGGCAAAATCACCGGATTGCTTTATAACAATGACAGCCGTTTAACCATTTTTGATGTGGTTAATAAAATAAGGTCATCCGTAAAAAATAAAAACACAGATCGCTTTAAACCCTGATGATGTGGGCTAGCCTAGGCTTTTTTCAGAAGATTTTTTTTTATCATTTTGAACCTGAACCTCAACCAGATCAATGTATTGAAATTTTCACGGATAAGGCGTGGCTTGTCATTGGCAAAGGCTTCGTCCGCCTCGGTACTTGACAGCCCGGTGTGATTGAAATTTGCAATCGTATAATCTTTGAAAATCCATTTAATGTTTTTATCACCGAAGCATTTGATGTTGAAAGCATAATCCCCAAATACATGATATTTTTGTTCGTACACATATTGTTTAAATATGTTCGCCGGGTAAATAATTGCCTGGTGAAAAATGCCCGTTTTAGCCATATGATACCGGGATACACTTCCGAAACGTTTTACCCCCCTGGTAAGCACACTCCCGTAATGAATAGCATCAGCATCATGCAGTTCTGCGGCAAGGCTGGAGAAATCAGGAAAAAGGGTATCGTCCGCCCCCAAAAAATAAAACCATTTTCCGGTAGCCAATCTTATTCCCTTATTCATGGCATCATAAACACCTTCATCTGTTTCACTAAGGTACAGGTAGATTTGGGAACGGTTTTCTTTTAGTATTTCAAGAGTATTGTCGGTGCTTTTGCCATCAATAACGACGATTTCTATGTCCGGATATTGCTGAATATATATACTGTTCAAACAGTCCTGCAGCGTATTGCCCGCGTTAAGCGTCGCTATAATAATGGATATTTTTCCATTGGAAGTTACGGTATCACCATTTTTAAAACTCGTTAATTTTTTTGCGCCGGGCATATCCCACAACAATTAATTTATATTTGGCGAATAGTCCACCATTGACAATAAACGATTATATTTCCGGTTATTGTAGCAAACGGGGATAAATTGGTTTTTATCTATTAAATTTTTACAAAGGGTGCTCCTTATTATTTTAGCCGGAGCCATTTGGTAACAGCAGTAAATTGACCAAAAAAATGCGAAAACGTTTCAGACAAAACCCCCTAAAAAAAATTTGGTTAAAACTGACTGATCCGGAAGGTCATAAGCAATACAAAAGGCTGAAATCTCATTACAAGATCACTTCGCGACTGGAAAAATTCGTTGATGCCGGGTTGGATACCACCCTTGATGAAATTCTTTTAAAAGTTGGCGCAGCTGCCGAAATTAATGTATTGCACAACGGCAATGCCGGCGATATTATTTACAGTTTGCCGTTACTGAAGAAGCTGCATGAATTAGCCGCTAAGCCGGTTAATTTGATTTTAAAGATAAATGAACCCCTTACCATTGGCAACGGATATGAACATCCTTTGGGAGCGGTTATGCTTAATGATAAAATGGTGGAGGGTTTGCGGCCCTTGTTAGCAATACAGCCTTATATAAACGAAACTGCTGTTTTTGATCAGCAAAAAATTCACCTTGACCTGACGCTATTCCGAAAAGCAGGTTTTGCCATGGACAAGGGCAATATTGCCCGCTGGAATTTTTTTACTACGGGCATTACTCCGGATTTAACCCATCCATGGATCACCGTAAAACCCAATGCTGATTTTGCGGAATTTATTGTTCTGGCCAGAAGTTCCAGATATAATAATGCATTGGTCGATTATTCTTTTCTTTCCGGCTATCAGCAATTGATTTTTGTTGGCGTTGAATCGGAACACCGGGAAATGGAGAAAAGTATCCCTGGTTTGAAATGGCGCCAGGTAAATAACTTTTTAGAACTAGCCGAAATAATTGCGGGCTGTAAATTATTTATCGGGAATCAATCGTTCCCTTATGCTATTGCTGAAGGATTAAAAGTTAAACGCTTGCTGGAAGTTTTTTACCAGATCCCCAATGTGATGCCCGAAGGAGAAAACGGCTACGGTTTTTGTTTTCAAAAACATTTTGAATGGTTAGTGAAAACATGGGGGAAATAGAAATTAAAAAGCAATACAAATGCCCGGCAAAAACAGAAACTTATTCCGGATAACCCGTTTCCTGATACTAAAGCTTCCCGGACTGTTAAAGTTGCTGGCCAAATTCAGGGGCAACCGCCCCAGGCTGCTCATCATCAAAACGGATGCTATTGGAGACTACATATTGTTCAGAAATTTTATAGGGATCATAGCAGCGTCCGAAAAATTTAAAGGGTATCAAATTGATTTGTTGGGGAACACGCTTTGGCAGGATATTGCGCAAGAGCATGATGGTGAGTTTGTAGGCGAATTTATCTTCGTGGCCGCACCTGATGATTTGTACTATACCCCCTTCCATATTTTTAAATTAAGCGTTAAGCTTTTCAGGAAAAATTATCATACCGTATTACAACCCACTTTTTCGCGCACTTTTATCAATGACGGGTTTGCCGGATTTACCGCGGCCAAAAACATTATTGGTTTTCAAGGCGACACGGAAAGAATGAATGCCGTACATAAATCAACAACGGACTCGTTTTATACACAACGCTTTACGCTTCCGGAAAACATAACTTTTGAATTTGACAGAACGAGGTTTTTTGTTGAGCAGCTTTTGAAGCAGCCGGTTGATATAGATCGCCCTTTTATAAATATTGAGACCGGCAATCGCAAGGGGATAATTATCTTTCCGGGAGCAGGTGTGTTAAAAAGAAGATGGGAAGCCGAAAAGTTTCTGTCCTTAATTAAACTTATCATCGGGCGCTCAGAAGTACAAATTTCGATCGCCGGCGGAGCTGCGGAAGTAGAAATAGCAGGTTATCTGATGGAAAGGTTGCCAGCCGGGGCGGTAAGTAATTTAACGGGCAAAACCCCGTTAAAACAATTAATAGAGTTGATTGGCAATTCGGCCTTAATTATTAGTAACGAAACAAGCGCTGTCCATATAGCTGCGGCCGTAAAAACGCCTGCAATTTGTATTCTGGGGGGCGGGCATCACGAACGTTTTGCGCCATATCCGTTATCATTTAAATATTCGCCCGTTTGTTTATTTGAACAAATGGATTGTTATCATTGTAACTGGAATTGTATTTATAACACGCCCGAAAATGGGACGTTTCCATGTGTTGCAGGAGTAAGTATTGAGAAAGTATGGAATGCTGTGCAACTATATTTATAACCTTGCTGTAAAAATATATACTATTGTGTTATCTCACCGTACAAAAGCTCTGTAATCATTGTAATCAGGTAATTACTGTTAGCTTTGCACGTTTATTCTTATTTATATAAATGAAGACTTATTTCCGGCTGCTATCATTTGCAAAACCAATTGAAAAGTTTGCCATTCCTTATATTATCACCACCGTATTTTCTGTCATATTCAGTACGTTAAACCTGGCGCTGCTTGCGCCATTGCTGCAAACATTATTTTCAGGCAAGCATGGTGAATTCGTAAAATTGGGTGCAAGGCCATCGTTCTTCAACATTATGGGGATCTTCAATTATTACGTGCAGTACATGTTGAATAAATTTGGCGCCTGGACGACGCTTGAATTTGTTTGCGGCGTTATCGTTGTATCAGCACTTCTGGCTAACCTGTTTCGTTATTTATCACAACGTACGATGGAAAATTTGAGGGTGCATACCTTGTTAAATTTCCGGAGAACGGTTTTTAATAACGTGATGAATCTTCATCTGGGCTTTTTCAGCAATGAGCGGAAGGGGGATATTATTTCTAAAATAGCATCAGATGTCCAGGTGGTACAATTTTCGGTAACAGGTACATTACAGGTAGTGTTTAAGGAACCATTGACGCTGATCGCTTTTATGGCCATGTTATTTAACATGTCCGTTAACCTGACGTTCTATTCGCTGCTTGTTATACCTGTATCGGCGTTCGTAATTTCCCGTATCGTAAAAAGGTTAAAATCACAGGCTATCGCTTCTCAGCAGACTTACGGCAACATGATCAGTTACCTTGACGAGGCCTTGTCTGGCATTAAAATAATCAAGGCTTTTAACGCAACGGAGTTTATTAAGAATAAGTTCAATAAAGAAAACGTTAAATATTCTTCTATCACCCGTTCAATGGCAAGGCGGCAGCAATTAGCCTCGCCGGTATCGGAGTTTTTCGGGATTACCATGATCGCTTGCATAGTTCTTTATGGAGGACACCTGATCTTTGTAAAGGATGCATCGTCATTAAAACCGGAAATATTTATTACCTATATCGCTTTATTTTCACAGGTGATGAGGCCGGCTAAGGCCATGTCCGATTCGTTCAGCACGATACATTCAGGTATAGCAGCCGGGGAAAGAGTTTTGGCATTGATTGATGAAAAACCGATGATCACAGATGCACCGGATGCCATCGCGATCAATGGCTTTAATGACAGTATTGAGTTTAAAGCCGTAACCTTCGCTTATGAAGATAAGGTAGTATTATCCGGCATTAATTTTTGTGTGCCGAAAGGAAAAACAGTAGCATTGGTCGGTCCATCTGGAGGTGGGAAATCAACATTGATGGACCTGATCCCGCGTTTTATCGAACCACAGAGTGGCGAGATTTTGATAGATGGCAACAATATCCGGGATCTTAAAGTTGATTCGGTAAGAGCACTGATGGGGATCGTGAACCAGGAATCCATCTTGTTTAACGATACCATTTTTAACAATATCGCCTTCGGCAAAATCAACGCTACCAAAGAGGAGGTAGAGGCCGCCGCGCGCATAGCCAATGCACATAACTTTATTTTAGAAACCGAAAAGGGCTATGATACTAATATCGGTGACCGCGGCACCAAGTTATCCGGCGGACAGCGGCAGCGGATTTGTATTGCCAGGGCCGTTTTAAGCAATCCGCCAATCATGTTGCTGGATGAGGCTACTTCGGCACTGGATACGGAATCAGAAAAACTGGTGCAGGATGCTTTAAACAACCTCATGAAAAACCGTACTTCATTGATCATAGCGCACCGTTTAAGCACTATCCAGAATGCAGATATCATTGTCGTGCTTGAAAATGGCAAAATTGTTGAGCAGGGCAACCATCAGCAATTGATTGAAAAAAATGGTTTATACCGCAGGTTAATTGATATGCAAACCTTTACCGGCTGATCAGGTGCATTACCCCGGCATTTTTTTAGCATAAATTATATGACATGGTAAAAAAGAGAAATCTTTTAAGTAAGTACTGGCTTAAGTACACCGACAAGGCAAGTTATAAAACCTACAAGTGGGAAGTATCCAATTACAGGAATGTTGGGCTGGCGGATTTTTTGAGCGGGGTCAATCGCTTAACCAATATCAATCAAATAAACGAGGCTGCCATCCGCAATAAATCCCTTAATTTTAACCATAGCGGTAATGCCGGGGACATTATATACGCTTTGCCTACACTAAAAAAAATTCACGAAACGCTGCAGGTACCAATAAATTTATATCTGCGTAAAGACCAGCCTCTTGATCTGGGCCATATCCGGAAACATCCACTGGGTAATGTAATGTTAAATGATAAGGTCATTAAAATGTTGATGCCATTGATCGGTTCGCAGGATTATATTAATTATTGCGGGCCTTTAACTGATGAAGCTATCGATGTTGACCTCGATTTTTTTCGCGCGGGCATCGTACCGCAGGATAAAGGCAACATCGCTCATTGGTGCGGATACATCACGGGTACCAATCCCGAATTATGGAAAAAATGGCTGTTTGTTGAACCGGATGCTGATTTTACCGATCAGGTAGTTATTGCGCGCAGCGAACGCTACCGCAACAGCCTCATTGATTATTCGTTTTTGAAAAAATACGATAAACTCAAATTTATCGGGGTTGAATCGGAATTTAAAGACATCAGAA
>Ga0302188_10002167_pt1 | contig 14555 bp, 4 predicted proteins | sample II_Bog_E2_1_FD_198783 | JGI IMG/M metagenome (GOLD analysis project Ga0302188, IMG submission 198783) | Peat permafrost microbial communities from Stordalen Mire near Abisko, Sweden - II_Bog_E2_1 | ecosystem: Environmental > Terrestrial > Soil > Wetlands > Peat | place: Sweden: Abisko, Stordalen...
ACATTGCCATTCGGGTCGGTCACCGTACATCCGTTCCCGTAGTTGTCGTACGTGTACTGTGTGATGTAGTTGAGACGGCCGTAGTCAACGGTCATCTTCTGCACCTGGTCCGCATTGCCCGAGAAGTAGTCGTAGCGGGTGACGCGGCCTTCTGGATCGGTCGCCGTCTGCACCATGCCAATCGACGTGTAGGTGTAGTGCGAAGTTGGCTGCGCGGCGGAGGCGCCTGGCTTTGGTACGGCAGGCTGATCGACCTCAATGACGTTTCCATTGCTGTCGTATTTGTAGGTTGTGACGTTCCCCTTCGCATCCGTTACCTGGTATGGGGCTTCGATACTCGGTTGCGCCGACACGGGGTGGGTATAGGTGATCGTTTGCTGCACCGGAGAGAGTCCGGATCCAGGTTTTGGATATTGAGTGATAATTGTAGGATTGAATAGCGAGTCGTAGGTGTATGTGGTGGAATTGCCCTCCGGCATGGTTGTCGAAACCAGCAGGCTCTGCCCGTTGTAGACATTGACCGTGGTGGCATTCAGGTGAGAGGCATTGCCGTAATCCTGAATCTCTTCGAGCACGTTGCCGAGCGGATCGTTGATGTAGACGTGCCGGTTCCCGGCCGCATCGTCAATCTCCATGCGCGCTCCGGAGGCGAACACCTGAGACGTATTTTTGTTGACGTCCTGCTGTTTCCACACGTGTCCCATGCCATCGTAGTAATTGGTGATGAAAGCATTTGTTGGATTCGACGGATAGAAAATCTGCGTGAGGTGCCCCGCGGTATCGTACGCGCCGGAGGTGTCGTAGGAATAGGTCGTGTTTTGTTGCAGAGCATCGGTAAACTGGGTGAGGTTGCCGCCGGAGATCGTGTAAGAGACCGAGCGTCCCATACCGTCCGACACGGACGAAATCTGGCTGCCGTTATAGTTGATCGAGAGCGAGCGTCCAGTCGCGGAATTCGATACGCCGGTCAGGTTCCCGCCCGAATAACTGAAATTCACCGAAGCGCCTCCGACGGTCGTCAAGCTCGCAATATATACGGGGCCGCTGGTGGCCGTAGGATTGCCGTTAAAGGTCATCGTTACGCCGGATTTCGTCCGGTAGCGCAGATTCCCTCCGTTGACATCGAGAATCGACGCCGATCCGACAGGGGACGAATAACTCCCGTTCGGCATCAGCACGAATTCTTCGCTATTCCAGCCTTGCTGCACGGTGACAATGTTGCTGGTAGCCTGGTCAGTGAACCAACGGTTCACAATCGCTTCGACCACGTAGTTTTCAAGGTTTGTCTGGCCATTGAGTGCCTGGCCGTTCATCAGGTCGGAGGACACATACAGCGCCGCGATCGACCCAGCCGCATTGAGCGCCCCCCCCTGGCCCATACCCGTGAATCCGTCGCTGTTGACGGATGCGGAAACCGCATAGTTATGCGTCCAGCCATTTCCTAGCGGCCCTGCGATTCCTTGAGCGTTCGAGTCATAAATCCTCTGGAAATTAAGGCCGTATGGGAATCCTTTCGCTCCCACATCCAGATCGTCGTGTTGGTATTGAGAGGATCCCTTTTGTAGGCTGATCGGATCGCCGCCAGTGGCTCCCGAGCCTGGGCTCGAATTGTCCGGTTGAACCGTTATGGTAACAGTAGGGGGCAACTCCGCTCGTAAAGTGTCAAGAGACAATTGTGAAGGCGTATCAAGAATTGCAGCGAAGCCGCCGTTCAATTGGCCTGAAATAAGTTCCCCGTAGCTGCCCATGGAGGAATCCAGAGTTGTGTATCCCACGCCGGTCCAATCTCCGATAGCAATCTTTCCGTTGCTAGGCGCAATCACGCGATACCCGCTTCTGACATAACTGTCGAACATTGTTAAGTCGGCGGAGTTGTAGTTGGGCGCCAGGATAGGCCGTATGGTGCTCCAATTGTTGCCCGTGGCGCTGTTATTGATGTCATAGATCGTGTTGCCGTTCTGTACAGCAGTATCTAAGAGTTTTATGGCCGACGCAGCAACAAAGCCCGGAATTCGAGCCTGAGTCTGCTCCAAGATAGCCGATTCGAACGAACTGCCGACTGACGCCGCATCATCAAGGGCCGCTAGCGAGTTCGCGGTTTGTGTGCTTGCTCCATTGATTCGCGCAGGCATGTCGATGAAGTTCATTGGCAAATCCACATAAGGTCCAACAATGGAAGTGCCGACCCCCACCCCCACAATTCCGCCTCCGTAGAAGTACTGAGTAGTTGTTCCTAGAAGACGATCCGCGATTTGCTGATGCGCGGCACATTCCGCCAGCCAAGTCAGGCCCAGCATTTCAAGACTCTCGCCCAGCACCAACTCCGAGTTGGAAGCGGCACCGCTCGCAATCGCCTGATTGAGCAGGCTGCGGTGCTTCTCGATCATGCCGCGGCCTACTTGGTCCCAGCCGGTTTGAATAACATATCCGACGCTGCCGCCATTCTGATTGGTCTGTGCGCTGATGTTCTGCGTTTGCGTTTGGCTCGCCCAAGTCGCCCATGGAATCGTGATGGCGAGTTGAATGCCCACCTGTGTACCCTGGCTCGACGCTGAGCCGCTGGTGACCGCAGTTCCATCCAGATAAAGCGTGGGGACGTAGGTCGAGCTAAAGAAGATTGACAGCCGATGTCCATAGATGTCGCTGGAATTGTAAGTTTGAGCTGTTGCACCTGGAATCGTGATAGAGAGTGTCGCGTTGTATTGGCTTGGAATCGCAGTCCAGTCGGTCGGCGCGCCGGATTGATTAGGATTTGAAGTCTGGCGCAAAGTCTGCCCATTAGAGAGCGGAGTTGGAACGATGACGCCTCCTCCGATGATGTCGCTTACCCCAGCGGTCGGATAGTTGTTTTGAATATAGGATGTGAGATTATTTGCGTACCCCGTCAGATCGCTCCTCAACTGCGTACGGTTTACGCCCTGTATGGATGTGGATGTTAATAACGCTGGATTGGCATCCGCGAGAAACTGCGACCTGGAGTAGCCCATAGCGGAGGCCAAGCTTCCCACAACTCCCGGTTTCCACGAGTGCGCCTTAAATGCGGGATCGAATACATATGGAGTCCCGTTAATGCTGACTTTCACCCAAACATGCCCCATCCCTGTGACATTCCCGCTGCCGTCGACTGCGCCGGGAATACCGCCTTGAGCAAGGACGCCGCTCACTGAATACGGATTACTGTCAACACCCAACCACTTTTGAAGTTGAGCATTGCTCAAATTCAATGTTCCGAACTCGAACAGCACATTCGAGATCGCCGGATTGCTCAGGCTTGCCTGATTCAGCAACGCAACCATCAATGCTGCTTGATCGAAGGAATCGCCTCGCCCGTCGAGGAGCGTGCCGACAGGGCCCTTGAGGGCGCCGAAGAGTGGGCTGAACTCAATATTGTCGTGAACGTACTGATAGATAAGATCCGGATCGTTATTCAGGCCATTAGCAAGCGCCACGATCTCAGGAACTGCGCTCACCCCGGCGCTTTCCATAGCCATCGCGCGAACGACGTTTGCTTTTGGACGATTTGTGGAGGATTCGACGTTCTGACGCATCTGCTCGAAAGATACGGGCGTCGTGGTGAAATGAGTGCGAATGTTCGGCTCCAATGACGGAGTCGCTGAAGTGGATGAAGCCGCTGAGGAGTCTGTGGCGCTTAGTGAGGGTGTGGCCGCCACGCTCGACTCTGCCGTAGTGCCTGTGGCCGAACCGGCGGCGGTATCGCTCGTCGAGTTGCCTCCGGAGGGACCAATCGCACCGGGAGCAGTGCGTTCGGTAGTGGAAAACGCAACGATTGTATCTGCTAGTTGCTGACCCGAGTTGTCGACGGCTCCCGAAATATCCAGCGTGTAGTTCGATCCGATTTCTAATGTAGTCAAAGGTTGAACGAAAGCAAGCATTCCTCCCTCAGCAGGGATCACGTTCGCAGGAACAGTGCCGCTAGGCCCGGTCAAAACAAGGGTGGTGCTGTTTACACAGGCCACCCGGAGCGGTTTGGAAAACCGCAGCGCAATCATTACATTTACTGCAACGTCGCTTGCGTCATCGGCCGGAATTGAAACTGCCAACTGAGGCGGTTGAGGATCCCTCGCCGGGAGTTCGATGACTCTCTGCCCGTACGATGTGAGGTTTCGAGGATCGATCACTTCGCCGAAAGGCACTGGGTTTCCATACGCATCTACTCCGCCCCAAATCAATACGGAACCATTTGGAAGAAGTGCCGCTTCGTGTCCTCTGCGAGAGATCTGAAGCTGAATCGGCAGCTTTGAAACCGTTCCAGTCCGATAATCCCACACCTCAAGCGAGTTCAGCGTAGCTCCGTTGCCATCCACGCCGCCCGCAAAGAGGACAGTTCCATCGGTCAACAATGTCGCGGTATGGTATGCGCGAGGAGTAAGCGCCCCTGTGCCTATTGGCTGGACTGACCCAATCGTGAGATCGATACGTTCTGCATCGGGAACAACTTTGTTTCCCGTACCAGTGCCGCCAAAGACCAGCACGCTGCCATCCGTAAGCAGCGTGGCTGTGTGAAATGCCCGATGAAATACCAAGCTAATCGGGAGCGTTTTCACTGCCCCCGTCTGCGGATTCTCGGCCGCAATGAGCCCGCTCATTTCACCTGCGCTCTGTCCGCCTACTAATAGCATGTTTCCGCTTGGCAAGAGTGTGGCGCTCCGGCCAAGCAACTCTTTGAGGCTCGCGATCGAGCGCACCTGGGTCACCGACGCTTCTTGCGTATGCGAGCCGGCTACGGCATAGCTGCACTGCATCGCTGCATAAATAGCAAACACGCCAAACCGCACTGCGCTTCGATCGAACTTCATCGTCTTCTTCCTCATCATTCTTCTCCGGCGGAAAGGATCATCTCAGGCTCGCCAGCTGTCTGGCCCGTTCATTGCGTAACAACGCTGGTTCGGTTTCCAGCACTGTCGTAGGAATAGGTGACAGTGATTGTGCCGCTCGACGTTGTATATTGGGCCTGATAAACGCGCCCCAGGCTATCGTAGGTGTAGGTCACGCTGTCTGATGAAGCTGGTGACTCAATCGGGTCTACAGTGACCGCCACCGATCCGGCGACGCTGCTGTAGTCTGTCGTATCGGAAGGCGTGAACGTCACGCTCTCTGTGGGAGCACCTACAGGCGGAATGGTGCCGGGCGCGGTCCACGCGAAGGTTCCGCTCACCGCTGCCGAGCCGCCAACCAACTGGGAAGAGGCCAGCGCTTGCCCGAAGGTGATGTCGCTCGGCCACGGCCAGGAGTAGACTGCCGGGGTGTTCTGGACAGTTTGCAAGACAGGGCTGGAAGTGATCGGAGGATACGGGGGGTTCCCGGGCCACGACGCGGTAATGGAATGGGTGCCGACCGCCAGGCTGCTGGTCGTATAGGTCGCTGTCGTCCCTGTGATCGCACCTGTTCCAATCTGAGTACCGTTGTCCAAGAATGTCACAGGTCCACTAAGCCCATTCATAGAGAATGTGGCCGTGAAGGTGACCGCCCCATAGTTCGATGGATTCGCAGAACTAGTTAGCGAGATCGTCAGGACGGCGAAGGGCACGCCGTTGGATGCGACGCCGTTCACCGTGACCACCACGCTGCCCGTGGTGGTGCCTGGCGGAACCACCGCCTGGATCGACCCGGGAGACCAATTGTTAATCGACGTCGCCGGCGTACTGTTGAACGCGACTGAACTCACGCCTTGCGACGAGCCGAAGTTCGAGCCAGTGATGGTCACCGAACCCCCAAGCGGTCCGGCAGATGGGGACACATTCGCTATCCAGGGAACCGCGAGCGGCGTTGTCCCGGATGTGCTTGCCGGGTGTTTGCTATCACCTCCATAAACAGCCTCAACATAATGAGTTCCGCCGCCCACCGGGGAGATGCCAGTGATAGTAGCCGTCGCGTTTTCTGAAAGGTTGGTTTGAATGATAGTGACGGTATTGTCTCGATTGTTGGCCTCGGCCAAGTCTGGAATTCCGTCTCCATTGAAGTCGCCCAACGCCATGGCTTCAAACCCTTCATTGACGGCTATCGGACTACTGGGCGCCGCTTGGAAGACTCCGCCGCCCTGGCCCAGCAGGATGGTGATAACGGGTGTGCCAGCTCCGCTTCCCACAGCCAGATCTAATTTGCCGTCCCCATCGAAATCTCCCACCGCTATGGATCCAGGTCCGTCGCCCACCGCGACAGGGCTATTGGGTCCGGGCTTAAAGACTCCACCGCCTTGGTTCATCAGGATGGATACAGTAACATCGCCTCCGTTAGCCACGGCCAGATCTGGCTTGCCGTCGCCATCGAAGTCTCCCACGGAGATGGCCCAAGGATCGGCCCCAACTGCGATCGGGCCGCCGCTTGATGCGGTGAATGTTCCGTCGCCATTGCCCAGAAGGATGGTTACAGTATTGTCTCCCTCGTTTGCGACAGCCAGATCTAACTTGCCGTCGCTATCTAAATCGCTAACCACCACCGAAGATGGCTCTCTCCCCACTGCCACAGGACTCTCGGATGCTGCCGTGAATGTTCCGTCTCCGTTGCCCAGCAGGATCGTAACTGTGCCGCTACCATTATTTGCCACGGCCAGGTCTGAGTTGCCGTCTCCGTTGAAGTCGCCCACCGCGATGGAGTAAGGATTCAGGCCCACGGACACCGGGCTGTTGGCTGCCTCTCTGAATCCTCCTTGGCCGTCACCCAAAAGAATCGTTACCGTTTGATAGCCTTCGTTTGCCACGGCGAGGTCCAAATTGCCGTCCCCATCGAAGTCTCCCACAGCCACGAAGTTAGCATCGTAGCCCACGGCCAAAGTGGTGCCCTCTGCAGTAAATGTTCCAGCGCCATTGTTCTGCAGGATTGTGACGTTACCATTGCCACCATTCACCAGAGCCAAATCTGGCCAGCCATTGCCATGAAAGTCGCCCACTGCCATGAATTCTGCTGAGTACAGGGGAGCGGCGCCCGTTCCAATCGTTTGCACATTACTGAATGCGAGGATCGAATTTGCTCCAGAAAGTGACGCCGTGCTCAAAACTGCGTTTGCATTGCTCGTGTCCACGGCCGACACTGTTCCGCTAGGAGCGGCTGTGCTGCTCCCCACTCCCGCCACTTGGGCCGTCAATGTGACTTGCCCCGATGCAACACCTGTGCCCGTAATCGTTGTCGTGCTGAGATATGAACCCGTCACCGCCAGTTGCGCGTTGCTCGACGAACTGGTCGAGTAAGTTGATGTCCCTGCAAAGATTGCATTGTAAGTATGATTGCCGATGCCGGGCCGCAAGTTGATTGCAGCCGTGCCTGCGCTGGTTAACTGCGCCGTGCCCAGCAGATGAATGTCGGTACATTTGGTCGTCGTGGTCGCCGTGCCGTCACAGAAGATCACTGTTCCAGGTGTCACCGCCGTTGCTCCCGACACGACCGTAGCCGTCAGCGTCGCCTGGCTGCCCGAGGATAAGGTGGTCACAGGGCTTCCACCGGACGTGACCGCGAGAGTCGTTGTAGGAGTCGTGATTGCAGGCAGCGTGAACGTAGCCCCCGCCACTGCGGATGGCGTGTACCCGGTTGCGACCGCGTAAGCCTCCAAAGTCTCGGATGTGCTGATCGTTAGCGCACCACCTGCGTAGACATTCGACGAAGGCCCGGGCGTTGTGCCGGGATTGCCGAGCGTGTAATAGATCGTAACGGCAGCGTTCGTATCACTAATGGTCACTAATTGTGCGTTCGGATGGTTGCCTGCCGCGAGAGAAAAGGTGGGCGTGGGAGTTGTTGGAGTGATGGTATACGTCGCTGAAGCTACGCCGGAGTTGGTATAGCCTGTCTCCGTGGCAATCGCCTCAACGACTGAAGAGATAGTTACCGTGAAACTGGCGCTGGTGGTGAACTTGGTCCCGTTGATGGAACTCGGTGTTGACCCGGTCGTGCCGGCGACGTTGGTGTAGTAGCACGTCGCGCCCGTGGCGCAGGTGATCGTCACCGGTATTGAGCTGGTCGTGCTCTCTGTGCCCGGACTGATCACCGGCGTGGCTACGGTTGGCGTAATGGTATATGTCGCTGAAGCTACGCCGGAGTTGGTGTAGCCGGTCTCCGTGGCAATTGCCTCAACGACCGAAGAGACCGTTACAGTGAAACTGGCGCTGGTGGTGAACTTGGTCCCGTTGGTGGAACTCGGTGTTGACCCAGTCGCGCCGGCGACGTTGGTGTAGAAGCACGTCGCACCCGAGGCGCAGGTAATGGTCACCGGTATCGAGGTAGTGGTGCTTTCTGTGCCCGGACTGATCACCGGCGTGGCTAAGGTCGGCGTGATGGTATATGTCGCTGAAGCTACGCCGGAGTTGGTGTAGCCGGTCTCCGTGGCAATTGCCTCAACGACCGAAGAGACCGTGACCGTGAAGCTGGCACTGGTAGTGAACTTGGTCCCGTTGGTGGAACTCGGTGTTGACCCGGTCGTGCCAGCGACGTTGGTGTAGTAGCACGTCGCGCCCGTGGCGCAGGTGATGGTCACCGGTATCGAGCTGGTCGTGCTCTCTGTGCCCGGAGTGATCACCGGCGTGGCTGCGGTTGGCGTGATGGTATATGTTGCCTTGGCTACGCCGGAGCTGGAGTAGCCGGTCTCCGTGGCAATCGCCTCAACGACTGAAGAGACCGTGACCGTGAAGCTGGCACTGGTAGTGAACTTGGTCCCGTTGGTGGAGGATGGTGTTGACCCGGTCGTGCCAGCAACGTTGGTGTAGAAGCACGTCGCACCCGAGGCGCAGGTAATGGTCACCGGTATCGAGGTAGTGGTGCTTTCTGTGCCCGGACTGATCACCGGCGTGGCTACGGTCGGCGTGATGGCGTAGGTTGCCTTGGCTACGCCGGAGCTGGTGTAGCCGGTCTCCGTGGCAATCGCCTCAACGACCGAAGAGACCGTTACAGTGAAACTGGCGCTGGTGGTGAACTTGGTGCCGTTGGTGGAACTCGGTGTTGACCCAGTCGTGCCGGCGACGTTGGTGTAGTAGCACGTCGCGCCCGAGGCGCAGGTGATCGTCACCGGTATCGAGCTGGTTGTGCTTTCTGTGCCCGGAGTGATCCCCGGCGTCGCTACGGTAGGCGTGATGGTGTAGGTTGCCTTGGCTACGCCGGAGCTGGTGTAGCCGGTCTCCGTGGCAATCGCCTCAACGACTGAAGAGACGGTCACAGTGAAACTGGCGCTGGTGGTGAACTTGGTCCCATTGGTGGAACTCGGCGTTGACCCGGTCGTGCCAGCGACGTTGGTGTAGTAGCACGTCGCTCCCGATGCGCAGGTGATGGTCACCGGTATCGAACTGGTCGTGCTTTCTGTGCCCGGAGTGATCCCCGGCGTCGCTACGGTAGGCGTGATGGTGTAGGTTGCCTTGGCTACGCTGGAGCTGGTGTAGCCGGTCTCCGTGGCAATCGCCTCAACGACTGATGAGACCGTGACCGTAAAGCTGGCACTGGTGGTGAACTTGGTCCCGTTGGTGGAGGAGGGCGTTGACCCGGTCGTGCCAGCAACATTGGTGTAGTAGCACGTCGCTCCCGAAGCGCAAGTGATCGTCACCGGTATCGAGGTAATCGTGCTCTCTGTGCTCGGGGTGATCACCGGCGTGGCTACCGTTGCCGCTCTACCAACAACCGGCAAACAAACCATCGCGAGAAAAACCAGGGTCTGAAATAGCAGGGAAATAGCGCGCGTCGAGCGATTCATCCGGAAGCCCTTTCTGCGCAGAAAGCATGCGACCATGCCGCCTCTGCGGTTAGCAGCAAACGCCCGCCCGTAACGGCGACCGTTCACTACTCCACTAGGAACCTCCGGATACTCGTCAACTCTTGAAGTGAGAATGCCTGGGGAAGCACTTCTTCAATGTGTGATGGTTATGGTCGATTCCGAATCCGCATATCGCCGCACACAAATACGCATGACCGGGAAAAAGCTTAGAAATCTGGATAGGACAATGAGGAAAAGAAGACCGTGAAATCGCTTCTCAGCACCAAAGGGTGCACAAAAGTAACTCGACCCGACGCTATCGAACCTTTCGATCAAAGTCAAGACATTCCTTATCATGGCTGTGGAATTCGTCGCTATTCATCAATAAACGTGATCTACGTCACATGTGAATGCTAGTCGCACATCGAGCCATGTTGAATTGTTCAATAGATCTCTGGCAATTTTCCTTTTCTCCAGCCTCTTCCACGGTTCGATTTGCTTCGCCCGTTTTTGTGTGAATCCCTCACCTCGTCTTCATGCAATGAACCCACTACTTCCCGGCATTCCCAACCCGCTGACTCCTTTGATTACAATCGATTAGAGTAGAGAATTTCATACTCTTATACATATACTGTAAGATACATCATAACGAGTCGGAGTAGGGACCATGATTGCTCACGCCCCCCTCCACAGATCCGGACGAGCGGAATTACCGCATCCGGCTCCCACCTTGGGTGAAGACGCCAAGACGCTCGCGAGGATAAGGATGACAGACTCTAGCCGGAGGAAACCACTGTACGATAAATCTACGCATACGGCGCCAAGGCAGATGGTTGCCCTGGCTTCGGCGTCGCAAGACCGCCTGCCAGAGGCACGCTACTGCGCTACGGAAAGAGCACAGCGCCGGGACATTCATGGGCACTCCGTAGTAGCGAAAGTGCCCGAGAAGAACCGAACGCAGATAGGCTCCTTGTTCCTCGACAGGCGTGTGCAGGCGTCGTCGCAGTTCCTCTTTCAAGGTACGCAGCTTGGCCTGCCATCTCTGCCGCATCGTCTGTCGCAGTACCGTGAAGTATCCCTTCCGGGTTTTCCCGCAGGAGTGCGTAAACCCCAGGAAGTTAAACGTCTCCGGTTTGCCGTCCCCACGCTTGCGCCGATCCGATTCCGCATAACGCCCGAACTCGACGATGCGCGTTTTGTCAGCGTGCAGCGCCAGTCCGAACCTCGTGAACCGTTCACGCAGTTCAGCATGGAACCGTTCCGCGTCGTAACGATGCTGAAATCCCACAACGAAGTCGTCCGCAAAACGAACGAAAATCATTTCTCCGCGCACCTGCTTCTGTCTCCATTGCTGAACCCAGAGATCGAGTACGTAGTGAAGATAAAGATTGGACAGCAGCGGACTGATGCTTCCACCCTGAACCGTACCTATCTCGCTCTTTACTCGCTTGCCCTTTTCCAGCACGCCCGCGTTGAGCCATTTCTGAATCAACCGCACTAAGCGCCGGTCAGCTATGCGATGCTCGACGAACTTCACCAGCCATCCGTGGTCGAGCGTGTCGTAAAACTTACGGATGTCGGCATCGAGCACCCAGTTCACCTTTCTCATCGTGATCCCAACCGCCAGCGCATCCAGAGCCTGATGCGGACTGCGCCCCGGTCGGAACCCATACGAGAATCCCAGGAAGTCCTGTTCGTAGATGGCGTTCAACACTTCGACGGTGGCGCGCTGGACAATCTTGTCTTCCAGCGCGGGAACGCCGAGCGGGCGAAGCTCGCCCGGTTTGCCCACCTTCGGGATGTACACCCTGCGCACAGGTTTGGCCCGGTATGCCCCTCGCCTGAGCCTATGGGAGAGATCGTGGAGATTTTCCTCCAGAGCCTCTCCGTAGTGCTCCCATGTCTCGCCGTCAACGCCCGCTGCCGCACCCCTCTTCACTTCCAGGTATGCTGCTCGCAGCCGCTCCACGTCGTAGATGTGGTGCAGGAGCGCAGTGAACCGCTTTTTCTTATCCTTCTTTGCTGCCTGACGTACTCGCTCAAGCGCGCTGAGCGCACTTTCCCGGCCCTGAGTCCGGAGTGCGTTGCGCTCGGGCGAGTTCCCCTTGGCCAACCCCCTTCCCTCCATCGCCTCCGCAGCCGGTTCCTCGGCTTTGTTCGGCAACTTCGTAGGTACTATGGGGTTGTCCGACTTCCCGCGTCCGTTCATCATCGGCGTACATCCTTTGACTTCCCGATGCGGTCTGCGGCTCTCTGTTCCGCAGACGGTCGCGGGACCTCCCGGTTCCCAAACAAGGTGTTTCCATACATGCTCGGGGTCTCTGACTGCGCGGAATCTGGTTGCACCTCGCGATGGCGGTACTGCCAGTATTGCCTTCCGCCTGTTTCCACGGCGTCGGCATTCCGAAGTACCTGCCGCTCGCGCGGCAGGGCATATATTTCGCAGCTCAATACCCGGCCTGTACGTTCCCCTGTCAACGCTTCGTCGCCGCCCTCGCGAGCGGCTCCGCATGACTCGGGGCCGTTGTGGTTCGCTACTCCTTCAACGTATGAAACTTTCATTCACTACACCTTGCCGGTTTAACCGGCGCACGGAAATCATATGCCCACGGCGAAGAAAGCCCCAGCCCGACCGAAGCGCCAAATCGTTTCTCCCGCAGAGACGCGCACTCAGCTTCGGCTCACCGTCGATTCCAAATTCACCAAGAGCCATTTCAGTCAGCTTTTTGCCGTGCTTAAAATCCGCAGAAAGAACGCCCTGGCCGAACATATCATCATGAGTTTCAAGAGCAAGGCCGCTCAAGCGCAGCTTGTTGCGTTCTACAACAACCAGTGGCTGAACATTCCATTTCAAAGTATCGACACTGCTTTCGTATTTCCTTTAACGTTTGAGATCGCCGATGAACTGGAAAGAGTCGGCGGAGAGGTTCTTGGCGGTGTAAATCGGTCCAAGACATTTCGCGTGATGGTGGCCTATTTTGCAGCCGCCCACAAACTGAAGACTCCAGTTCAATCCACATTCGCATAGTCTCGCCAGAGCATCTTGCTGACGCAGGCCGCATATCCGCGATCATGAGCTACCTGCCGCCTCTTTCCTGCTGGCGTTGGCGCGTATTCGCCAGACGTTGAAGAAGGTGCAGGGCGTGTTGCATCTCCGGGTCAGTGAATTGAACAGAGATACCGTTTTGCGCCGCAGTCTTCGTGACCATCCGCTTCCACTCCACGCTGCCGTCACACGCGATGCGCGATCCGTATTTCTGGACGGCCATCTCCAATCCGAAGAGGACGGCGGCTTTATCCTGGTTGAGAACGGTGACGATGCGGCCGCGGTCGATAACGGAAACTTGCCCGTTGAGTGCGTAGGACACGTCGCCGGTCTTGCGGTCAATTTTCCAGATGCGCGGCGCGGCGATCTGGTTGGCAAGGGCCTGTTGCTTTTGTTGGGCCGCAAGGCGTTGTTGCGCAAGGTCAGCCCAGTCTGTGCTGCTGTCATGATCGGGCGGTGGACCGATGTGCATCGCGTTCGCTTCCAGCCTTGCATCGAGCCGCCGCTGGTTTCGCTGATCCGCATAGCGCCATCCTCGAAGCTGTGCCGCTGCCCGCGCATCGCCCTCGGCGGCGCGTTCAGCAACCCATGTGCGCAGGTTTTTGGGAAATGCTTCTTGCCGCCGCTGTTGTACAGACAGCTTCAGGGCGCGTACTTCGAGAACAGATTGGGCCGCTGCCTGGGAGAGCAGAACCTTTTTGTCCGGCCATGAAAGAGCCGATGCGCGAATCTCCTTCTTCTTTTGTCTGAGCGACACCATGAATTGTTGGCGCGCCTCTCTGCCCTCTGCTGTAAGGCCCTTGCATACTACCCGTTGCTGGTTCCGGTACTGGTTATAGTCGGCCATCAGAGAGCTACGTTCGGCGTGTCGCTGCGCTTTTCGTTCTTCCCTAAGTGCGCTATTACGAGCATCATGTTGAACGCTATGTTGTGTGGCATGTTGAGCGGACTCATAACCGGATGTTGAGGCCGGTGCCCACGGGCCAAGAGCGGTTTCAGTAGCCTGACGGTTGATCTTTCCTGCAAAATTATTGCGAAACACATCGGATGCCTTCACCCGGATGTTGTGGTCGATGGCTAGGACCGTATATCCGCCCGACCCACCTTTCTCAAGTTTGAGATGCGCCTTCGAGAGAAGGCGATGCAGGTCATCCCATGTGACATTCTGTCGGGCAAGCAGTGTGCCCACGCGCGGAGCAATCTCTCGTCGCACATAGGTTTGGAATGATTCCTGATCCTGGTAATGTTCAAATTGTGCAGCGGCTCCACTCGGATGTTGCTGGGCAGATCGAAGCGCCCTGCGCTCGGATTTCGATTGCAGTACAGCCTTTTTTGATTCCTCATCCCATCGCATCGGACCTGGCGTGTGTGTCCAGCCATGTTTCGCTTCAAGGAAGCGCACTGCGGCATCGAGAGTGAACCAATCGCGATATGGCGTATGCGCCCTCAGGGTCTCCATGTGAACCTTGTTGAGCATGATGTGGATGTGAAAATGCTTTTTGTCGTCGTGCGCAACGATCATGAATTGATGGCCTTCATATCCGAGCGCCTTCATCGTGTGCAGCGCGCAGTCTACCCATTGCGGTCGAGTCGGACGCTCACCCGGAGGCCATGCCAGTTCATAATGGCAGACTGCATCCTTACAACGATTATTGAGAGATGCAACCCCTTGCATCTCCATCGCCGCTGTGTCGAAGCTGAGAAGATTCTTCGACATGACCACATCTCCTCGCAATAGAAGTTCTCCAGTGTCGGCGTCACGCTCCCGTGTAAGGTATTCCTGAAGCCGCTTAAAGCTGCTTGAGTGTTTTCTAGCTGGCTGCA
>Ga0302188_10002174_pt1 | contig 14512 bp, 16 predicted proteins | sample II_Bog_E2_1_FD_198783 | JGI IMG/M metagenome (GOLD analysis project Ga0302188, IMG submission 198783) | Peat permafrost microbial communities from Stordalen Mire near Abisko, Sweden - II_Bog_E2_1 | ecosystem: Environmental > Terrestrial > Soil > Wetlands > Peat | place: Sweden: Abisko...
GCATTTCTTTTGTGCTGCGATATATTCTTTATGCAGGACAAAGCGACTCCAAATTTAACTCTATTTGTCAGCATTAAAATTGAACAGTATAATAATCAAAATAAACCATTTTAATATCTTGAAATATTGCTAAATGATTTTATTCTATAAAATTATTTGGTATTTATGGTTATGAAAATGACATAAAATAATGAATTTTGTAAAGATATGTTATATTTATATCGTATCAGAAATAATATTGCGCTATTTAAGCACCACCGTTGGGCATTTCTTTTTTGTATTTTCAATATCTCTGTAATTCATTAAATATCTTGAAGATTATTTATATCAACACCGTAGTGTTATAATATTGATATTAAAACAATCCCTTTGAGATATAGCTAAGCTGTAATATTTGTTTAATTTGACCTTTATTTCTGATTTACTTTTTTAAAATTAAAATACAATATCAAATCTAAAGATGGAAGGATTTGCTTACACAGTCTTTGCATTTATGATTGTTCTTACACTTCAATCTTATGATATCAACTATGTTTGCTCGGCCTGCAGACCTCCAATATCTTGTGCTTCTAGTTAATGTGTTTCATGGAATGGTGGCCCTTTCTCTAATAACTTTCAGATTTGTGTTGATGATTAAACCATTAATCTATGTGGACAATCAATTAATTTTGGTTGTGGATCTTGTTCAGTTGGAACTTGTGGGTATACCATAAACTCTATAACTTTGGGATAATCTTTTAGCGGATGTGCATCAAATGAGGATGAATATTGGCCCGTATTGAAGCAGGGTCTAGACTTACTTTATATAATGGAGACTGGAAAGCTTCCTCTTTATGATTGGTGCAACTCTGCATGCTGGGTTAGTGTTGGAGCAATAATTGGAATTATAGCTGGAGGGTTAGTGTTTATTATTCTGGTAGTTGTTGGAGTGACGTACTACAGAAAGAGGAAAGCAGCTAGGCAAGAACAATCCAAAAGTTTGATTGAATAGAATTGATTACAATTATATTTCCTATAATATAAGCTTTTTGTCAACTTTAAGCTATATAATGATAAAATTGAGTAAGTCAAATAGTTTTATAACTGATTCATTTTTAGAAAGTCTCAAAGAATAAAAATGTTTTCATAAAATTAATAAAATTGGCCGATGCATCGTGGCTCTAACTAAATCTCTTCAGTTATAATAAAGTAGTATTGCTGTGAGTATAAACAAAATAGTTGATTAAATCAGTCCAGCTTATCATTTGACCAACTGCCACAATCGATCAGTACTCCAGAACTATCAAATATATTTCCTTCTCCCTATTTTTTGTCATTTATAAATTTTCCGATGAAATATTTACCGCTTTTCCAGATGAACTTGCCTTAGCCATGCTTCACTCCATTCTTAAAATCTCCTTCGTATCTGCTTTTATCAGTTATCAATATTCCTTTTCCCGAAAAGACATTATTCGAAAATGTTCCACTATACTCATACTTACAATCTGCATTGATCCAAATCAACTTCCCCTCCTTCCTCTCTCCCTTCTCAAACTCCCCTTCAAAAATAAAGTTGTTGCCTAGCTCTTTTCCCTTGCCATGCAATTGATTATTTTTCATTTCTCCTTCATATATAAACTTCCCCTCTACGTACCTTCCATATCCATTAGCCTGATTGTCAGCAATTTCTCCGTCGTAATAATCCCCGTTCGGATATATGATTCTGCCATGACCAATAATTTGATTTTAGTTTGTCATGCATTCGAGGAGGGAGTAATCTGGAAGATAATACAAACCTTTTCCATGAATTTTGCCCATCTTAAATAATAAAAATTATACTTTCCATTACCCTAAATATATGGCACCATTTTTCAATCGGTAACTTGAATTTAAAAAATGACCAGAAGGCATGCTTTCATTAGAGGAGTAGCTAAATTATCCGAGTTCCTTTAATCTTTCCGTTAATTTCTGACTATATCTCGGCTTAAATTCTTCTTTGATAGCAAATGATTCGTCAGGCTCGTCCTAAGATTCTGTTTTCAAGATTAATTATTTGGGAACTGCTGAGATGAGAGACATCTTTTGAGTGGGTGGTAATTAAATGTCTACTTGATCTGGTCCCATACATAGATCCTGCCCCATTATATTAATAAATCTTTAAAATATCTGTTTACGAAATATCACTAGAGTTATTGATTTGGATGTGTAAAACTATGAATATGGGGGACGTTATATGTTTTTGTTTGTTGGTTAATTAAGTTTAGGGTGTCAAATAATGTAGAAAAAGTAGTAGGGCATTTATTTTAACATTATATTCTATTAATAGTCTTTAAATAGTTCATGAAAATTAAAAGCTCATGAAATTATCAATTATTCTAATAACTGATGCTTTTTGCATCCTTAAAACATAATAAGGATGTTGCGAAAATTAAACTACAATTGTCTAGCAATTATCTAAATTTTTTAAAAATAATTCTCCGTCTTTAAAGTTGGCTAAAAAAATCGATATAGATATACATATCATTTTTTGGGAATAAATGAATTGAGATCCCTAGAAAAACAAATTTGATCAATCATCTATCTCGATATTATCATTAAATTGATAAATATAGGATATTATGTTTTCGTATGATCAACATTTATTGAGCAGAAGAGAGGTCATACTCTAAATTAATAAATTATGTTTCCATCACATGCTCAACAAAGAATGTATTTTGCTAGAAGAGAAGGAATAAAAATAATTAATTAATTATATCAATTTTTCACGTAACTAATCAGAGAACATTGAGTTTCCCCTTTTCCAAAATCGATATTTTATATTTTAACTAATTTTTTTGTTACCTCATTTTAAGGAGCCATGAAGTCAAAACCTTGAAATAGTTCTTCATAAATAGCATACTTACATTGGATATGCGGTCGATCCAGAATGTTTGATAAGATCGAGTTGTCAAGGTCAGAATTAGTATCGACATTCTTATTGTCATGTAAATCGCATTATGTTTCTTCCATTGAATCAAAATGACTGCTGAAGATTTATTGTTTTTGCTTACTCCACTAGCAGCATTCTTACCGATTATTATTTAACCATGGATGGTTAAAGATTTACTCCCTGTTGTGATAGCCTAATCGGTTTTTTTGTTTTTTTTAAAGAAGCTAAATAGTGATAATGGTACTTTAGTGATAAAATCCTCAGCCTCCTTGGATAAAGGCGATTTAAAATTTTAAAATTTTAGTTCGCCTTTCATAATTAACCGTATTAATGCAGATTTATCCTAACCATAAAACGGCTGTTTCCCAAAAAAAAGCTCATATATTATAACTCCCAGTGCATAATAGTCGACAGCATAGGTATGATTTTGTGATGACAACACTTCAGGCGCCATATAGTTCAAAGTTCCTCCATTTTCTCTACTGTTTTCTATTTTGTAAAATTCAGCTATTCCAAAATCAGTGAGATGGGGAAGCCCATTCTCATCAATAATGATATTTTCAGGTTTTAAATCTCGGTGAATGATCTTTTTGGTGTGCAGATACTAAAGAGCTTTCAAAATGTTAATTACTAAAAGTTCTGCATATTACAAGTTTTACTGATTTCTTTCTCCGAGAAAATAAGATTTTGATTGAGATAGTGCCTTAAATTCTTTCCTTCGATAAAATTCATTAGAAGATAAAGTTTGTTAGTATCTTGAAATGCCGCCTCCATATTAACGATCAACTTATTTTGGTCTTAGGATAAACTAGAAAGGATATTCTTTTCACAGATGACAGCTTTGACACTTTTTTTCGCGATAATTCTTGTTTTTTCCATGATTTTGAGGGCGTAAATCTGGTGAGTTAATCTATGTTAAACCTTCCAAACTTTGCCAAAACCTCCTCTGCCAATCATTTTTAAGAGTTGAAAGTTATTTTTTTTATCTGAATTAGAAAACGAATACAGTGATTTTTATTTATTTTTTAGAAGGTGCATGCTCCCATCGATTAAACTGAAGAATAATATTATAATAACGATAGTTAAAAATATGCTTGTCTCAGATTACCTCACGGACAAAAAAATCAATTACAGAAACTCTTGTCTCTGATCTTAATTTGAGCTTTATCAGATCATTAGCGATATTGTTTTTTAAATTACTTACCTTAATTATGTTATTAATAATTCATAGGATATTCACGAATCATTTTCCTCATTGATAATCTTGTCCCATAAAGCATTTGTCTTTTATTAGCAATCCAAACAAATAGAAAACAGGCAGGGCTGACAATGCAATACTCCCCTTTCAGGTTTTACTTCCTTTACTTACTTGCAACCGTGGCAAGTAAACTTATTTTAACTGTATAATTCATTGCCTGTGAATTGTTTAAGAGAAAGGACGTTTCTCAAAGTGTGATTTTTAGTACAAACTCGACATGTTGAACACAGTTGAAAACAGCTGCTTGTCTTCGGGCAACAAAGATATCCATACTTTCCCTCGAGTTTAAATCCGCATGATTTGCAGGCTGGGGGATTTTTAGAGCCCCCAGTAATGATTCTCAGATAATCATCTTCATGGGTTGCGCATGAGTATGCAGTGGGAGGGAGTTCCTTCATGAGGTTTTAATGTTTTTCTTTCTTTTCCTTTTTTTTATTTTTCTTCTTTGACTCAGTCTTGTCTTTTGACTTTCCTTGCTTTGAATTGACCTCCATAAAAATATAAAAGATATATTGTAGTGAAGAAACCAATAGATCTAATTAACCAATCGCAAAATACTAAACATAAGTTACGAACCTTTATTTGATCATTTGATAGATCAATTGATTATATCACAAAATTATATGATTTGGCGAAGACTAATGATTTTCATATCTCAAAAACGTCATATCCTCGTTATGATATTTATATTCTATTTGCAAACAATCACTTATAGAAATTGAAGTCCTTTTGCGTTCTTCTCACCACTGTCTTGTAAGCTTTATCGAAATCTTGTTGAGTAATCACGTATCTATTTTTACGTACTGCCTTCATACCAGCTTATTGGCAGATGCTTGCAATGTCAGCAGCGCTAATCTGATCAGGACGGCTCACATATTGCTCTAGATCAACATCTTAAGCAAGATTCATTTTAGAAGTGACTGTCTGGAAAATTAAACGCTTTTGCCTTCTATCAGGCAGTGGAAACTCAATTTTTCTGTCAAGTCTGCCAGGCCGAAGTAGAGCAGGATCAAGCGTATCTGCCCTGTTGGTTGACATAATGACTTTCACATTGACATTTTGCTCAAAACCGTCCATTTGATTCAGCAATTCAATAAGAACTCTCTGGACCTCTCTATCAGCTCCAGTTTGCGCATCGAAACGCCTTTATAAAGACTTTAGTACTTTGTAGCGATTGAGTCCACCTCATCGATGAATACTATAGAAGGGGAGTTTTATTTAGCCATTTTGAAGACATCTCGCACCATCCTGGGGCCTTCTCCTAAATACTTTTGTACAAATTCTGACCCCACTACTCTGATAAAAGTTGCAGTGGTGATATTTGCAACAGCTTTTGCCATCATTGTTTTACCTGTTCCAGGAGGACCATAAAGAAGCACTCCCTTTGGAGGATCAATTCCAATTTGTGAGTATAATTCAGGATAAGTCAAAGGTAGTTAAACAGCTTCTCTCAATTCCTGCTTTTGGGAATCGCAACCACCAATATCCGCAAAGGTAACGTCAGGTTTTTCTTGAACCTGCATCATTTGTATAGCCGCATCGGATTCCGAGGGAAGGATATCTACAACAGAGTAGCTGTGCCTGTGCATAGCGATGCTGGTTGATACTTTAAGCTTTTAGCGATCGATGGTAGACAACACACGCACATAATAGTTAGATCCTCCAGTGGAAGTAACAAGACCATGGTTTTAATCGATCATTTCAACAAAATGACCCACAACAAGTGGTACAGCTTGAATTCGTTTAAGTTCTTCTTTCGAGCGTAATTCCTCACTGGATAATAAACGAAGTACCGTTTAAGTTTGATCTGATCCTCCTTGATGTACTCTTCCTGAATGCTAAGAAACTCTAAATACTTGTTAAGTTCTTGCAACTTGTTATAGAGATTCTCTTCTTCGCCTTTATTGATCTAGTGCTTGATGAGATGTTCGCCTGTGAGTTCTATCTCCATCATTGCAATTTAAAAATAATTTAAATTATATCCTTGATCCAACTCTTATAATTATTCAATTGCAATGGGAAAATAATAACCATCGAAAGGAGAAGAGCAGGACCCAAGCAAGCAATAACCGAAGAAGATCATTAAAAAATTTCCTTTTAAAATAGGTAAGAACGCTTAGAAGGATAGTGAAGTCAGCGAAGACTTAAAGAATTGGAAGCCAACAAAAATTGCAGAAGCAAAAGAACAGCAAAAGAAATAAATTTAAAAAGAAAGAAGTAATTTGGGTTTTAGCTTCTTGCAATCTCTTTCAAAACCATCATCGAAAGATAATAACATAGGCTTGGCTGAAAAATAATTTATTTTCAAAGCCTTAGAGAAGCAAGAGCCAAAAAAAATAGCCCCAACACCTGATCAGATCAAGTGGGACATTGAGGACCAAACATTTATTAAGAAAGAGTTCACACACGAACACAATTAAAAGCCTATTTAGCATTAACTAGTTGAAGAAGATGAAGAAGAAATTGTGGTCGATAAGATCAAATGGTTAAACTAAAAACCAAAAATGAAGGAAGTTGATTTGACCAAAATTATCGATAAAGACTGGAAAGCAAATGTATAGAAGGGTAAATTTCAAAGCTAAATATGGAACACAAGTTTTACTCGTGGCAAAGGACAGATCAGCTAATTCGTTAAAGAAGCCATATCTAAATTTGATGAGGATGAGCAGGTGCTAAATCAGCGTAATGCCAATAGACGCAAGATCAAAGGTCGTTACGGTTGGTGATACTTCATTTATCTATAACTATAATATCTTTAAAACTATCTATCAATATCAATGTCATCGTAAAATTCCATTGTTTTTAAATTGATATTCGTCATACTTGGTTGTTTTCCAACTGTCGAAGGAACGATCGATTAGCTATTCAACTGTTTGCTTTACCTTTATCACAAATCAGATACTTTTGCCAGTTTAAGGGGGATCTTTTTACGAAACTAAACTATCTTAAAATCTTAGAAACAACGAATTTATTTATTTCTTACTGAAAGTATGCTTAACTTCCAATTGAGCTCATCGTAGCACTCTGATATCTTAGTCAAATGCTGGACTAATAGTGCTTAAAATTTGCGAAAATAATCAGAATCGAATCCTCCAAGAATCTTGACATACTCTTTCGTCATTTTAAAGGGAGCATTTTCGAAACTAAATCCTCCTGGTCCAGAGCCAAATATAAAGGTGAGATCGATATGAAATATCGACCCATCTTATCTAATCATAATATTTGCATTGTTTCGATCTTTAATATCTAATAAAAACTGCGCCAAACAAAATCCAGAATAAGTCTCCACAAATTTATTCATAATAGCCTATGTCGAATTCTTTTCGCATAGTGTTTTAAAGTAACTGACGAGTCCGTTTGTTTCCTTGGCTTTGATCTCATGAATTGTTTGACTATTCTCAATAAATTAATATAATGCTCCATGACACTCTGGGAGAATTTCATATGGAACGATGTACTATTTGCCAAGGATAGCATTGATGTACTTGATGAACTCCATTGCAATAATTTAGTGTGCCAACTGATCGTCATTTTTGTAAAGAAATTTGCCAAATTAAAAATCGAGAACAAGAGGATGTCTGTTCTTCGTTTTGATAAAATAACTGTTTTCCAAATTGATATTAATTACTCTGCGCAGAGATTTCTGCAAATAGAAGCAAAATCCTTTGAGAGACTTACCCTTTTCGCCTTAAGATTCCTCACTGTCTGTTGATCCATCCTCCTATTTCTGATGCAGGATAGCGTTGATCTATGAAATTCTAATTCCGAAATACTACTTCTTATCTTCTTCACTTTCTATCTGGAAGATCTCTGTGGATAGCTCGTTCAGAATCTCAAATATTCTCTATTTCTCGCAGGTGAACTTGAGTCGTCGCTACTTACGAAATGGCATCTTCATCAACTTTTTATCACTCGTTTTCAGAGGAGATTCTTCTCCATTCACGTATTTTTAATCAAATTTAGCGATGGCAATGTTGGAATTTTTCTTGATTGTCTCAGTAATCTTGCCGTTTAAGACTTTTTAGAGTACGTATCGATACTGAATAATGGTAGACCTACCTTCAAGTAAAACTAATTGCTTGCCATTGCATTGACCATCCACTTCATGATGTTATCGTTTCCCAATGCGAGCAAACTAGGATAATATAAAAGGCACCTTATTTCGACTATATTGAGGTCGATTTGTTCTCCAGTCATTAACTCAAGTGATTTTTCGAAATCATATAGTTTAGGAATTGTGTTGAGAATCTTCCAGTTGTTATTATTTTCCTCCATTATAACTATTACACATGAGAGTAGAAAATTAATGAGTCAAATAATATTCCAAAATTATGAAGGAAGGTCCTTATCCTTCATTCATTTAAGGTTAATTTATAAAATAGGCATTATTCAAATATAACTATCCAGAATTGTACGAATTTAGAACTGCCAGAGGTTGAAGGGCACGTATCTACTTATTAGGCTCGGATATAGGTGTGTTAGGTCGATATGCGAGATTTGCGCGAAATGAGGAGAGTTCATTTTTTAGCACTGAGTTAGCTAAGTCAATAAAATGGTTACAAGTAAAAAGAAGGCGTGGTAGGGGTTTATCTATGGGGTACAAATAAAAGGCGAATCGGAGACCTGAAATTACTTGATTTCAGTGATCTCCCGAGCATTCGATGACTGCTTGTCCTTCGTATCATCTTTTGATTTATTAGTGTCTATCTTAAACAAAGGCGGCTTGCTTTGCTGGGGAAGAAATCTACTGCGCACAAAGCTTATCCTTGAGTGAGAGTCAGCAAATTAGTACATTTCCTTTTCCTTACTTTGAAATTATTCAGTTCTATTGAATTTACTATAGTGTTAGGAAATATTGAGAATTTCCTTTTCTCGGCTGCGATTGATCTCCTGGGAATCGTTCAGTTTAACTTCCTCCATGGTAAATCTGTCCTCCTCTTACTCCACTCTACTGATGGTTCCGACCTCACATTTTTCGAATTATTCAATACATCCATCTTATGTCTCATACTCTATAGCTTTTTCAGCATTGATCTTATTTTTAAGAAATTAAACATTTTGAGCCAATTCTTCATTTGTATTTTTGAGAAAGCAATTTTAATCCTAAAGCTCCTCTCTCATTTTGACAGATTCAAACAATTTTGCTTTTAACTACTCTTTCTAACGAATAATATCAATCAGAATATTTTCGTTTTGCGATGATTAGCGTATCAATTACAAATGAATCTACTTGACGATTTCTCGTTACTCGATATGCACTTATGAGGCTTTCTGCTATAAAAATTAGCATTTTTCAAGCAGCTAATTGTACAGTTACTATCTGTCGATTAGCTCATCGTTTAACATCTCAATCTTTTTGCTTAACTCAGAAACCACACTCTATGTTAAGCTTATTATACCTCAATTTATTACTTTTCATCTATGGCTGCTTACCTAAAACAGTTAAACTATTCTTTCAGGCTGTCAAATTGAGCAGCGGACTCAGTAATGACTTATTCGTAGTATTGAAACATTTTATTGGCGTCGGTCATCATCGACTCTATAATTCCTTCCAACGTTTTGATGGTTCGATTGAGTCTAATAATTTATTCTAATGTTTCTTAAATGATACCTTTGGAAATAGATTGATCGCGGCAGCTGATTTGAGTTTTATATTGGTTCTCCTTGTTGCTAACATGATGATAAACGTCATAGTCTTTGAATCTTTTGATGATCCTGCGAAATTCTTCCTAAATCATTTTTTCTCTTTTTAAAGATCAGTTAATATACTAAGAAATATATTGTTATGAATGATAAGTGCATAATAAAAATAGATAAACTTATAAAATGCATTGAAGTTTCCTTATGTCATTCCTATGATTTAACTTTGAAAAAACATATAATTTATCAATAAATCTCAAAATCATATTTGTTAGCTTGAATTTCCATTGTTGAAATCTTTGGCTAGATGCAGAAAATCCCCAAATTAAAATTATAATATCTACACACAATGCATTGCCAAACTATTGCCAAACTCATATTCTCAGCTTCCAGAAACCTTAAACATATGGGCGATCTCAGGTATGGGCTCACAAATTCTTTGAGTCTTCCCCTAAACCAAACAATCTATTCCTCATCGAAAATGCAATTCAACTTTTCTAGTCAAGAACATCAATAAAGCAAAGTTTAACTAAAGCCATTCTCACACTATATCACTGATTAAGTTATACTCGAGAAATTAGCTGCAAATGGACTTAATAATGTTTTTCCCATTCAGGAATAAACTTTCAATTATGTTCTGCAAGGAAGAGATGTTTTGGCTAGTGATAGGACAGGATCAGGAAAAACATTAGCCTACACTTTGCCTGTGCTATAAAAATTTAGAAAAGCAGGATACTCGCCAAAGGATATAAAATCCCCAAAATTTTTGATCCTCTGCCCCACTCGGTATCATTTTAGTGATTTAGTTAACTAGCAATCCAAGTAACAACTGAGCTAAACAAATTTAACTCAGGCTACAAAGTGACCACTCTATATGGTGGTTCTTCCATTTAAGGTCAAATGAGAGATCTTGAAAGAGGAGTTGCTATCATTGTGGCTACTCCAGGAAGATTAATTGATTTAATTGATAGATAGTGCGTAAAATTAAAAGACCTATAAGTAGTTTGCATTGATGAGGCAGACACTATGCTCTAGAAAGGGTTTAAGATGGATGTTTAGAAAATTTTTGGCTACGTGACAAAAGATGCAGGCAAAACTCAAAATATAATGTTCTCAGCTACCATTCCTCCTTGGGTAGTTAAGATTGCTAATGAATACTTCGATAAAGTCGTGAAGATCAATCTTATCAGGGATCAGGATGTACGAACTTCCTAAACTGTGGATCATTTTGCCTTATTAGTCCGTCAGGATGAACGACATCACATGGTAACTCAGCTAATTCAAAAATATAATCCTGACCACAGAACGATAATCTTCACTAAAACTAAAGCTGAAGCTAATGATTTTATCAAGTATTTTGACCAGAACTAAATGGTCATTCTCCATGGAGATATTTCACAAAATATTCGAGAGCATAACATGAATCAATTTAAAAAAGGAACTAAGAAAATTCTCATTGCCACAGATATTGCAGCTCGAGGATTGGACATTCCTGATGTCGAACTTATTATACAGCTTTCTCCCCCATAAAACCCTGAACCATACATCCATCGTTCCGGAAGAACTGGCAGAGCTGGAAAATAAGGCTTAAACATTACATTTTTCGACGAATCTAACGTTAGAAATCTCTTAGATATCTAATCTGCAGCAAACATCAAGATTAAACTCATTAACAAAAATTTCAACATAACCCTTTGGAAGAATCAGGTGACAAAACTAGTAGAAAAAGTGATTTCTGCCCCAAAAACTGCTGAGTCAGCAATTTATGAAGGATTTGCAGCTGAAATTTTAAAATCAGTTAATCCAAAGGATGCCATTGTTTATCTACTGAAATAAAAGCTTGGAGTGGCTCCTAAGACAACATCGGTGTTGACAGGTAAAAAGGGTTATATTTCTTTCAGATATAATATCGTGCCATCTGAATAATTCGATATTCAAGACGAATTCACGAATATTAAGATAGAAAGCATTATAAAAGAAAAAGATTGTGTAAAATTTGATATTCTGGCTGAGGACTGCTTCAAATTCGAACAAATTATTGAATCCCTCAATCTTGAAATTGAACTTCTGGATTAAAATGATAACATGTCTCTCAAGCAATTTAGTTTAAGTCACATGAGTAGTAGTCAGGGAAATAGCTCTTATAATCGGAATTATTCCTCTAGGCGGCAAGATGACAGAGAATATCGACCACGCAGAGATGATAATTTCGATCGGGAAGATAGAGGATCAAGATATAGAAGAGATGATCACTCATAGCGAGGAGAAAGAAGACAAAGTTAAGTACAAGAAGTCACTCTCAATGATGGCTAAAATAAGTTCTTTTTGTTTGGTTTTTCCAAGGATGTGAGCGATTAAGAGTTAGAGCATGCAATCAAAACTCATGCCAGTATTGACAATATGAAGCTTAAGGTCATTCGTAAGATGAACTAATAAACAGGAAATGAGAAGATATTTGGTTTCTTAACTGTTTACAGTTTCGAAGATGCAAGTTCATTTATGAAAAACTAGATCCACCTTGCTAAAGGAGGCATCCTGAAAAAGAAAATAGCTCAATAGCAATGAACTATAATTTCGCATATGATATTCATGTCATCATAATTTAATATTTTATTTGCAGTCGCTACTTCAGCCACAATGACTAAAAAATTATCATAAATAAAATTATAGGATTTATTAATTAAAGAGATTAATTTTTATTTGGATTAAATTGGATATTTTAATTGCATTATGAAGGGAGCAAAAGGAGCACCAGCTGCCAAGCCTACAACAACTGCACCAGTTAAACAACCTTCCGTGAAGGCCTTTAGAGCTGAGGATTATGCAACCCTCACTATTCCCGTTGAGGAGGTTCGAGACATCAAGACCGCCTTCGATATCTTCGACAGCGATCTTAGTGGCATCGTCGATCCACAAGAACTCAAAGCTGCCTTCCAGGCTTTGGGTTTTGGAGGAGGAAACAAGTTCATCTATCAGATTTTGGCCGAACTCGATGACGACCAGTCAGGAGGTATTGACTTCCAGGAATTTTTGAGATTAGCCACAGCCAAACTGTCGGACAAGGAGGGTAGAGCCGAAATCGACAAGGTTTGGGGTTCATTCGATGTTAATAAAACTGTAAGTTTGATTCTATTTAGGGTAAGATCACTGCTCTTGAGCTCAAGAAAGTGGCCCATGAATTGGGTGAGGACCTAAATGACGAAGAGATTGAGCACATCTTCTTCAAAGCTGACTTAGATGATGATGGTTTTGTCAATGGTGATGATTTCTACAACATCATGACCCATAAGGTTTACTGGGAGCAATGATTCGATGAGATATTGAAATTATCTTCTCCTGAGCTTAAGATATTAAACTTATTTAACAATATTAATTCTGATCAAAGTTATTGAAGAAATTACCATTGATTTGATGCTTAATACATCTTCAAGCTTTGCTTTTCATTGTATGATTCGATAAATTAACCTAAAAATAATATTAACAGCAAATTCGTTAAAAGAATATAAATATTTATTCATTTCACAATTTTAGGTATTTTCAACAAGGTTTATGATATTTGCCATATTAGTATTTTTGACTTTCATTCTAAGATATCCTAGGATAATAAATACAAATTGTTAAAATAGTGTGGGCATATAGTTTTAAAGATAAGATAAGATATCAAATCCATGTGGTGTAATGGGAGCATATCAGATTTACCATTTCTGAATCTGAAGATCAAGGTTCGATTCCTTGGATGGACATTTTTAAAAGCTATATTTTTGGGCATATACGTTTAAAAATGATCGCCACATGTTTTACGCGAAATTATTTTTCCATTAGATTTATATTCTCTGTCATAATATAAAAGATTAATTATAATGCAGTCCAATTAGTATGGCCTCGCCGACCCGTCTCTGTGGCCCAACTACTTTTCCTTTGACGAAAACACAAAAATGAAGAGGGAAAAGATCGCCCAAATCATCCAGTCGACCAAGGAGGCATTCTTCGCCAGGAACGTCCAGTTCTTCAATCGCGAACAGCTTCAATACTATTTTGACGAATCGCGAGACATATATTACCCGCCAAAGGACAAAGAGCCCTCGTTTTGCAGAGCGGGATTACACTACTCTATCCCCGACAATGCTGTCGGTATTGGCCTGAGGGTCGATTCATCGTATGACGATTCGTAAAAATGGGCACTACTTTATCATGGCACAAAACCGCAACATTTAATCTCTATAATGAGCAATGGGTTGAAGCCTGGAGCTGGACAGGCTCATAATAATACTCTCGATCCATGGGGGAAAAAAGTGCCAGTTGGAGTGTATTTTTCGTTTTGGATGAATCAAAGCTATCACTATACGCTCGCTGCAAATCCAATAATTTTAGAATCCTTTTGTCAAGATGTTTACGTCGCTCCAGGTGCGAAGGGTTATACTGTTTGCAATACATCTCGAGTATCTCGAATTCTCATTCCTCTGGCCAGCAATAGAACTGAGCAGATGTACTGAATAAAAAAGAAAGATGATTGACTCTAAAATGTATTATTTTTTGAAATGAAATATAATTTTGATTATGGTAATATATTTAATAATCCTTCACGATTAACTGCTTATTTGATATCTAACAGTGTCTATTTTAAAAGAAAATAAGGGGTTGGGGTTGGGGTTGGGGTTGGGGTTGGGGTTGGGGTTGGGGTTGGGGTTGGGGTTGGGGTTGGGGTT
>Ga0302188_10002175_pt1 | contig 14510 bp, 10 predicted proteins | sample II_Bog_E2_1_FD_198783 | JGI IMG/M metagenome (GOLD analysis project Ga0302188, IMG submission 198783) | Peat permafrost microbial communities from Stordalen Mire near Abisko, Sweden - II_Bog_E2_1 | ecosystem: Environmental > Terrestrial > Soil > Wetlands > Peat | place: Sweden: Abisko...
TGCGTAAATTGAGCTTTTTATAAATTCGTTATAACATTGTAGGCTATCATGACTTCATCCATTTTTCTGGTTTTCCTGTTTCTTATGCTGTAGATGATACTACTTCCAGCTCAGTCTTTCTCTCTACCAATGAACAATCTCTATACAACCAACATTGCAACTTATGACTTGATAACATTCACTAAGATCAGTGGAGATAATTTGACGTTTTCATCAGTTCTTACTTCATATCCAGTGGCCCAAAATGCGACAACTACTGTCACTATCAAAATTGTTGGAGGATCAAATACCTTGGTTTTTGGTTGTGGTCAAAAAAACACTGCCTTACTTTCTTCAATGTACTTTGGACAAATGGCAAACACTTTAGGCTTCTCTGCGCTTTCGGGGCAAAAAATTATCAGTGGTTTTGGCATTCCTTATAATGTTTCAGCCAATGTGGGAGATTTCATAACAATGAAAATTGATCTACATCCGTCGGCAATGAATGTTGAGTTTCAAAAAAACTCAGTATCTATGGGAATGGCGTTTGGAGGACTTGGAGATTGGGGAGAAATTTACATCGGGCTATCGTTGGGATAAACCAATACATCGGTGCAATTCTTCTATTACTAAGTGGCGACATGATTTATTGAAAAAAATAATGTAATATACCATTTATTTATTTGTTATTGTAATTGTGAAAAGATGAAAAAAAAAATATGAAAATAAGTTTCAGTAAATTTGAATACTTGAATCAAATGAGAGTAAAATGTATTATTTCTTTATCAATCTCATCTATTGAAGTTCGTTAATTTATACTTTTTTTGCACAGCCATGACAGCTGTGGATTATATAAAGACGGCAAAGTGATAAATAGGCAAAGAAACTTTACAAAGAGGGATAATTAATAAATAAATACGATTTATTTTATGCTATATTTAAATTTGAAATAGGCTCATTTTATCATAATCTTTGATAATATAATAATCACTATAAAAAGATTAAAACAAGCATCCATCGTGAAAGCACTCTAATAAAAAAAATGAAGTTAATTAGATCAAATTATTAATATTTTTTATTGAAAGAAAGAAAAGCAAAGTTATAAATTGTAAGAGAAGGGGATTGGACATCTCAATAAAAACTAAAGAAAAACAATTAAAGAATAGGAATAAATTAGGAAAATGCCATTATTAATTTTAAAACCACTTTCATATTAGTTTAAGAATATCAAAACATTCGCAGTCAGCAACAAATGTGAGAATGGGTGCTCTTGCTTTTCAAATAAATAAATGCGAGTACTTCCTCCTACCTGGCTAAAAATTGTATAGTTTTCGGGGTTAAGTTTAAGTTTTGTCAATTTAATGGGTAATACTGATGGTCAAATTATTTGCTATTATTGTAAGAGTATTATTTATTTTTTAAAATAAGTTGTTCATTGCCATCAATTCTAATAAAGTTACTTTCTATTTGAAATTGAAAGGTTTTTTAAAATATATTTATTTTCATGAATCTCAAAAAATCAATCTTTTTTTTATGCTTTAAAAGTTATGAGAAAATGAAATTAATGACGCATCTCATGATCTTCTTTTTATTTACTTATAGAAATATTTGGTTATCATCAATCCTGCCATTATATATTACATATCCTTATTGCAATTAAATTTGATAGTTTGCTTATACCTAAATGAAATAAGAGGCTAGTTTCCTGCAGTGGGCATCTATTATGCTTGACGTATAAGTATCGTCCCTCAGCAGTATTCAAGACGTTCGCTTTGTTAAGAATCTTTTGTGGCATGTCGAATAGACATATTTCACCAACTGGTAGAATGGTCGTGGAAATGATTCTTATTCCCAAGTGTTAGAGATTATCGCCAAATACTTCTGCTAGGAAATTGGGACTGACATTACTCAGCAAATTGAAGGCATTAACGTCTATAAAAATGTGATCGAGGTATGGTAGTTGGTATTTTGTATCGCCATCAAGGGTAGCAGACGTGAAACCAACATAAATATTATTTTCCAAATGGACTATGCTTTGCAGGCCGACTTAGTCACCATTGTGACAGAAATTATTAATAAATTTGGAAATGCAGCTACGGGTCAATAAGAAAAATAATAAGTTGAAGCTCCAGAAGAAAAAAATATGGATGGGAAAGAAAGACAAATGATGATTGAATTTGCAGAAGAAAATGAAGACCTAAAGGAAAAAATAAAGGAATTATAATTCTAATTGAAACAATAAAAAAAGAATGGAGCTGCCCAACGCTAGGAGCTGGAACACAGCTTATAGATGTTGAGGCTTTAGAAAATGGCCTTCTTTTAGATAATTGCTAATGCCAATCGCAGTTCTAGTTCTTCTAAAATTTTTGAAGAAGGAGATGATCCTCTGGTCAACTCTCAAGTGAGTCTGTCATAGTTGGCGAAGGATATTGTAATTTTTATCCGGGATCAGCGTAAGCGCCTTGTACAAGAACTTTAAAAGACTTCTTCGCTATAATAATAGTTACATATTTCGCAAAGAGATATCAGGCGTTGTGTTGATGAAAATGAGCTCTATCTAATGCAGTTGGGCAATTTATCAGCTTATGAAAAATAATTGGAGATCTTAAGATTATAAAAAAATTAAGTATTTCAAGAGAACTCCCTATTGCTGGAAAGGATTACAACTCTTGAAGAAGAAAAGTTTCAACTCATTGCTAATTTCCAAAAACGGATACAAAATATGGAGGAAGATAGTTAGAGTGAAGCCAACTAAGAAGTGCCCAACATTCGCCAAATTAGTAACAAGGTATCTCGTAAACAATCTAAAGTCAATAAGGAAATTTCTGTGAGGAGAGAATAAATTAGAAAGAGCTAGTCAAGCTCAGATAGTAATGAAATCAAAATATCCGTTAATGATGTTTCACGTGAAGAATCAGTTAGAGAGAAAGGAACATGCTTAGGGAAAGAGATGGATTAACTTCGCTAACCGTAACTTCGAAACAAATTGCAGAGAGAAATAATATACTTAAAAACAACAATTAGTGGACTGCAGAGACAGAATGAATCCCTTAAAAAGACCAACTAAACCCTACAGCGATCAACACGTCAGTTTATGGATAGCAATCAGGTAGTTGTTAAAAAATGGGAGGAGGATTATCAAGGACTCCTTGATAAGATGACGGAGCTGACTAAGTTTCGAGAATAGTTGAAGTAGAAGTAAGCAGAGACTGAGGCCATAAAATAAAATACTGAAGCGAATGTTGAAATTGAAATAATTGATAATCAGTAAGATTCGCTTGCAAATGACAAAGAATAACCGTTAGATTAAAGTAAAAAAAGTAAGCCTGAGGAATAAGAAAAACAGGAACTTAAAAAAGCTTAAAAAATGATTGAGAAAGATCGAGTGGCTTTGTGGGATGAAATCGTCAATAAACTAAAGTAGATAATCAAGAAAGGTAAGGCTAAATAATTGTCCTATGAAAATAGTTTAAATCATCTCAGACAATAGAACTTCAAATTGCTGGAAATTATTAGAAACAAAAACAAAGAACAAGATATGTCATCGAGTAGGGTGGAGAAATACGAACCTTCTCTCTCACAAAAAATTGAGCAGTTGAATAAATCTAAGAGTATCTCAGAACAAGAATACTTAGTTGTTGGATAATAAAAGTCAATGGCTTCATCAAGACCTGTGCAGAAAATGGCCTTTTTATCAATCCTTGAAGCAGATGATCAAGAGTCATCCTTTTCAAAGCAAAAAGATAAATCTGCTTTTTTCGAGCTCAATAGCGTAATTCTGGATGGCATTCATTAAAAGAAGCCTTAAACTAATAGTTTTATCAATAATAATGAGGAATATTATCTGAATTTAAATCGTCGACTAACTTATTCGATTAAATAAACTTTGGATGGGCTGGGACGTGTAGGCGAGCCTGACATAATGGGTTCAATTGACCTTCAATAGAAGTTGTAGAAATAAATAAATAAGATTCAGTTTCAATATCAACGACTAAACGAAAACTATCAGTCTGTCTTCACTAAGCTAAACATTTATACAGAACAACTTAAATAAAAGGAGTCTCTCAAGAAAGAATATGTCCAGATGCTGGCTTAACTCACTAAAGCCGAGGAAGAAGTTAAAATTGGACATTAGTCTGAAATTATTCGGTTGAGACTTATCAATGACAATTTGCATCAACATCTAATTGAAACTACAACTGAAAAAGAGGAAATTTTACAAGTCATCAAGCAACTAGGTGCAAGTATGATGAAGGGGCAGGCCAATCGGTAGGGCAACTGGCAACGTGTCTTCGAGCAAGTGGAGCACACTTTGAAGTAAGCACAAATGAAATACTCTCAGTCACTGAAAGATCCTTTGAACTTTCTCGATGTGTGTCTAAGTGGTAGTAAGGAAGAAGGCAATCTGTAAAAGTTTTACCGTCTCTATATGAAGGAGAGATAGAAGACAGCGCGACTTAATGAGGAACTATAGCTTTTATCTTGTGTGCTGTTAGAATATCGCACTATGTGCTCCTGATCATATAATATTTGTCGTTGGTTGTATTTTATTAGCTAAAAGCTGATCTTAATTGATAATAATTTGAGTTGAGATGTCCTTCGATTTTTTCAATGAGGGAATCAAACCCGAATCCCCCATCATATTCACCAAAGAGGAAAATATGTATGGTTGACTCTATTTAGGTTTCTCTAGTCAAAGCTGCCTTTGTTAGATCCTAAAAAATCAGGTTCAATTGCCCTCGGCACTGCGCTCCAATTTTTAAAATTTTCTGGTCTTCGATCAGAAATATACCAAAAAATTCTTAAAAACTGCAAGATATAGGGTATCAATTTCCTCATCCAGCGGGCACGAAGTTACTCACCCACGAAGAAATGAAAAAGATATTTAGGGGAATTGCTTTAGCTCAGAATAATATCGAGCCATCAACTATGAACATCGGTGCTAATATTAAGACGAAGTTGCCTGCTTTTTATGATGATGAATCTGAAGAAGAGGAAGAGCCTCCACAAAAACAATAAAATAAACCTGAAAAATCAAATAAAACTCCTGAAAAAATACCCGAAAAGCCACAACAATAAAAGCCTCAGCAATTACCCTTACAGCAACCTGCGCATCAAGCTATCAGACCATCCACTTTCGTTCCTGCATCGAAAAACAATAAATAAAATCAATCTCATCAACCTCCGCTCCCCCCACAACCCTAAGGTGACCCCGCCTCCAACAAATTTAAAGATTTCTAAGCCTATTGGTCTAAATTACCCACCAATAATAACAAAATTGATGGAGTCTAAGTAAAATCCCTTTGTAAAAACTTAGCACAACGTAGTAACTTGTCGAAAGCATGGAAAATTTGTTGCCTTACTCACTCAGGCTCATTGACTAAAGGGGAATTTTTTGTTTTTTTATAAATGGTTGGATCTAGTAAATCACCTGAGGGCCTCACTCCTGAACTAAAACAGATCATCGCTCAAATTGATAAGGGAGCCCAAGTTAAACCAAAATAAAAGGAGGTGGTTCCAGCAAAAGATTTTTCTCAATTTGGCGCCACTCAGTTGTTTTAAAATTTCGGAAAAAGTGATCCTATTATACCTGCTCAAGATTCAAAACACGCTTCAACTGTCATCAGAGCATCATCACTATTTCCTTCAATTCAATAGACCTCGAATAAAATATAAAAATCCTTATAAAAAGGACAAAAATCTCTTATAGGAGCTCAGCAATCTATAGATAATGAAACAAATTAACTACACCGTAGTCAATAAATTCTTAACAATATGATGGGTGAAATTGACCAGTTTTTAACTCAAGTCAACTCTAAGAATGAAGAAACTAGAGCCCAAATAGACGAGCTCAGAAATAATCAAAATATGCTTAATGATCGACTTAATAAGGTCTGTGTAACTATGAACGGCATTATTATCAAGCAAAACTCTTTTATAGATGAACTTATGCAGGAGGTACATACACAAAATGTGCTGAATCAACAAAGGGTTGCAGTATTATAGAATTATGTCGTCGAAACCAACGCTCAACTTTAGGCCAAACAACGATAAATATTAGCAATCAGGAAAACAGCAAAACAACCCCAAATGTAATTTAAACCAAAAATGCAAGTTTTTTAGGAAAAGGCTCAATCTGAGCATGAGGAGGAGCGATAGTAAGAACACGAGTAAGAGCAAGAAGAAAAAAACGTTGATTAAAATCACCATTAAGAGGAAAAGCCAGAAGAAGAGGCGGTTCATATAAGCTAGCCACATCCACAACAATCAAATGCACATGTCGTTCAATAACCAAATGCTCCTTCTATCCAAGGAGACAATGTTTCTCCTCATGTTCATCGTGAAAGTATATCTTCAACACAATCTGGGCAGCTTTAACAAGAGCAAGCCGATTATATTGCTCGAATGAAATTGAAGCAGATGAAGGTTATTGCCCTGATCAACTACATTACTCCCATTTCTGCTGTATAGTATCCTCAAATTGCCCAGAGAATTACGTCTTACTCCGAAGAAAATCTCGATGTTGCATTTAATATATTTAAACAGAAAGCCGAGGATAAACAGCGTGCAGATCAACTATAAATGTAGCGTCAACAACAGCTGCAGCGATCATCTATCAACTCACAGAATTTACAAGCTGAACCAGATGACTTTAATACTCATCATTTTCGCAAGGAGGAAGAGAGGGAGCCTCATCAATAAGACTTTTTCAAATGATTCTCACATATCCAAATAAAAATTTTAGTTGAAGCGATCAATTTATGATTATATATATATGATTAATATGAATCGAACGCTAATACTGAAAGGACTTTTGACGACTATTCACGGAGGATTATCTATTCCCATAGATATGATGAAGGAGGTAGCAACATTAACTGGAAATCGAGAAATCGATAGCATACTAAAATTGCAAACATTGATTTATAATATGGCGCTCAAAAAGCATTTCCCAAGTCCAGAAGGAAACATCTTCATTTTTGGGGAATTGATTGAGTGTGTGGCAGCTTTTGTCGAAATGCCTTAACCCGCAAAAAAATTAGCATATTTGGATAGACTTAGTTTTATACAGTATTGCGAAGACAACCGTCAATACGGGCAAATCGCTAGCAAAGCCATAGGAATTTATCCTCGCTTACAGGTTGACGAAAACCTTCCAAAAATAATGAATTATGAAGCCGCTGTAGTGTCAATGGAAGACGAAGTAGGACGGATAAAATATATCGGTAATCCTAATTGGCAATTAACTCGATCCATTTTTGCCTAATGGCAGGACTGCATGAAGGACACTTTATCGGCTGAATAAAATTTAAGCTGTCACATTTTACTTTCGACAGATTCGCTGTTTTCTCTCTGTTCAAATACGAGTTGGAATGCTTTGTGGAGCCGTTTGTATGTTTGGTATATGCACTAGTTGCTCTCAACTAACCTAAATCCCTCAATTAAATTTAAAAACTGGCACTTTATCTCCGAAGTTGACAAGCATACAAAGGATATTCAGGATATATGCATGGACTTATCTTAAAGGACCCCCAATTAACGGATTATTGTAAAGTTGATTATTTCAGTGATTAAAGAGTTTGTTTGCTACGATAAGGAGGATTTTCATTTTAAAGATGCCTTTTAAATATTTAGCAATGTGGACGGCACAGGTTTCGGTTAACTTTGGTAATATCTACTGATAAATGAGCTTTTCTTTAAATTAGCTTAAATACTTGAACTCTAAATTGTTGCTGAGAACAGCCGCGGCCTCATGGAAACCTTTAGAAGGCAATTAGACTAAGACAACCTTGCTTAATAGCTAAAATATTTCCTCCCTCAGCTATTTACTTAGGAGGAATTGATTGCTTATATAAGAGAAAGGCAAATTGCATACTGGCAATATGGACTGAATGATTAAATGATTAAAAATATTTCCCTAAAAGAATTGCATGAGGGTCCATTTAACCAAGATAACGCCAAGTATGTTCTCAAACATCTCAATTACAAAGATTTTGTAAGTAAAGTATTAAGTCAAGATTACAGTCTGTGGGAAGGTAGAACTGAGAAATCCATGGCTGAAAAAAAGAAACTCAGACTAATAGTGAAAACTGTGGGGTAAAATGCGGATGAGTTGGGAAATACATTTTACGAATATTTAAATGACACATAGGAAGAAATAGTGAAAGGCTTAAAAGCATTTGGGTAGCAGTGGACTTGCGTGCAGCAAGTGCAAGAAGATGGTGTTCGTGAAGATACGCTCAATTCAGTCTTACAATTCATCGGATTTGATTTCAAGTTGTCTTCAAAATTTAAGAATTAGTGCAAACTGCCTATTGAGGAGAATGAACTAATTTGGTAAATCATTGATAGACTCATTGATTTCATTAATTCAAGTTTTGAGAGATTGCTACCAGAGACAATGACTAAAATAAAGGAAATATTCTACACAAAAGAATTTTATCTCACTTTGGAGCGTTTACCGAGTTTACGAAAGGATAAATTTTGGTAACGTTTTAGCTGGATATTACTAAAAGATAGCTCTTTCGTAAAAACTTTACTTGCAATAAAGCCAACCAAAAAACTAATTGATCCCTGCGCTTCTATCCCAAGCTAAAGCGGAAATTAAAAAGAAGTAGATATTGTCACTTCATGATGTTTATTGTTATAGGCTGCTAAATTTTTAGGCAAATGCAACTATTTACAATTTTAAGAACCTATTTGATAGCTCTAAATATTGTTTATCCATTTGATCGCTATGGCTCCTTTTTATTAAGCAATTAAAATGTCAGTTAAATACAATTAATACTAATAAAACCAATTTGTTAAAATAAGGTGGATTAAAATAATGAAATGTTTACAATTGTTTGTTAATAATAAATATGAAGCAGCAGACCCTTGTCATCATTTGCGTTTGGGATTCAGATGTTCTTTTTTTATCAAATATGATTAATACAATCGTTCATTTTTTTCCCGTTCCTCTAGATATTTTTTGATGATTTCGACTTTACTGATCCCATCGACATCATATTGCTTAAAATTTTTAAACTATAAATGGATAAGCTCCAAAATTTTACGCTCCACCTCTTGCTAGTTATTCATTCGTAGAAACTGGCTGTAGTTAGAAAAATTCTATCCTTTCAAGACCAGCATGAGGAGCTTGAAGAGCTCTTTACCAATTTCCAAGCAAATGTTGGTGATCATGACATTGAAAGTCTCACCTTGTTAATTGTGGATTAGGTTTTCGCGAATACTATTCAGTTGTTACAACCTATTGAAAATATCTTTTGCGTCTTGTACGAAATACTCATCAAAAGTTTTTTCCTACATATTGTTATTAGTTTGAGCTTCATGTGAATCATATTTGACTGGAATCCGTTGATTCTTAGATTTGAGTCGATTTTCTTTCATTTCTTAGAACCTTTTCCTAGCATCATTATACTTCTCCTAAAGGCTTTCATTGTTTCGATCTGCCTTTACTTTAAGTTAAAGATTCTCTTTTAGCTTAAAGAATCTAAAGATGTCATCGATATCTATATTATACGCTGCAAAGTCGAACATTTAAAATAGACCGACGTTATCAGTATCCAAAAATGCGCAGGTTGCCATTGTTTCATCTTCACTTCTATCTTGATTTAGATTTGGGGCCTGCCAAAACAGCAGTTCGCGATCGCAGTTAAACAAAAAATTGTAGGACTGTTTGGCTGAATCAGGTTATAACTACTATGATATTGGCTGCTTTCTATCAGTGTGTGTTTTAGGTTATATATCAGTGTGGCTACAGTTTCTTTGTCATTTGAGTCATTTCTCACAGTTTTCAATGGTTGAGAAAAACTTTTTTCCTAAAAATCCCCTCGAAGTAAATCGTAAAACTATACATCCTTAAGGTCTTAAAACTCAGGTGTGTCAATGAGCTTTACATGCCTAAAGGTTAATGGTATCTCCTTTTCCTACCTTAAACGTTATCGTTTTTCCTCCAGACTCGTGATTTCCGCATGTTTAAACCTACGTTACAAATCCTATTTTTTGGCTTTTTCCGGTATGATTGTAATCTATCCTGCTTTGGAATATTTAACATTGAATTAATTACTAGGATCAACCTACGTTCCATAAATTTGATGCTGAAAGGTGTATTCACTATCTCGGGAAATGACCTTCTTGTAGATTGATTTTGAAAATTATGCTATCCGATCCTGCTATTGCTTCATATCTGTTTTGAGGTTGTTGTAGTTCTTTCGAAGGCCATCGATGTCCTCATTCTCAATAAACGCAAGGGGATTTTATAGATTGCGAAACCGATGGTCCATTTGATACGAGTCTGCAATAGCTGCCTATATAGCATTTAAGGATCTCATATTTCCTTTAACATTTTTGTCGCTTTATCTATTATCTTCAATGTGCTCATTGCCAATGGAATCACCAGAATTTTATCGATTACGAAAGTGCTGGTCAAACTGATTAGATTGTCCAAAAGCTATCTATATAGGAGCTAAAGTTTTTCTGTCAAAATTTTTCTTAGTACTCATATAAATTCAAATTTTTTTAATTTTTAAAGCAATAATTTACATATCATTTGTTTCTTGCTTTACTTTCTTTGATTTTTTTAAACTCCAATTCAAAGTCCACTTCCTCTTCTGAAGCAAATAATTACATTTATAAATTACTTATCAGATGCTCTTTACTGAAATCATCTAGCAGCGACTTTACTGCGTTGGTAAACTTTGAACTTGAAACAAGATTCATTTGCAAAGTTCCCCATATCTTCTACAACTGATAAACTAAATTAAGCAGAAGGTCCGGCTTTTCCACAGAACATGGAAGGAATTCGACTTTACTCTGCTGGTCTATAATTTCTGCAATAGCTTTAAGAATTTCACTCGACCCATCAAGGCTGAGATCATAAAGCATTCTGGTCATCGATGAAAGCGTAAGATAATCATCAATCATGCCATCTGGTGGTCGACGTCCCTTAAGCAACTGTGTATAGCCACTAGTACATCTATTTTGCTAAGTAAGCTGAGATGAGGCATCTCCAAGTTAATCATGGAAGTCAGTGTCATCATGCACATGGAGATATAGTCTTCGATCTGATAGATATAGGTAGCATCGAATAGTTATAAAAGACAAGGAGACAATCTATAGACAGTGACAAGAGTGTTTATCACTTTTTTCATTGATTAATGATTCAAATAGAGTTAAGCCTGTCCTGGCAAATCAAAAAGTAAAAAAATATTCTAAACTTATAATTATTCCAGTTTCATCTGCTAGTTAGCTTTGATGTTATGTTGGACACGAAAAGCAGGATTTCTTTTTGTAATTTCCCTATTCAACGATTGATGTAACCACTCTAAGTTCTACCAGAGCAGGTCAATGGAGTAGAGCAAAGCTCCATTTGGTCTGCATGTTGAAATATTTACCCGATTTATAATTCCTCCATGACTTCCTCAAGTTGTACAAGCTAATTGATATTGATATCATAATGACCGCCATTGCTGGCGCAGTCCAGATTAATTGTAAGAGTACTTCCTTGTCCAAAGAGTTTTTTGTATAAATCAGCTAATTTGTGAGTAAGAGTGGTCTTTCCCACCCCACTGGGGCCAATTATAAACAAAGCTTTCATTAAATAATATAATTATAAAAAGCGCATTTTCAGTTAGCATAGATGATAAATATATCAAACAATATAAATATGGGCACATTAATTATGAACATATTTCCATAAATTTAGATTGATGCGAAGGAATAAGTTGTTAATAAAACAAAGACTTTACTTTAGTGTCTGATGGAATTGATATAAATTAATTGATAAATGTTCATGATTTATTAGCATAAATATAGACCATTAATATAAACTTTTGTCAATCTCTAAAGATTGTGGCCATCAATTGAAACAAGGGATGAAGCATTTCTGGATAAAGATGCTGATTCAAAATATATTTACTTTAAAGATAATCTACTCCTTCTTATCTTTTCTGGTCAGACTGACAGCAATTTAGTTTAATTTTATTTAGATCAGATCAATCTCATTATAATGCAAGTATATTTTGATATTCGGCTCTTTGATGTGTCTTAGCTTAAAATATCGAGATCCTCCAATTAAATTATAGAATTCATAGCCGTCCCGCCCATGTAGGAGGACAACTGTCACTAAATGCTAGAATATCTCCTTCCCGATTGGCATCCCAATCACCTACATTTAGCAAGCATCCAAAGTTACTTTTTGCAGCAGTCCATGATTGCCTCGAAGAATTCGCACTAGGCCTTTTCGGCATTATTCCAGTTGTTTGATTCCTCTGATTTAGTCAAAAAATTAATGTTCTGTAACTTAATCTATATCCAATCTGTCTCTTGGATTGAACTGAACAATGCTGGCAAAAAATTCAATAGTTTATTCATCAATTTTCTTAATTATTGAAAGTATACCTTTTGCCGCATGAGGGCAAGACGATTTTCTAACTGTTCTTAAAATTGCTGTTCAGCATCAAACTAAATATGGAGGTATTCGCCAACAAAAAGTTAATAGACGATGCATCCATAAGCCCACAAGTCACCCTTCTCATCGCCAATAGTCGAATGAATCATCTCAGGACTCATATAGATCTGTGTGCCTACAAAGGAGCTAGCTCTACTTTTCCGAGAGTTTAGCATTGAAACTACTTCATTTAAGTTGATTCCTTTATGAAAAACAAATTACCAAAATCTTGCACCATACAAGAATGAGTAAGATTGGCAAATCGATTATCAAAGCACACTGCTTCATCAAAGTCTATCAGCTTAAGTTGTCCCTAACTATTAAAAGTAATGTTTGAAGGCTAAATTTATCTATTTATACTTTGATGTCGCGATGAGCCATGTTCATAGATTTTATATATTGAAGAGCATCAGCTAATTGAAACAGCACATATTTGATTAACCGAGTTTAACCATCATCAAGGAGTACCTTCTTGACTTTTTCAAGGCTACCCTTTTTGCAACACTAAAATAGAAGGTAGATAGTTGTCTCGTCCGGGCTGACGATGTAATTGACAAATTTGATGATGCCAGGATGATGCAATGCTTGCAGTATGAAGATAGATCGAATTAGATTCTTGTACTTGTTGCGCTTCTATAGATGATTGCGATTGTAGCGTTTGAGAGCGTACTATTTCTCTAAAACAAAGAAGATGTACTTGTTTTCTTATTGCGAATGAGGTACACCTTACCAAAGGATCCCTATCCTAAGACTCTAATCAATTAAAAATGTTCACGGAGAAGCTATTATTTGTCTGATTACATGATATATAACTATCTTATCTTATATGATAAAATATAAATAACCGAGGGATCAACTTAAACTATTAGAAACTACATGATTCATACAAACTCTTTATCTTTACAATATTTTATTATTTATAGAGATGTCACCATAGAAAGGCAGTGACTGAATCATGGATGGCGCTCAAGGAAGAGAAGTTAAAATCGGGACTAAGACCATATTTATTGTTTTATGGTTTAAATGGAAAATCTATTGCTATAGTGCTAGTTTTTCCCATTTCGTAATGGTTTACTAGTATAATAGTGTGGCTTAAAGTATCTTTGAGAATGGCCTATCTATCAATTTATAGAGAGCAATCATCTATTCAATGACATTTATCAAAATATCATAATTATCCTTGTTGGCTGAAGTAGCTCATTATATCAAGTCCCACTCCACTCATTTAGTAATTTTATGACTAGCTCTTTCCATTTATATCGTTATATAAATCTCGGTTGCCTCCAATGAGTAATGTAACTACATTCTCTTCTTCCTCATTTGGAAAAAGATCACCAAGCTGCAGCATCTAATGCAATAGATGAAGAGTGATTATGTTGAGCTCAGTATCTTATAGGCAGAGATATCCTTGACAAAGATTTAGAAGCTGCTAACTCACCAAAAATTGAAAAGCTCGAGGTTTTTCAGCATAATGCGCAATATAGTTGAAGATATGCAGCACCTACTTTTTAATATCTAGACCAGTATTGTCATACAGTAGATCCATCAGCTTAGTGACAACTTGCTCATTCTGAAGTACGGCAGTGGCCGAACTGATACCACAAGTGAAGTTAGAAATGAGCCAGCAAGTGTCTTTAAGTGTACTTTGATCTGAGCTCATAAGTAATTTAAAAAAATGGTTCATCAATCCATATTTTTAAAATATTTACAAATACTCCTAACTGTCACCAATAATATTGCCAATGATACGAATAGCGTGGCGTTGAATTTCAGCATTTGATTACTATAATGCTTTTAATAAAGACTAAATAATTTGATCGCTGTCAATCAATGCTGCAATAGACTCATCTCCTTTATTGTTGGAAAGTTAGTATAAGGCTTTAAAAGCCAATTCATGCTTACCAATGACATATGGAAACAAATGCTTGCAAGAAATTTTATTTTCATAAACGTGATTCACCAAAACCCACAAATCCTAGGGACTGTTATGAACTAAGTTCAAAATATCTTTTTCACGGCCCAAAATTTTGTTTCCTGCCGCAATGGTAGCCATTTCCCGAATATCCTTTGAAGGCATTCC
>Ga0302188_10002180_pt1 | contig 14498 bp, 13 predicted proteins | sample II_Bog_E2_1_FD_198783 | JGI IMG/M metagenome (GOLD analysis project Ga0302188, IMG submission 198783) | Peat permafrost microbial communities from Stordalen Mire near Abisko, Sweden - II_Bog_E2_1 | ecosystem: Environmental > Terrestrial > Soil > Wetlands > Peat | place: Sweden: Abisko...
AGTAAAATGTGATTTAATTCCAGCCCCTGACTGAGGAGCTAAGATAAAACAACCTCCTGTGCTTGAATTGTTTTAATATAAATAAGCCTATTAATATGCCCTCCAACTACGAGGGGCTTGGAGGCTTCTGCTCCAAAGGTCACTATCGCTGCATTGCCTGCTCCTACGCCGCAATGGACATTCCTTCCACCTACAAGGATCCAACAGGAGAAACCTATTTGAGCACCACCATCATCACTCCCAAAATTAAGAAATGCTCGAAAGGTCACAATCCAACTCTTACCTACAACAATACTTTGTTGAATATAGAATATGTCTGTTTTGGGTGCAATTAAAAGAGGCTATTCGATGATGAGAACGGAGTGGCAGTTTGCTAGCCCTGCAAGACAGGTTTGTGCCCGAAGTGCATGGGGTTCCCGAAGTTCAGCCTGGAGTAATTGGACAAGAAGAATGACTTGGCCATACACTATGTGGAGAGTACAGCATAAGAAGGAACTTTATGTGCCTGCAACAGGCACTTCAAGAAGGCCTACAAGACAAGAATGTTAACAATAGACGAACTCATCAACCAAAATTCATCAAAAACATGGAAGTGCCTTTTATGCAAAAAAATCGGAAAGGACGGGGACCTGCACATGGCTTGTTTCAATTGCCCCACCTTTAGTGAGGTAACTGGGGAAAAGAAGAGTCTATAAATCTGCATGAACTGCGCAACAAGATCGTAGCTCTTGATGAGGTAAGCTGAATAAAAGGCAAAAGAGGAAACCTCCTTCTTTGTTTGCACCAAGAGACACCAGATGGTGAAGACTTCCCTAGCCTACGACCAGCAGCTCACATTCGACTGCATGTTCTGCAAGAAAAAATACTTCGGCAATACTGAAAGAATCTACTGTAAATCATGCAAAGTCAACTGCTGCTCAGACTGCATTTAAAATTTAATGAATTCCAATCCTCCTCGTTGCAATCAAGTAAAAATTGGGTTATATAGGCCTGTAGAAATAAGCATTTTTTGCCATTGATCTACAAAATAAAGACGCTTAAATTTTGCGACGGATGCATGAAAGTGGTGCGAAAAGAGCACTTTAGCTGCGCTGAATGTGACTATGAACTGTGCCTGGATTGTGCTAACAAGCCTCCAGGGTTCGTTGGAACTGCGTTTTAAGATTACTTCAAAGCAATTGGATCTACAGAAAATAACGAAATCTAAGAGTACGATCAGAGCGAGGTAAGTCAAGAGCAGGAGTAGTAGGAAGAGTAAGAGTAAGAGGAATCGCAAGACTTCAATATCAACGATTACTTTTGATGGTTTGCTCCCAACCCCCAACCCCGTAAATTAAATTATGAATGAAATCAAGAAATAAAGATAAATTAAATCCATTTAGAATGAATATGGGGTTTATTTTAATTCTATTAATATATACTAATAAAGGTTGTTATGTTCAATTATATTTTACAATTTCTATTATAAATGCTTCTTAGTCTTTTTCAGCACGAATTCAAAATGATTAATGATTAAACTACTCGACTAGCTGACATTTTTAAGTAATTTAAGCTGTTTTAATTGTTTGTAAGATATATAAATAAAAAAGAGTTATTATTAGTATGAGCAGAGAATTTAATACACTTTAAGACGAATGGATAAAAATACTTAATTTAATACAGAAAACCTAAATTAAGTAGAATGTACAAATAAATCATTAAAATTTATGATAGACCATTGATCTTCATTTATATACTAAAATATTATAGATGCGTGAATCAAATATAATAGTCAAACTATGGACATTGACTAAGTCAAAATCTTGGACGTATTGGACGAACACATTGATGAAAGACCATCGATTCAAATCAAACAGACATCATAAAGCAAATTCAAAGACTAATATCTGGCCAATCTTCCCGCTCTCTCGGAATCTTCAGAAAAGTAGCTGAGGGATACTTTGATCGATAAGCTATGCCAATGCAAAATCCAATTTCATTAAACGTCATAGGAGCCTGACTTTCGTATCATAATCAACGAGTATCTTCCAAATAAATAAATAATTTACGCCCAAGTGTTCTTGAGAAATTTCACAATTCCCCTCCTCATTCTGAACATGTCCGAGGAAAGCAAAAATCATTAAATAAAAGAATCCTTTTCAGGAAATTTTGCAAAAACTTACAAATCAAATATCGATAAGAATATGTTCGCAATTAAATGCCATTGTTTTAAAGGATCCCCCGAAAAAACATTGAAAAATGTAATCAAAGAGTATTGTATTTGCCGCATTGCTTCGGCGCTAGAGGTTGGTCCTTTTATCGCAAGTCCATTCGGCTTTGACATCATTATCTACTAAAAATGCATATAATTTATCATGGAGTTTTGTGAACAGGGTTTTGCTTGCAACAGCACTGTCAGCGAAGATTTACTGTCTGCTTTAAGGAAAATACATCTTTTTAAATTAATGCACCTCGATATTAAGCCAGACAACATTTGCTTTAGCTCCACTTTTAACAGATATATTTTCATCGATTTTGGGTTGGGAAAAGTAATCAACTAAGAGATTGGTGAGTCCACCCTAACAAATTTCGTTGGCACACTAGATTTTTGCAGCGAGTAGATGCGAGAATGTTATATTACTCATTCTCAAAGGCATATAGATCTCTATTATAACGACTACATTTGTCTGAAGCAAAGTTTCATGAGGATTAAGTAATAAATGATGTACGAGTAATTTGAGGAGCATATTCAAAAGATGTACAAACCCGTAAAAGACAACTTCAATCTATTCGAAACCAATATTCTAACGATTTGCAAGTATCATATATTTTTTATTGGTTCATAACAAAATTTTAAACTTTTGAATAACATTTTCTAGTACCATTCTGCAATGATTTTGCAAAGACATTAAAATAAATTAAAAACATTCATTCGTAATGTTGGGCGTACAGTAAATCTGTCTAAACTTTATTAAAAATATATTAAGTTGACCATAGCAGAGTAGGCAAGAGATAAATTTTTCTAATTTCATTTATAAAATATTTATAAAAAGGCACCAAAATAAAAAGATAAATAAGAAGATTCTTTTTACGTAAAACAATTTAACCTACTTATGTCCATTAATAATCAAGACGAATAAATTTCATGGAATACTGAAATGGAAAACCATTTAATTGTTGACAGTATTAAAGTCGCCAAACATAAAAAAGAAGAGTATTTTTTAATCATGGCCAATGTTCTTCAAGTCAATTGCACCAATCATGAATATCAAACTAAAGTAAAAGCCTGCAGTATCATGAAAACAGTTTATCCAACTGAATTGTCCTCAAAAGAACGCTAAGAAGGCGATCTTTTATCAACGTGTATCTAATTTCTGTTTGACTATGGATTTTAAGCCCCAACAACCAGAATAAAGATTGAAATAATATTCAAAATGATTGTTTCAGTTATAATTTTAGAGCTTAAGAGTCAATCTTAACTCATAGGCTATTTTGAAAATGTCATTGGACTGTAAAGCGAAATTAACAGCAAATTAAAACTGATGTTACAATTCATCAGTTCCGTATAATGGATCTATTAAAAATATAAAACCATGTACAATGCTAGAAATTTATAAGCTTCTCTTCTAAGTTTGACTTCACAATATTTGAGCAGATCATATCCTGATTCCAGTTTCTCAAAAAATATTTTTGTACATTATTTGAAGTAGGTTGTCCTGCACAGGCAATAAAGGATATCAATTAAATATTTGGACCATCTTATATACAGTTTTTTTTCTTATTAAAGTCGCTTGCTGGAATAAGTGGATAAGTAAATTTACACTGATCTGCAAGTATACTTGCTGACTACTCTTCTAAGATTTTATTTGTAAGAATAGTTAGGAGAATAGCATAGTCGCCTAGTAAAAGGGCTTGAAGCTCATGTTAGAACAAATAATATAAAAATGATTTTTAAATTTGAGTCCTATTACTTTCTGTTATTTTAAGAATACGTCCGTTCAAGATTCAATAAAATTTATTCAATGATCTATACTCAATTCCACAATATTTTTAAGAACTATCCCAAAATTAATTACTTTAAAATAGAAATAGCCTATAAATATCACTCAATATTTCAGTTCCTTAAATTAAATGAAGATATTTTCAATGATTCGATCTTTTAAAAAATAACCACTTGCAAAGATCAAGATATTGTAACCTGTTTATCTTATATTTCCATGTTCTTTGATTTATTTTATTTACTTAGCAGTCAAAAGCAGAACTCAATCATCAAGAATACCAAATATTCACAATTTACTTCATACATTAAATAATTTATTTAACCCAACCGATTCCATACTCTCATGTAGGGCATGCACAGAGAAGATACTATCCAGCTCACAATCAGGCATAAACACTAAAGACGCAAGGACATTCTAAACTTTGTCAATTTTTTTATAAGTATATATAAAGTCTCGGGCAAAATATATACATAGTAATTTGATGAGGTTCTATAAAATTTTATAGAAGCAATACAGACTATTATCCAAAATTAAAAATGCTTTAAATGCAAATTTCAAAGTCTAGTCAAAAGTATTCCCTTAAGAATATTAAAATTATAAAGGTTAAAATTATATGATTAAATTGTTAATATATACTTGTAAATGAGTGGAGTTTGTCTTAAATAAAAACGACTCTTTTAAGAAACTGTTGTCTTCATTACTCAAATAACTAATTTTTGCAGAATCAAATCATTATTATTTAAATACTAGCCCTATCTATATTAATATGAAATTACAAAAATATTGAAAACTGAAAGACTATTGATGAGTGGAGATGTTGGTGATAATAAATTACAATATTTGTACAACTATTTTTATCAGACAAGGTAGTTTGATAAAATATATTAAATGATTAACTCTCTTTTAGAATTATTGTTCGTTACCGAAAATTCTCATATTTATTTATCTAATTTTCATGATAGGATAGTTGATGTTGTTGGCCAACATACAGAAAAAAACAAAAAAACAAATATATTTTTTAATAACCATGCTTAAGTCATTGAACGATTTATGGGGAGCACTAATGGATACGTTGGATTGTATTTTAGTGCATTAATTTATTCCTGTTCCAATGTGCCAAAAAATAAATTTATAATGAAAATATGCACATCCTTAAATACCCTCGACTAATTTAGTAAAAAACTGGTTCTTGATGATTTATATAAAGTTCTATTAATTATATACGCTCTATCGGCGAGAAAGTAGAAATATTTCAAAGCCAAATATTTCAAGCACACGTTAAGCAATAAATAAATGATATAAATTTTAAAATCAAGAATGCCAAACCGTAAGAAAATGTCAAGAATACATCGAAGCTAACTTGAATACAAATTGGGAAAATATTACGATAATCTTGAAATTTTGCAACAAAAAAAACAGTTTATTATACAATGATTATAACTTTAATATATTAACATCATATGGTTGGTAATTTATAGGATATTCACTAGTTTATTTGTAGGAATTACAGTCACACAACAAAGTCTCTGTCCAATTATATATTATAGATTATTTATAGATATTGTTAATTTTTATTGATTATAATTTAGGATGGATGTTTAATGCAGTTTATTCACAAATTAACATGCTATTAGCTTCATAGTTTCGATGAAAAAGATATTCTGGCCATTTTACAGTGAATAACCAATGTTAAAATTATAAGGGAATTAATAATGCTAAAATGAAAAGAATAAAGATATTTTTTAATCATTTCTTTAAAGTGGACTGCATTGGATTATTTTGATCATTCTTCTCAGGCAAAACAATATTCTATTCATTTTGTTTATTGCTTTATTTGAATAATATTACTCTTCTGGGTCTTCGCTATTTCTTTAGGTTCATCAAGGGATTTATATTTTAAAAAATAGCCTATTTTGGTCGTTATTAGGTGCTTTAAATTTTTGTTTATGCTGATTTTTTATCCTAAATTTATGGTTCCTTTCTTTTGTCTTTTAAGAAAGTAAGCAAAAAAACAATGGCGATTTTTGCTAATTTGATAAACTCACAGTTTAATACTATCAAGATACAGACAATAATAACTTGCTTGATGTAATAAGAAAGTTGAACCGGTACAATAAATGTAAAGAGAAGACTACCAAAAAATAGAGCCACTGATACTTGTTTGATTATTTCTATCCTCTTGAGAACTTTCCGCATATAAATAAGCTTGATCATGCATAGAATGACAATAATGGAAGTTTGACAAATACCATTTTAAAATATAATGATAACAAAAGCGCCAATGATAGATTATAAGTAGATACAATAGAAATACATCCAAATTTCATAATTAGTATATGCTCTTCTTTTTTAAATAGCATTCGCTGATTTGAGAAGATAGAGTGGCTAGTAGTTGAAAAATATGCACGGGTAAACCACAATAGCAAACAACATGACGCCTGCAACAATTCTTGAAAGAAGAGAATAACTGTTATAAATAGGGAGAGTGAATTCATATAGTATTAACAAACTATGGCTGGAAAGTTGCATCATGATCAAAGGTGTCACTATTTCATATTTTTTTGCATCTAATAAGCAGAATTGAAAGTATATTTTTTCTCTGAAAGTAGCTGATGAGCGAAGAAGAGGTTAAGCCATCCATAATATTTTTTCTTTAGTATTGATTGAGCTTCTACTGAGATCAAATCGATATCTATTACTTTTACTCTCAATGTATGGTGTAACTTTATTGATTGAAGGCAAGAGTAATTTTTTGAATATTTTGATTAAAATTAATATGAAAGAGATTTAAATTATTAGAGCTAAAATACTATTTACTTGAAGTGAGAAGTAAAGCTGCCCCGATGTATATTGATGAACTTTGGAATTGTATTAGACAAGGGATAAATCAACTGTAAAAGATTAAGCAAAAGAGTCACTTTAGACCAGCTGCATAACAGGAGTTGGTTGGAAAATAAAAACTCTTCTTATCAATGATAAAACATCTTCGTAAGAACTGCTTACATTGATAAATGTTGCGAGATATATCAAAGATACAGTTTGAAAGATTGAGAATGCTTGTATCTTTTGACTGATTAACAACGCAAATAGCAGCAAAATAGGAACTGTTATGTCAGTATTAGTGAAAGCAAAGGATAATGTACTCATTATTGATTGAGTTGAAAGTGGAAGAGAAATTTACAAATTATCTGCATTTACAGTCCATAAAAAAGTGTTATTATCTTTATTAATCAAAAACATCGAGTCACTGGAATTGGATGAATACCCATTGAAGAAGATGCTGAAAGAAGGACTGCTTGGTATTTATGGCAGTGATATTAATATTTGATTTTCCGTATCATTGTAATTAACAGTAGCTGCATACATGACCCCATTGACCATCACATTTATATAAAAAAATTAAGAACAAATTTGTAAATACGATATAGTTTGAGGTAGAGTAATAACCATATCTATTGTGGTCTAATTTAATTGCTGCTCGTTGTGAATTCCAACGCTATTTTAAGTCAGAAAAGAGCATGAGCTTTAATCACATGGGAAACATCCAGAACTGTTCATATATTAGCCATAATTGCAGATACACTTCCCATTGTAAAATAACAGCCCTGGATTGCAGGAAAGGCAGACCACTGTGGATAGAGGTTCAAGACCAGGTAATTGGCAGCCAAAAGGATTATACAACTAAATATCAATTGAGTTATTTGAAAGATAAGTTGTACTTAATGTTTTACTCGTTGGGATGCAGTAATGAGATGAGACATAAGTTTAATTCCAAAAATAATTAAAGCCAGAACAGCTATTCGAGCAAGTTTGTGATGATGGTACATAAAATTCATTTTAGCAATTCAATTGAGACTGTTCCTACACTATGATTAAGCCTAATATCATTGTATTGTTGCTGACTTTATAAGTGTAGTTGCCTTCATCAATTAGATACACTGAATTTTATTAGTTTTACTGACTTATTAATATGCTCTGCAAGCCCCACATCATATAGGAAGTTGGAAAAAGCACGTTGTTACTGTTAAAAGAAATATCCTGGAATTGTAAATTGTAAAGAGGAGATGATTGAATTAGGATGAAGGAGAAAACAATTGTTCGAACATTTAAACTTCTACTAATATTTAAGCCCGTACCATTTGAAATTGGCAAAATTGACGCATAGCTAATCTTTCCATTAACTTGCTCTAATGAAGTTAAGAGAGCCCTAATTTGAGGATAAACTATTAAAGTATTATTCATAGGAGCCAGCCATACCGTACTGCTTTAAATGTTTTCTTCGAAAAAGGAATAGGTGTAAATATTAGAATAAATCATCGGAGTTCTAGAGTAGTACAAATAATAAAAAGATATGACATTGCTGGTACAGGTAATATTGGCATAAGTACTCATCTTTGCAGTAATAACGCAGCTAGTTACAGCGGGAAGAGAAGAGTAGGAGGCCATTGATATGATTAAATCGCTATTGCTAGTAAGATTGGCCAAGATGGTGTAGTTATTTGTAGTCAAGTTGTAAAAGGAATGACTTTTTATGATTCCTGTTGTAAATTGTTGTGAGTACGAGTCTAAAATCAGATAAGTGAGAATTAGGATGAAAAACATATGTGGTCGGTTTAGCAAATTTTTATATATGTTATACTAACAAGTCTCAATCTATATCTTCTAAATCATTTAATACTCCAGTTAATATTATCAATATATTGTTTTTGCATTCTCCATGAATGATTTGGCTCATTTTTATTTCCTATCATCTAATTAAGCAATAAAGTCAATTTCTTTTATATTAGTAATCGGTATTAATTGTCATTGTTGATAATAACAATACGAATATGGATAAATCACATATTGCCTTTCTACTAGCAGGCGCAGCCTTAGCTTCAGCTTACTTTATTATTAGGCCTAAAATCACAAAAAAGGAAAATAAGACATCCAATATCATTGATTTCGAGTCTAATGATTATCAACACCTGAAGCATGAACAACTTGCAAGAATAGTTAAATACTTTGGGTAGTAAAAATTTTCAAAGATGTAAAATTCGTATGTCTTGGTATTTGGAGTCGGAGGTGTAGGTTCTCACGTAGTTAACATGCTCGCACGATCAGGAGTAAAGCGAATTCGAATTGTTGATTTCGACAGAGTGAGCCTAAGTAGTTTGAATCGCCATAGCTGTGCTGTACGCAAAGACGTGGGCACTTCAAAAGTCTAATGCTTGCGCAACTATATGAAATAAATTTTACCTCATGTACAGATCTAAATTGTTTAAAGCTACGTGACAGTCTAAAACGCAAGTTCCTTGTTAGGAGGAGATATTGACTATGTTGTTGACTGCATTGATAATTTAGATGCAAAGGTAGAAATCATCAGATTATGCAAATAAAGGAATATTAAACTCATATGCTCGGGAGGAGCGGGCATGAAGAGCGATCCCACTCGGATCCAAATCCGCGATATTTCCGATTGCAAGTACGACAGCCTAATCATGAGACTGAAGCGGGCATTGACCAAGAAGGGAATTAAGAGTGGAGTTAAAGTTGCTTTTTCTTACCAGCAGGCCGAAAAAGATTTACTCCCCCTTAATGAAGAACAAGAAAAATAACCTAACTCTTTTAAGGTGTTTGATAATTATAGGATACGAATAGTGCCTGTGCTTGGAACTATGCCCGCGATCATGGGCATGGCCATAGCAAGCTATGTCCTTTGCGATCTGGCTGGTGAGCCCTATCAACCCTATTAGACCGATTATGTAAAATCAAATACGATCAGTAAAGTGTACAATGAACTACTCAACGATGAAAAGCGTAAAGGAGTAACTGTAAAAGATTTGCAAGTGGATATGGAATAAACAAGCATATTAGCAAAGGAGGTCTTTAAGTGGAAATCAGTTATAAGCGATAAAAAATAATCTAACCCCCGTTTAGCTCGGTGGGATTGTTCCAAAGATGCCACTATCGATAACTTAGCTTTTTTTGGGAAATAATAGTATGAAAAGCATATGAAATTTAACAGCATTGAATAGGCTGGTTATAGTCAATAAATTCTTAACAGATTTGGCGAAAAGTCAAAATATGCAAAGGAATTGTATGATAAGGGATACATGATGTTTATATGATAAGTCGAAAATATGAGTATTTAGTATGTTATATCGATCTTAGGCATAATAATTTGATTATTTTTTAATTACACACAAATGGATTGGGAAGATGATGAATAACAAGATCAGGAAGACTTTGTTTATCAGCCCTATCCCACCCTCCAACTCACCTTCAAGGATTAACACAAGTACTAATGCTCAACCCTATTTGTTGCTCTCTATGGACCTGCATCGCTATTTGCTCATTCACTGATCTCTAATTCTAAACCTATAAACAGAATTAACTTCTCAAGGGCAAAACAGCAATCTTTGGCTGATCTTTACTAGGGAAACACTAACAATCTATACTTGGTTTTCAATGATATACTTGAACCAATGAAGGAAGTCTATTTTTCATAATTCTTATAGAATCATATAGCTTTTGAGAGGGCTATCATTTTAACAGCAGTCTCAAGAAATAATCTTCGAGACGCAGCCACCCCTAAACTGACAGTAGTTTTATATTTACTTAGTATTTATCCACAAGTTTTGTTCCATAAAATCTAAACCTGCCAAAGTATCTTGAAGGACTGATGGGATTGGCTGCAGATTTGATTCAATGGGGCTAGATAAACCAAAAATCTATAAACTGTTTTGTTGGAACTTTAGAAGAATATGAACTCAGCAGCGAAATAGTGGAGGAAGTGTTTGGTATTCTGCGAGGTAAACAGGGAATGACAGGTCGCGTGGATATCGCAGAAAATGTTCGCAGATATAACATGAGGAAATATTCTAACAAGATCTACCTGTGATAGCCTATAATTTATGACTTCGAATTTATCATTCAGTAATAGAATAACTGGTTAAAGAATTATATCATCAAACACTATCACTGCTTATAGTAGGCACTTATGCTCCCCATTTTTTTGAAACCCAACTTGTTGTAAAATTCAACGTTGTTATCCTCACAAAAGAGACTTATAGATGAGCAGTTTTAGTGCCAGCCACTGGTTTTCAGTAATTCGATTATGGCCCGACCTAAGCCTTTGCCTCGGACTGATTTACAGGTTACGATGTTTTAGATTTTACCCACTTTGCTATAGGCTCCAGAGCAAATGACAATTGATCCGAAAGCAACAAGTTTATCTGTTGTCTTGTCCACTCCCACCACATTTACATGTTTTTGGTTTGAGTTTATCATCCTTTGAACGTGCTTTTGGAACTACTCAAAGCTTGGTTTTGGGGCTTTAGTCAATTGTCCAAGGGTTTCAAAGAGCCCACGATGGTAATCACCAGCTTCGAGAAGTCTAAAGTGATAGTCAGGATATTTCTGATTAATCCAATCAAACATAACTTGAGTTAAACTAATTATTATTAGTAACTATTTTTTTTAAAGAAGATAAATAATGAGTTTCTGGTAATTAATTAGCGTTATTTGGATGCGTATTTTTATTATACGTTCGAATGGAGAATTAAAAAGAGGCAACAGAAGAGGCTAATGGCCATGTTGAAGCTGAACTCAAAGAACAATTAGAGCCTCAAATAAAAGAGGATATTCAAGAAGATGCGGATGTTGCTAATGGCTCAGAACCAATTGAATAATAAGCTTCTCTTTAGGACGAAATTCCTAGTGTGGGTATGGTCGGATAAATGGATGAGGAAGATGTTCATTATAGAAGTAGCAACATATTAAAGTAGTTCGACGTTTGACTGAAAAGACTGAAGCTTTACATGCCGATGAAGAGTTTTTAAAGGAAGAGTTGAAAGCTAGAGAACAAGAAACATTATCTACCTACCAAACATTAGTCTAAAAGAAGCGATAACTATTGAAATTAGTCAATTAAAATTACAATAAGAGTAGCGCTCACGTTGACATTGGACTGACAGAAGAACTAGATTAACTGAAACGCATCATTGAAGGGCAAGAACTCACCATTCAACAACTCAAGGTTGAGGTCAGTCGGCAAGGTATTTAAGCCTATATCTAGGACTTGCAGGTGTTCTCAATGACGAATCTTTTATCAAGATAAAGAACAAGGCTTAGGAGATTGAAAAATAAATTAAGGTTGGCCGCAAATTTTCATCAACTCAATACGTCCGAGATTATCTCTAACGTCCTCAGGCTTATAAAGTGAACTATGAAGAAGCTAAATACGAATATTAGTTGAGAATTCGCATCAAAGAATGTCTCGAATAAGAAAAGAAACTTTATGAGCGAAAAAAATAAGAAATAAATTCGGCAAAAAAAAGAGAAAGAGAACTTGAGCAGGAATTGCATAAAGAAAAAGATCTGCTTATGAAATGATATCGATGCGGTTATGGTGTTATTTTTTGTCTCCAGTCATTGTTTATATGAGGTTAATATATTAAATTATCAGTATTCATAGTGGAATCTTTTTTTTCCTCATACCATCTGAACCTAATTTTAACTATTTGCTGGATCCATTGAAGGTTTTACGTTCAAGTCGCTATTTTATTTGTGCCACATGCTGCTCTTTCTTCTTCTTCATTTCGTCAGTTTTAATAGGCAGCTGACTCTTCGATAGCAGCTTTGATGTTGATTTAATCGAACTTTGTAGAGGATTGAAATCAGCCAAACATTCAGGCAAATTAGCAATATCTTTGTTTTGTTTGTCTAAGTGTTGCAAAAGATATCCCGGCAGTGATTTGTTGACTTTTAGAAGCTTGCTGCTTGACTCTGTTTTATAATTAGCCTTGCTTTTATTCCTCTTTTCATCTTCCTCTGTCTTGGTAAATTTTTTATCCTTTTTATCTCTTGATGAATTCAGACTCATCATATTGGTCTTGATTCGTTTGCAATTGACTTCCTTCAAAAGCTTTTATTCTGACTTTGAAGTTTCTACTGCGTGATAGCCATCTTTCTAAGTGAGTTATATCCTTTCTATTTTCTCACTGATTTTGATAATCTCACGAGTAACTCTGTCTGAGTCACACGATGGAATATGGCCAACATCAATGTCCGGCTGCCTCAAATCCTTAATTTCCTCCATAATCTGAGTTGATTTTCGAATTAATTCGATATTATTGTTTGTACCTTTTCCAATATCAGTTAATCTTTGAAGGTGCCTGTTAATAATCTTCATAGTCTATTCAACTTTCGCTCCGTCTCGTATGACCTCTTCCATGAGCCTTTCAAAAAAATCGGAATAACCACGAGACACCTCATCGCATTTTTTGTTTATCATTTCAATCAGACTTGTGAAATGAAGTCTTAGTGATTCTGTTGTTCGATCCCACCTCTCTTGAATTACTGTTCTTCGATCTTAAAGTCTGTGCTTGACAACCTACAGACTTTCGACATGCTCTTTGCCTCGAAGTTTTATAATAGAAATCTGTTCCTGAATACTTTCCCAGCCTTTGGCGATGGTTTTGATATTATGATTGTTATGGCGCTTATTCCCAATGCACGAAATACAGAGCAAAGTATTTTAGCAACTCAAACAAACAATATTAAGTTCTTGCTAAGGATGGACCTGACAAAATGATAGATTAATTCCAGATTTGGGGCTTTAGCATTTGGAATTGAACCCTCGTCCGCCAAGAGGAGTCACCTTTTATGCTGATTGCTCGTACGATTTAAATTGTTTGTTGCAGGAAGTTAATTAACTATAACTGGCGTGTGGATTATTTGTTTGCCCTTTTCCATTTTTATTTTCTTATTCTTCCCTCATCAAAGGCATAAGAACGTGATCGGTGAATTCATTGATGGCTTTAAGATCTTCGTCACTAAGATCACAGTTTTTTTAGCATCTTAAGCATCTCATTAGATTGGGTTTATTCATGCCCAGCTTGAATTTATGATAGCTAAAAGCAGCACATTTAAGACAAAAAGCATGTTTGCATGAAAGCACGATGAGACTTTAGTTCTTCTCTCCACATTTTTGACAAGAGGATTATTCGGGATATTGACTGCCTTCGTAGCTCATTAACGTTGTTATTATATTAATTTATAAATCGTATATTAGTAGCTGTATTTACATCAATCAATAATCATACAACCTCTCCTAAGAATTGCCATACAATCTGCAATCAAAGTAGGCATCGTTGGCTTTAGTTAATGTGCTGTTGTAAGGATGTATATTGAGCTCGGAGTGGACTATATTGTATCTTTAAGGAGCGTCTAAAAGATTACTCAAGTTTTTAAAAAAATTATGTCTTTATTAATGTGTTTTTATCTATAGTTTCTATTTTTATTTTATTAGAAGTTGTGGTCCAAAAAGGATATCTTCTTCATTGTCAACGTTTGGCAATCTTTATGACTTTTATCTTAGATAAAACTATTAATCATTAGTTAATAAGTTTAAATGCCTCTATTATTTGTAACTTTGTTTATTCTATTGAATACTCTTTGATTTTGAAACAGACCTGCTATCTTAAGCCCTGATTTTGTCGAATGAGTGGTTTCTTTATTTGCAATTTTTATCAT
>Ga0302188_10002187_pt1 | contig 14478 bp, 13 predicted proteins | sample II_Bog_E2_1_FD_198783 | JGI IMG/M metagenome (GOLD analysis project Ga0302188, IMG submission 198783) | Peat permafrost microbial communities from Stordalen Mire near Abisko, Sweden - II_Bog_E2_1 | ecosystem: Environmental > Terrestrial > Soil > Wetlands > Peat | place: Sweden: Abisko...
CTAATTTTTTAAAAAACAACTTGGACTATTTTTTAATAATTTTAGCATGGAATTGACAATCAAAATTAATGAGGTTTCCAAGATAATTTCTTACTTTTCTCAATTATCGTAATTATCAGTGAATGGCTATTTCGTAACAAAAATTAATATGAACGCAACCAAAGAGTTAGTCTTTCGGAAAGAATGCTTTAGAGCAAATAAGATATTATTGTGATTTAAAAAGCAATCCATTTACTTTTATTTCCTATTGGGTAAGAAAATATAACTATTTAATTCTTGCTAATTAAATTATGATCATCAGTAAATTGTCAAGACGAATTCATTCTTTAATTGATGTAAAACTCATCTATAATTGCTGTCTAAGCCAAGAAAAAGTAGATATTGACTCGACATATCAAAAAAAAAAATAACAAAGTGAAATAATATTCTCGCTTTTGCCTACTTTCAATAGTTGCAGTTGAAGAATTTAAATTCTTTTTCGTCCATATAAAAGGATCTTATTGAGACAATCAAAATAAATAAGGCAAAAGCCGCACAAAGCAACATTTAAAATTGCAGATAAGGCACAATGCGACAATTTTGGGGATAAATGATTCCTCATTATTACCAAGACAAATAATATCATTAACTTTGAATGAAGATGATGTTGTTTTATATTTATAGGTTGTTTTTATTAATCTATTCTTGAATGAATTGAATGAACAATATATTTTTTCCTATTTGCAGTCATTATTCTCTTGGAAATGCTTAACGCAGGTTTGAGTTTCTTTTTCATTCAAACTTGGCTCTAATAATGTGGCTCCTTCGATCAATACACTGATATTGATTTATCCTCTCTTTCTATTTTTTAAATTAATGTTGATAAAAGAACAATCATTTAAAAAGAAAAGGAAATAATTCCCTTCTGGTATATTTATCGCAAAGAATATAATTTAATAATTTAATTTATCAATCATCATTCGCTTATTTATGATCCATATACTTCCCATCTCATGGAAATATGCTCGTTGAAAGCGAGAGGAACAACTCTTATAGATTTGGCAATGACAGGCTCGAACTAAGCATAAACAATTGTATTTCTATCATTACACCCTGAAAACTATCCTATCTTTGCAAATTAAGAATGGTTAGATCTTTTCTTGTATACAGCAAATCTAGTGACCCGTTGATCACAATCACCTCTTCCTTGAACTGCTACTTTGCTGACTAAATACTATCTTCCAAAATCAGCTTGAATGAACTGATAAGGAGGATTGTTTTATCTCGCGCACCAAGCTAAGGCAAATCTTGCGACATAATCAAGGTAAGAATGTGAAACATCATGATCGGGGTCGTGTATTGAACTTGCTGATAATTTGGTAGAATTTAATAGAATCAAAGGCTCTACAGTTTTTTTTTAGCGATAAGCCACCAAATAGATTGATATAAATGCATTATCAGGCTGAGGTTTATCTAGAGTTATTAAAAGTTATTTTTTTGCATGAACTGGCATCGTAACAGTGGTGCTATTAGCCTGCCCCATGATCCATGTTACGCACTTGCCCTATATATCTTTCACTCCTATTTTACAAATTTAATTGTTATTGCCTATCTGTTGATGAATATAGATCAAAAACTGTGCCTATGTGACTGATGCATTATGGGGAAGAGCATGAGAGTAGTTAACGACCTAAGCATTAAATTTAAGGCTAAGTTATTTAACCATAAAGGGTTCCTTTAAATAAGTGATATCTTTGTGTGCTTCCATTACTTTTACAGCAAAAATATAATTAATAGTCCGTCCTAAAATAGTGAATAAACCTGAAATTAAGTAAATACAAACAATAATTTTTAGAAATAAAAAGGTCAAAGAGATATTTTAATTTTACAATAAGATTGACAAAAAATAATTATTTAAGAAATTTTATTGAAGTATAATTTATCCTTCAATAATTTAATTTAATTGTAAGTACTTAAATTTGGTCAATAATTATGAACTCTTATATTTCTTCAAAGAAACATCTGATATTTAGAAAATTCCTCTCTTGTAATTAAATGATAAAAATATTTAGGAGTTAAATAGTATTGGCTTGGCTCTGATATTTATTTTTAAAAATATTGTATTTATTTCCCTCATGCTTTGTTTTATCATCGAGTTTCTCAACTTGATAAAAATGTAGAGTGTGAAAGTAGAAAAAATATATTTATATCTGAAAATACAAATGTAAACTGCGCTATTCTATCGATTATAGCAAGTTCTATCAAAAAGCGCTTAGGATTATGAAGGAAGAGTCTGTTTATGTTGCTGCCATATTAACAGTAAAAGGAATGATATACTTCCTTCAATGCCATTAAAGGCAAGCCTTATAATTTTGCAAGAAAACCTTAAATATTTTAGAAAAAATGAATGAATTCGGCTAATTTAACTTAGGATGTACTTATCATAATATAGGTGTTGTGGAAGCTAATTAAGACAAACTGAACTAATAAGCATTTTATTATTTCAGAGGATTGTTGAGTCATGAAGTTGATGAATAATCCCAAAAATACCATCATACATAACTCCAGATACCGATAAACCAATCGAGGCAGGTGAATTATTTTGCTATTTACCTCATAGAAAATATTACAGATATTTTTAAAATGATTTAGGCTATTATTTATTGATAATTTCTTTTAATTTTGGTAAATAATTTTTTGCATGAACTTGAGTATGTCTTCGAATTGCCTCGCCTTTTATTTTACTCAAGCATATTTTTTTGTATACAGATCTTCTATAATAATTGTTTGCATTAAACAGAATTTTGTCATGAGTTGCTATCTGAACAAGAAAAGGTATCTATGAATAATAACTACTTAATATATATATATATATTGCAAAGATAGTTCTTAAAGAAAGAATGGCCATAATATTGCGGAATTGAACCATCAATCGCAGCAATTTGTAAAAAATATGTTGATAAAGGAATTAGTGCGTTTCATAAATCACTCTTATTCTACCTAGAAAAACTGTTGTGTTATTATACTTTTTCTTTCTTCGGGCTAAATCTATCTTATGGATCGATACGAATTATGAGATCGTCATCATCCTAATTTTATTAAAATTCAGCAACTTTCTATTCTTCAATTGTGTTGTTTTTAGGAGGAGATTGTAATTTTGATAGAGCAATGCTCATGCTATTTTCTGTCAGCTTAAACATGTTACTTCTCTTCTTTATAACATCCTATCGTTCAGTGGCTTCTTTCAATTCCTTTACTCGTTGATAATGAGAATAGTTTTTGATTGGTGGACCCCAAAGCAAGCTTCGAGCCTTTACACTTTCATCAACAAATTTAATCCTCGAGTATAGCTTATCAGTCATTGCGCTAAATACGAAATCCTATATGAATAAACAATTACCGTTTTGAATGCATTAACTGGCACGCTTTAGGGTAGCTCAGCAAAACCAAAGAGAGGTAGGTAATTGAAGTAACCTGACGTTTAGGTTAAAATGTTTATGATGATGCTCCCCAGTTTTGGCTTATATCTTTTAATCAATCTATTTTTTGAGTACAGAAGTAGGCCATTACTAAAAAACTGATTTTGTTTTTCTAAATAAGGAGTAAAATACTGATTTATCGAAGATAGAAAAACTCAGCGAGTTTGAAATCAAAGTCGATGATGGATTCCAAGTCTACAACAGATTTGGATCTGCACAATCTATCCACCTTCTCCAAGGTCCCCTGAATGAATATCAAATTAGGCTGATTTTTTACACCCAAAGACAGGTTCAGATTGTCATTTTTTAGATACAGATACGAAAGATAAGTCTTTAAGGAAATGTCGATGCTTTCATGGATTGAGTACCCTAATTTTTACAGTTTTTATAAGTCCTCTTCACTGCCCAGCAAAATGTCGTTGTCTTCAGTCAGCCTGATGTTCTCTTCAGGTTTATTGAGAATGGTGTCGAATATGTACAGAGTGTTTGATATTTTCTTGCGAGCAAGGGCTTCCTTGATATATTTGCCGTAAGATTGTTCGATGAAGTTGCGACTACCACTTCTATCCTCATTAATAAGTGCCTTCGTTACTGAATGAAAGGAATAGTAATGAACAGTATAGTTTTGACTGTTGGCTTCGGACTCTTATTACTTGTAGCAGAGACAAACTCTCACTTACTCTCCCGAGCATGAAATATATAAAAAATAACTGCCCCATCTCAAACTTCCCATTTTTAGATTACTTCCGAACTCCCTCCTCGAATTTTATTTCCCGATGACCCTTTTTGTCTTCTTATCGCAGCCAATCAAAATAATATTATTTTGACTTTGAAAGTAGCATAAGTTAGCAATAAATTCCTCCTCAGTCCACGCATCTTTGCCATTATCTTAAATCTTAATCACGTAATTAGTGGGAGGTCCATCTATGCATATATTGACGGTTGTTGCTCCTAGAATTAGACAGTTGTCAACCAACAGTCCAATGGCAGCGAAGGGATATTAGATCATTTCGACTAAACTGTCAACCCACTGACTTGAAAATTTGAGGTTGCTTTGAACAAAATCGTTTCGATTTTAGAAGCATAGTTTGCAATGCTTATCATCTTCAGCAGAAAAATTGGAAGTAGAGTTGGGCCGCTCAACTTTCAAACTCCAAAGATCATTCATCAGTTCATGAGTTTATTCTCCCGCCTTTTTATTAATTTTTAATCCACCGAAGAGATGGAATGAATCTGCCTCTTTGACGCAGCTGTATCCTAATCGGTTGAATGGATCAAATAATAAATCAGCGACTTTGCTCCAGCGTTGATTACTGAGATTGAAAGTCCACATATTGGATACTATTTACTGATTGTCGTTGCCTCCAATTAAGCATAAAGAGTTCTTGTCGATCGAGAACAGAAAATGCTAAGCCCTCGGTTCAGGACCAATGATAGTAATAACCTGCTGCACCTCCGCCCTCGCAGGACTTCCTTTGAAGGGAAAGGCGATCGTTATTTCATAAAAATCGTTGAGGTAATCAATTCCATTCGATCCATCGTAAGCCCCTCCAAAAAGATAAATTCTACCATCATGAGTGCACATTGCTGTACCCTGTCTTGATTTTAATTTAAAATCATAATTACCTGAGCAGTGATACCAAGTTCTTGAATCGATACTGAAAACGTAGAGATTATTCACTGAAGGGATTTGATCGGAGTTATACCCTCCATAGAACACCAACCAATTTCTGTCATACCCTACGATACAACCTCCCTCAGCAATGGGAATGTCTCCTTTTTGCTCGATGCTGGTCCATGACATCTGATCCAAACTGTACTTCCAAAGTGAAGATTGTACTGCCCCCGCCTTTGTTATATTTCCGAACTGATACCATCGAGTGTTTATCAATACCCCACATTGCGGCTCAAACATTTCGAAATCTTCTGAACTAGTAAATGTGGTGATTTTGTTCCATTTCTTTTTATCAAAGCAGTAGTAGTTCAGCAGGAGACGATTCGGCGAATAATTCTGTGAATTTGTATAGCCACCGCTAATATAAACTTTACTTTTGTAGACAATCGCCAGAGCATTCATGCGGGGGAAGGGTGAATTTTCAGAAGTATGTTTCGATTCGAGCTGCCCCTTTACAGTTATTGGCTATTCTTGGTCTGTCATCATGATGATCAACACTTATTATCACTATTATTTGCAATAAGCATCCAATCAGTATCAATTCAGATATAAAGATAATAACCTTATTGGTGCAAGATATGGATTGCCTTGTTGAGTTTTATTATTATCTGCTGGATTTATCCTTAATAGCCAGTTGCATATAATCTAAACTGGACGATAATTTATTGGTTGCTGTAATCATTTCAGCTCCTCAACGCTGTTAATTCTCTGCGACAGGATTGGGACTCTCAGTTTCAGACTTTCGCGATGCTGGTCCTCATAAAGGTGTGCATGTAGTCTAAACTCCTCGTCAATTTTGTCCTTAGAGTGGTAGAACAAAAATTGGTGCACCCAACGATTCCATTTCTCCTCGAAACTTTCCAGAATCTTGATTTTTTCGCCTTCACTAACAATTGCGTGGTTTATCGAGTGATAGGCAATCAGTTTCAGGTGCCTCAAAGTCCAATTGAAAGAAACGACTGCGGCAAAATAGTCAACAGTTGTGTCCTAATAGCCAAATTTGCCAGGATCGTCAGAACTGATGGATACTGCATAACCTAGACCTAGTAATAGCGGAGCAGGTGACATACGAATATCGCTCATTCCTCCCGTAAGTAAATTAGAAATAGGATTCAACTCGAAGCAGATATGCCTACACTGATTTAGATATTCGATTCTCTTAACGATATTAAGGCCATGTCCAATTCTCACGCACCCCGATCTGACTGACAATTAGACATTACTATTGAGATGATCTTTAGTCTCACCTGCATGATACACTTTTTTCAGATTGAGATGAGCCCATTTTTTGACTATTTCATCTCCCACACGGATATAGGGTTCCATAGATCCATATGGATCTTATTGCTGCACAAAATCGATGCCTATCATTCTTTCCCACTAATACGAGCAGGCCTTATCGAGTACTTTAAAGTTCATTTCCTCACTCCAGAACTTCAGTCCAAAGAAGATGAAAGCGGCACTAAAGTTAGGATGTTTTTCCCTGACTTCAAAATAGACTTAATCAAATGCCGTCATATACATCTTTTCATCATGTTATTTAACAAAATTACCACTCTCATCAAACTATTTCAGCTGACAAAGAAGTGCTCTAAATTATACTCGATCGTAGCCGTTTTTGATAAATTTAAGAAGGACGTGGCGGGCATACTTCTTAAAGATATGCAGGGTGAATACCAGGATAAAGAAGTTCGAGATCTTCTTTTAGAAGAGAACCCAAAACTCATGCTGATTGCCAGATACTACTTAGAGTTAGTCTTTGGATAACATAGTAAGATTCGAGACAAATTTGACCAGTTGGCGTTGGTTGGGTAATTCATCTTGAAGTTGGGCAAAACTCACCCATTTCTAATCTTCGGCTTGCTTCACAGTTCCAATACGGAACTAAGTCTTCTCGCTATTTAAATAGACGTTAGGATCGGTGATAATGTGCAACCTGTAGAACTATTCGTCCTAATTACAGTCGAAGTGGTCGTGATGCAGGACGCCTTTAGGTATATCCCTTAACACTTCGAAGAGTTTGTTACTGCGAATATGCTAAAGATGAGTAAGAGTGGTTTCTATATAAATAAGGTGGTACTCTTGAAGAAGCCATCTGGAAGTTTTCCGATTTATTTAAACTTGAGATGCTAGAATTTCTACTCTGCTTTCTCGTCATCCTAATTGAATTGCCAATTGTTGGTGCTGGTAAAAATGTCCAATCTTCTGATTTTTGTTCTTTTTTATTCGGTGTGCGTTCCATGCAAGAATTTAGTAACCCAGATGTTCCATGACTCGTTGAATTTTTTTAAGATTTGTCGTCGTTGACGTTATTTGCAGAGGGCATGATTGATTGAGTTCACTGCTAGCAATTTGAAGTGTTTGAGCGTCCAGTCATAGGAGACAGAGGCGACAAAGTAATCAGCTGTCGAGTCCTCTACACCAAATTTACCGGCATCTCCAATGTTGACTGTGACAGCGTATCCCAACCCCATCAAGATAGGAGCTGATGATTCTCTTGGATCTCCAGTATATCCTAAAAGCAAGTTGGAAATTGGACATTTTTAGAAACAGATATGTTTACAAAAAGGCAAAAACTCAACTCTTTGCAAAATGTTTAGTCCGTGTCCAATTCTGACGCTTCCAGCCACAACTGCCTCTTCGATATTCCTTGACAGATGGTTATTGGTCTCTCCAGCATGGTATACCTTCCATAATCTAACGCTTGGATACTTCACCATAACTCTATCGACGACTCTATCATATCTTTCCAGACTTCCATACTTATCCTCCTCTTCAATGAAATCCAGTCCTACCGATCTGACCCAATTAATCTCACAGATTTTTCCGATCTATTTTTCAATTTCTTCATCAGTAAATTCCTTTCTGAGACAGAAGATAAATCCAGCTGAAAACTCAGGGTGCTGCATTTATATTTGTTCAAAAGCTTCATCAAAAGCTGTAGCAAAGCCGTTCTCGGTTTCTTTCCCGATAAATTGTCCTTTTTCATCATAGACTGATAATCTCACAAGCTCGGCCCGAAATTCCACTCTTTGGTAACCGTTTTTAATGAACTTTTTGAGAATATGCTTCACATACTTGATGAAGATGTGACGGGCATAAATCAGAACAGAGAAATTTTCGGTCTTTTTCTCAAACAGCCTCCAGGCAGCAACTTTATCTTTGGTAGTTTTCACTAACTAATCGGTGGTGAACAGAGTAATGCTTGCTAAGGCCTTAATAAAATCATCATCATTCTTGTACATAGTCCTCGCTTTTGCCATAGAAATCCATCCATACCTTTCAGCCTATTCCTCAGTCCCGATCCGAAATGAAACAAAGTCTTCAGTGACATAAACATTGGGGTCATTGGCAATGTAATTTTTATACTAAACCATAAAAATATATGTACAAATTCGAGATCCTCACAGCAGTCGAAGAAGACATTGTGCAGCACTCCTTTTGGAAGGGTCTTCAGGGTTTGGAATAGTTTAGATTCGCGCATAAATTATAGAAGCAATGGGGCACTTCCTAAATAACTCAAGTTATACGGTCAAAAAATCCTGGAGGTAAGCCCTTTCTGGCCTCTTTTTCCATCTCAGAGAACTCGGCTTCAGCGAGTTCATCGTCAGCAGAGTAGCTCCAGTGTTTAGTGGAATCAAAGATATCTAAAATCATTGAATTTATAAGATATATTTAGTTATACCTATCTGATAAATATGATCCCTATCATCATATGATTAATATGATCCAATATGATAAATATGAATTTCATCAAAATTTAACCAAAATCATCATAAACTCAGCCAAAGTTAAACGTAGTATTTATCAAGAATAGTTAGTGGTTAGATACGAGATGTTTGTTATTCAGAAAATATAGACTAGAATGACAAATATGAGAAAGTTTGGCAAAAATAAGGCAGTATTATACATCGAGTAGTAGTTACTAATGAACTGGCAGGAACATACTTGAGAAGTACAGGGCACACATACTCCGTTCTGTATCTGAAATCCGGGCAGACATTTGCTGCAGGTACTTGTTGCTTGCGAACATTAACGGCAAAAGGTTCCACAAGAAACGCAAATCGTTCCTATATTATAGAAACATTTACCATCGAAATAAAAACCGGTTTAACAAGTCGAACATAAGTAGGATGTTAGACAGCTTGTACAATGAGCAATACAGGCTAAACATTGCCCTTTAGAAAAATAGTATCCTGATAAACAACTTTGACAAGTCCCGTTGGATAAGCAACTTGAACATGGAATATTGCAAGATATGCATAGTCTTGAGTTAATGAGAGAATAGTTTGTGGTGCAAGTCAAACAAGAGAGCGAATCAGTGCACGAGGAACAGTTGTTAACGCAAGCCACACATGCATTTGAACTCAAGTAGTAGCCCGAGTTACATCCTGTGCATGTAGTAAATGAAGTACAGTTGCTACAAGCTAGTGGACACAAATTGCAAGTATTGCCACTAAGATAGTATGTTTCTTTGCAGGAAAGGCAAGAAGTAGGTCCATTGCAGTTTATGCAGGGCAAGGAGCATGCTATGCAGTTAGGAGAGTTAGGATAGTAGGTATCCGCGCAAGCAGTGCATGTATATCCTGATGAAAAGGAACATTGTGTACAGCCAGCCGGGCAAGGTTCACATCCATTTGATATTAAATAGTACTGGGCAAGGCAGGTGGTGCATGTAGAGCTATTTGAGCAAACTGAACATCCTATCGGGCAACCGACGCATATCCCTGATTAAAGAATGGTGAAGTTATTGCATTTGATACAGTTCAAATATTGATCACAGGTGTCGCAATAGGCTGGACATGTAAGACACATGCCTGTGTCTTCTGAAAGAACGTACCCTAATTGCTGTATTATATACCACTCAGGCAAGTTATACAAAGGTTTTAATCACAACAGGCTGAGCAACCTGTCGAGCAGAGCAAGCAAATGTTTAATTGTGTATTAGCGTAATAGTCATTAGGGCAGTTCAATTGTTGAGTTATGACTGTTATTATGAGATAGGCGATAAGACTGCCGAATATTTGCATATGATTATAATGTGTTTGCCTAATAAAAAGAGGAGAAATATAAATCTTCAATTTTTCTGAGTTGACTTTGTGTTAATTTTCCAACTTGATTACTAAATTCGTTCCTGATTAAAATGTGCATAAAGGATATTTGATTAATGAAGGATATGTCTTGCATATCATGATTTGTTTGCTCGTGACAAACAATTTAAAATACTTTATTAATAATCGCTGCAAGACATATGATAATTTTATCAATGAGTTAAAGTATCGAGATATCTTATATTTAATACTTTTTATAAATATTTTACAGATATGAGTACTTGGAATAATCTTTATGGAGGGGTATACGGTAATAAGAGTTATCAAACATATGGCAACACTAAGTCTTATTCAATACCCAATACAGATTTAATAACTTCTGGTAATACCGAAACTATCACTATTAATACAACCTTTTCTAAAGCAATTGATGCGATGATGACTAAAATCCTTAAATATATTACCTCCCAAGGAGTCATGGATAAAAAGCTAATATGCCAAGGCAATACAGATTAGATAAAAAATTCCTTTCAAAAATATAATCAGATCATCTAATAGTTAGGTTCTCTCTTTAGTCGCTTTAAAAATGCATCAAGTCCGACAAAAACCAATAAAAATGAAGCTCAAGATAGACTAATGGAAGACAAACTGATTTAGTTGATAAATTTACCCAACTCATCAAAGTTACAAGAACAAATTCGATTGAAAGTTCACTAGGCAGGCTTCAAATACAACAATAAAACTAAAATTTAAGATTTTATCTATACAGCCTGTCAGAACATAGCTTATATAAAATCACTTTAATCTTAGGCTAAAGAACTGGAGGAAAAGAGAATGGCCCTGCAATAGACTATTAACTACTTAGATGATGAAACAAACAAAATGCGTTTGCCATCTAAATTATAAGTGCTGAATGAGGAGATGACTAGAAAAATAAACAAGTTGATGGAAAATAAACAGACTTTAATCACCGTGTCGGACATATTGAAACCTTTTCGCGCTAATCAAAGAGGCTATACTGAAAAACTATCGTAAAAGATACTTGCACCCTTATAAAATCTTTTGAAATAGATCAATCATGCTAGTCGTCAAAACAAAGACAATAAGGAATCGACCGACAGCAAAACTTTAGCTTTGATAGCCTCAATTAACCACTTAAATGTAGAAAATTATGTAAGTTACGAAAAAAGTATCCAGACGCTAGACATCACTACTCGTTAGTAACTAAATAAGATTAAATTAAAGCTCTAGAATGCTAAGAAGATCAATCAGAAATAAGAATAATCTTCCAATAAAGCGATTCAATTCGGTTCTTACCCTTTACAAAATAATGAGAGGCGAACAGTAAAGCATGCATAAACATCTTAATCCAACTCTCATCTACCAAAATAAAATGAAAAAAATGAAATCGATTAGAAATCATACAATTTATTTCTATAAATGTTCAATAAAATGAAATAATTAAAAAATGTGACAGTCGAAGAAAATTAAAAAACCAGGCAGGATATTAAAAAAGGTATTCTGGCGATGCATTAAATCTAAAGTTTGAAGTTGGAGTTGTAGACTTTTAAGAATAAATAAATTGAAAGATAGAGGAGATAGGCCTTGAAAATGAGTTAATCTACAAAGAATAAAAATAAATATTAAGTGGAGTCTCAAACAAGATAGCAATAGCTACAAAAAGAAGCAGTAGGCATCAAAAAACTCAATAGTGAATTCCAAAAAAGATAGGAATTATTAAAAAACGACATTGCCGCTTTAAAATAGCAGCTCGATAGTGAGTTAGCAAATACAGATCGACTTAAACGTTAAATATAACATTTTAATTCTCATTAAATTTAATTAAACGTAAAAATAGCCAACTTTTAATTGCTGATCAAGTAGAAAGCTGCAACAATCCATCTCTTAACCAAATAAAACGAATAATATCGAGGTAAGATTCATTAATTAGAGCAATAGGTGCCGAATGGAAAGTTTGAAATATTAGAGGAACAATAAGTCATTGAATAATAGCCTAATATGTAATATTTTGGGCCTGAGAGTTGGGTTTCGACTGAACAGACAAAACAAGCTGGAGATACCCTTATTAAAGAGATATAAAAGATTAACAATAAACATTTTAAAAATAGCACTCTTCTCTATCGATACTCTCCTTAGATTAAGTTGTAATGGTAACATTTTGTCAATAGACCCAATATTCTGATTGCTATCAAAACGAACACTAATAAATTTATTGCTATCTACACACTGGCTTCCCTGCCCAAACCAAATGAGCCCATTCGAAGTGAAAAAATTGAAGAAAAGGCTTTTATCTTTTAACATACTATTAATGGTGGCGAAACCTGTGTTTATCCATTGCTTCCTGGAAAAAAAGCTCATGGATCCTATTCAAATACCTTCGCAGTGGGAAAATCAGATTTACGATTCACTCTCACCGATAATAATATTTAAGGTAATTTTGGATATTCTGGGTGCTTTTTTGATAACAAAGGTAAAAAAATTTCAAATTTGTTGGGAGGTACAAAAGTAAAAATGGTTGCCTATTAAATTTATTCAATTACTTTATCTGGTGGGCAGGTTTCAGTAAACACAAATTAGAATTTTACTACTCCAAGCAAAAAAGGTGTTTAGAGCAAAAATACTCAGCAAAGGCCTAGTTCAGTGGAGTTAAATTAAATAAACTCATTGAAGAAATAGGTCGAGAAGAGAGATTCTGCTTTAAAAGATAAAACAGAATACAGTGCGAAGCAATAGCAAAAAATCAAAGATCTTAAGGAAGAATTGGATAGGATTGCGATGCTATAGCAGAGCAAATTAAACAAAACGATGAACCAGAATAAAACTCGATAGCGATAGCAACAAAACATTGATTCCATTAAAAAGCAGCATTTTGAATAAACGCAGCAATTGAATAAAGATTTACTTTATCAGATTGAGCAATGCCGGCTAAACACTGATTAACTCCAAAAAAGTTACGATGAAAGATATAAAGCATAGCAGAAATTTAAAGAAGAAATTGATAATTTAAAGAAACAGCTTGCGAATCGATAAACATAAGCAATAAATAGAACTCCAGGAAGGCAAACTTATTATTCGAGAGATTTAGAGCTGGAAAGAATAACTAAAATAGTTTTGCCTGAAAAGTAGACGGTGATTACCAAAGCCATGAAAGATATTGAAGGATTTAAGACATAAATCATTAATTTGAAAAGGGATATCGAAGTGCGGAATGCATAAATTAACAATTTGAAAAGAGAAAATGAATAATTATCATTCAAACTAATCGAAGCTGAATTAAAGGGAAAATAGTTAGAAAAACTAAGATTTTCTCCCTCGAAACGGCCCAGCATTAAAGAAGATAAAAGATCAGGCAAAAATATGAGATTCACTGAATCATCTCGCACAGAGTATTAGCAATACGAATAAATGGCGAATATATGTCAAATAGAGCCATCACTGGTAGCTCATATCAACAGATTCTTCGATACTAATTTACTGGAGGGCCGATTAGACGATAAAATTAAGTTAGTCAGAGAGATGGAAAGGATTAAAGGATTTAATTTCTGTAAAGCGAAGTTGCTTTTCGAGTATGATCAGTTAAATACAATCAGTTTTCACAAGTACATCGACGAAGTTCCAAATATTCTGCTCATCATATAAACCATCAAAGGAGTGACTGTTGCTGGTTATTATTCAGGAGTTTATACCAAAAAATAGCCTATGCTCCAGCCAGGCCTTCTTATTTCCCTTGGCAATAATGAATCCTATGAGTTGTATCCACCTTCCAGTAGCCTGCCCAGCAAATATGAAAGAACTCCGAGATTAATGAGAGGAATGACTTATGACGACTTCTTTATTCTCTTCGGAAACGCTGAGTTGCGAATCAGAGCTAATGAGAAGACAGTGTTCAGTAACTTTGGAATCTCCAATGGATACTTCAACAACAGAGGCAAGAAGGTTCAGGATTTATTGGGAGACGGCGAAAATCGAGAACTAGAGTTTAAATCCTATGAAATTTATCAAGTTTTCTTCGAAGGTTAAGGGTAAAGGTCGCATTTTTGATTGTGATAAATCAATAATTTAAATTAAATTTTGAAATCAAAATATTGCTAATGAATAGACATCATTTTAATATTGAGTGTAATAAATTACAACTAAAGACCAAGCGGCAATAATCATTCCATAATCCCTCCAAAGTCGTATTATAGTTGAATTTAGTCTGTATGTAGAATGATGCAGCTACTAATATTTTAATCTTTTGTCAAGGTCAAGAATTATATAAAAGTAAATGATT